>Ga0187892_10003295_pt1 | contig 29741 bp, 32 predicted proteins | sample MA1701073metaG_FD_139345 | JGI IMG/M metagenome (GOLD analysis project Ga0187892, IMG submission 139345) | Bio-ooze microbial communities from a basaltic lava cave in the Kipuka Kanohina Cave System on the Island of Hawaii, USA - MA170107-3 metaG ... | reverse complement strand
CGCACAAGCGCGATCCAGCGCCTCGTCGGATGCGTCATCGCGGAGCGCGAGGGCGACGCCGTAAGCGGCTGTGGCCCCGATCAACGGCGCTCCCCGCACCTGCATCGTGGCGATGGCGCGCGCCGCATCGTCGAGGGTGCGAAGCGTCACGGTCTCGAACCGGTGCGGCAGCTTGGTCTGGTCGATGATCTCGACCGACTTGCCGTCTTCGTTCAGCCAGATCGTGCGATAATGCTTGCCATCGATGTTCATGTCCCCGCTTAACACAGCTCGCGCCGAAAGAAGAGTCGCGACGTGGGAAATTCCGTCGGGCTTCTTCGACGCGGCCGACGACACATGCAAACGGAGACGCAAAATGGCAGCCCCTGACCCGCGCTTCGCCCAGATCCTCAACCTCAGCGTCACGCCCGATCTCTACGCAGAAATCCGCGATCTTTGGCTGCTGCATGTGACCAACGAGGAGCGGCTCTTCGTTCCGCACACCGACGAGGTGGCCAAGGACGCCATGGACAAGATGTTGTCGGCGTTCACGCCGGACTGCGTCATGGAGCTTGTTGCCGCCGGCGAGCGCTGGACCGGCTACGATGGCGCCCGCGCCTTTTACGCGACGTTCCTTTCCTCCCTCGGAGACATGGAGTGGGTTCCCCAGGCCCTCGTCATCGGACCTCAGGGGGTGCTCGACGTCGTCAACATGACGGGAACTCTGCTCAGACCCTTCGCGGGCCTAACGGCGATCGGCGACAAGCTTGCGCTGCAATGGGTGATCTTCTTTCCATGGATCGCCAAAGCGAGAAGGTTCAAGGGCGAATACATCTATGCCATCAGGCCGCTCGGGACGAAGGAGTCGGTCTCGACCCCAACCTGGCTTGACGACTGATGTCCCGGCGTCATACCGGCGGAAGCCGGTATCCAGGTTCACAAACGCAGTGCATGCCGCTTCTGGATTCCGGCTTCCGCCGGAATGACGGATCACCCATGCCGCGGTCAGTCGCCCGCGAAGGACATCAGCGTGTGACACTCGACCCCGAGTCTCGCGAGCCGCGTCGAGCCGCCGAGATCGGGCAGGTCGATGACGAAGGCGGCTCCGACCACATCGGCCTTGAGCGCGCGGAGGAGCTTGACCGCCGCTTCCGCCGTTCCGCCCGTGGCGATGAGATCGTCGACGAGCAGCACCGGCTTCCCCGCGCTGATGGCGTCTTCATGAATCTCGATGACGTCGATGCCGTATTCCAGCTCGTAATCCTGACCGACGGCCTTGGCCGGCAATTTGCCCTTCTTGCGGATCGGCACGAAGCCGCAGCGCAAGCGATCCGCCACGGCCCCGCCCAGGATGAAGCCGCGCGCCTCGACGCCGGCGACGGATTCGATTCGGCGATTGATGTACGGCCTGACCAATTGCTCGACGCAGGCCCTGAAGCCGTTGGCATGACCGAGCAGCGTGGTGATGTCGCGGAACACGATGCCAGGCTTTGGGTAGTCGGGTATGGAGCGCACGAGATCCTTGAGATCGAGATCGTCCGACAAGTTCATCGAGGACCTCCGTCACATTGGCTCCGGGCGGGACGGCACCCGCTTGAGCCTATAGTCGAAGCGGACGCGGCTGACTAGTCGAGGGCACCGGCCTCATCCTTTGAGCACGCGGCCCGCCACGGCGTCGAGCTTCCTCAGCAGCGAAGGATCCCTCGCCTCTGGCTCGGTGATGATGGCGGTATCGAGCGCGCGGTCCGACCCGATCGGACACGGCTCGTGCTCCCGCGGGAACGTGCGGGCAAGCCTAGCCACGAGCCGCGCCGCCTTTTCGGAATTCGCCATCAGCACCTTGATGATGTCCGTGACGATGACGGCGTCATGGTCGGGATGCCAGCAATCGTAGTCGGTGACCATGGCGACGGTGGCGTAGCAAATCTCCGCCTCCCGGGCGAGCTTGGCCTCCGGCAAATTGGTCATGCCGATGACGGAATAGCCGAGGTCCTTATAGGTGAGGCTTTCGGCAAGCGTGGAGAATTGCGGACCCTCGATGCAGACATAGGTGCCGCTCCTGACCACTGCGATTCCCTCGGCTTCGGCGGCCTCGGCAAGGTGCAGGCGGAGCCGCGGCGACACCGGATGAGCCATCGACACATGCGCCACGCAGCCTCTGCCGAAGAAGGAGTTGTGGCGGTGATAGGTGCGATCGATGAACTGATCGATGAGGACGAAAGTCCCCGGCGGCAGCTCTTCCTTGAAGGAGCCGCAAGCCGAAAGCGAGACAAGATCAGTCACGCCCGCCCGCTTCAGCGCATCGATATTGGCCCGGTAGTTGATGTCGGTCGGCGACAGCCTGTGGCCCTTGTCGTGGCGCGACAGGAATACGATCGGCAACCCGTCGATCTCGCCGATCCGGAGTGGCGCCGACGGCTCGCCCCACGGACTCTCGATACTTTCCTCTCGCACATTCTTGAGGCCCGGCAGGTCGTAAAGACCCGAGCCGCCCATGACCCCGAGCACCGCTTTGACCATTCTTTCTCCCATCATCCCCGCGAAGCGAAGGACACGGCGTCTAGAAGCTCATTCACCGATATGGATATAGAACACGCCCCAGACCCAGTCGGCATGCGTGGGATCGTCGGCATCGACCTCTTGCGCGCCGCTTCTGACCAGCCAAATGGGCCCCTGCTGTCCGAGGCCAAGCGGAACGCCGTCGGCCGAGAGCGCGAGGATCCAGTCAGCTCCGTCGATATCCTCGGGCGCAAGCCATCCGTTAAAGCCGTCGAGCGCCATGAACGTGACCTTACCCTTCGCCGCCTCGAGAAACCCGAGCACCTCGCGAAGCTGCGGTCCGCTGAAAGTCGCAGGCTTGTCGAACTCTGTGGGTTGCGCGGTCACCGTTTCTTGCGGAAGGGCGAGCAGCATCGCGCGGTCGAAGGCAAAGGCGCTCTTGAAGGCGGCCTTGTATTTCGCCAGCACAACGTCGCGGTTGTCATCGAAGGGACCGCGGTTGGTCTTGCCGACCAGGCCCCCCACGGTCAGCATCACCATGTCGCGCGGCTGCTTCGTCTCGCCGCCGGCCTGCGCGGGAAGACTACAAAAAGCGAGTACGAGAGCGACCAGCGCGCGTTTCATGGGCGCTCCTTATAACGGAACGGACGGCGGAAGATAGCCGATCGGTATCCGCTGGTTCTTACGCTGTACGCTGCTTCTCGCCGTGATGAACCCGGGCCCATACCACGCGCTTGGCGAGATACATGATTACCAAGAAGACGATCAGGAAGATCATGACCCGCGCGCCGACGGCATGGCGCTCTTCGAGCTTGGGCTCTGCCGCCCACATCAGGAAGGCGGACACGTCCCGCGCATAATTGTCGACGGTGGGCTTGGTGCCGTCGGTATAGGCAACGAGGCCGTCTCTGAGAGGCGGCACCATGGCGATTTGGTGACCCGGGAAGGCCGAGTTGTAGTGCAGACCCTCGGCCACGTTGAAGCCTTGCGGCGCCGGGCCATAGCCGGTGAGGAGCGCATAGAGATAATCGGGCCCGCCAGGCCGCCCCTTGGCGATCACCGAAAGATCGGGCGGCAGCGCGCCGTTATTGGCCGCTCGCGCCAATTGCTCGTTGGCGAAGGGTGACCGAAAGCGATCCGACGGTCGCGCCGGACGCTGGAACATCTCGCCCTTGTCGTTCGGCCCGTCGGTCACCTGGACTTGCGAGGCGAGGATCTCGACGGCCTTGGGCGAGAATTCCGGTCCGCCGGGCTCGCCGAGATTGCGGTAGGACAGGAGCCGCATCGAATGGCAATTGGCGCAGATTTCCTTGTAGACCCGGAAGCCGCGTTGAAGCTGGGCGTTGTCATAGGTGCCTAAGGGCGGAGAGAAGCTCCAGCTCTGTCGCGCGATTTCGGGCCCATGATTGTTGCTCGCCGGCGTGCCGGTGTCCTCTGCGGCACTGGGCCTCACGCATGCCAGCAGCAACGCGCCGGCCGCGGCGAGGGCTAAGCTGGAGGATCGCATCAGGCGACCTCCTCCGGCTTCAGCCTGCGCGGCGCGTTGGCCTGCGTCGTCCGCATCGCATCGCGCGGGAGCACGGGCTCGGTGATGCTGCCGGGCAGCCTAAGCGGCTTCTCGATCAGGCCGACAAGGGGCATGACCACCAGGAAGAACGCGAAGTAGTAGGCGGTGAGGACGCGTCCCAACACGAGATACCATCCCTCCGGCAACTGCGCGCCGAGATAGCCGAGCGCCACGCACGTCACCACGAAAGCCCAGAAGAACCACTTATAGATCGGCCGGTAGCTGGTCGATCGCACCTTCGAGGTGTCGAGCCAGGGCACGAAAAACAGAATGAGGATGGAGCCATTGAGCGCTGCGACTCCAAGCAGCTTGTTCGGGATCGCGCGCAAGATCGCGTAGAACGGCAGGAAGTACCATTCCGGCACGATATGCGTCGGGGTCTGCAACGGATTGGCCGGGATGTAGTTGTCGGGGTGCCCGAGAAAATTCGGCGCGTAGAACACCATCGCTGCGCAGAGCAGGATGAAGGCGACGAGCGCGAAGCCGTCCTTGATCGTGTAATAGGGATGGAACGGCACTGTGTCCCTTGGCGATTTCACGTCGATGCCGGTCGGGTTGTTGTTGCCCGGCACGTGCAGCGCCCAAATGTGCAGGGCGACGACGCCCGCGATCAGAAACGGGAAGAGATAATGCAGGGCATAGAGCCGGTTCAGTGTCGGCTCGCCGACCGCGAAGCCGCCCCAGATCCACTCGACGAGCGTGGTGCCGAGACCGGGGATCACCGCATCGAGCGACGAGAAGAGGTTGGTGATGACGGTGACCGCCCAGAAGCTCATCTGGCCCCAGGGCAGCGAGTATCCCATAAAGGCTGTGGCGATCATCAGCATGAGGATGAGCACGCCGAGAATCCACAGCACTTCGCGCGGCGCCTTGTACGAGCCGTAATAGAGGCCGCGAAAAATGTGGATGTAGACGGCTAGGAAGAACATCGAGGCGCCGACCGCATGGGCGTAGCGGAGCAGCCACCCCCAATTCACGTCGCGCATGATCTTCTCGACGGAATCGAACGCGCCGTCTTCGGTCGGCACGTAATGCATGGCGAGCATCACGCCGGTGGCGATCTGCGCCACCAGCATGAAGGTCAAGATGCCGCCGAAGGTCCACCAATAGTTGAGGTTCCGCGGCGTCGGGAAGACCATGAACTGGTCGTGCACCACCCGCACGACCGGAAGCCGCGCATCGAGCCAGCGTTCGATACCGGAGTTGGGCTGGTAGCTCGAGGGATGCGCCATCGATCGCCTACCCGATCTTGATCTTCTGGTCCGAGACGAAGCCGTAGGGCGGGATCGCGAGGTTCTCGGGCGCCGGGCCTACGCGCACGCGGCCGGCGGTGTCGTATTGCGAGCCGTGGCAGGGACAGAACCAGCCGCCGTACTCGCCCTTGTAATCGCCGACCGCCTGTCCCTTGGGGATACAGCCGAGATGGGTGCAGACGCCGATCATCACCAGCCACGGCTCGCGGTCCTTCGCCGCGCGGTTGTCGTCGCTGGCTTGGGCGTCGGCTGGGAGATTGGCGTTGCGGGCCAGCGGATCGATCAGATCGTCGAGCGGCGTGTCCTTGGCCTTGGCGATTTCCTCGTCGGTGCGGTGGCGGATGAAGACCGGCTTGCCTCGCCACATCACGGTGAGCGCCTGGCCGGGCGTGATATGGGAGATATCGACCTCGGTGGTGGCGAGCGAGAGGGTCGAGGCGTCGGGGTTCATCTGGTCGAGCAGCGGCCAGAGCGCCACCGCCGCGCCGACCGCGGCAAAGCCGCCCGCCGCGATCAGAATGACGTCGCGCCGGTTCGGTTCATCGTCGTCGGCAGGCGAAGATTCGAGGGGAATATCGCGGCTGGCCACAGGCCAAAGCTCCTTCTTGGCGCTGGTTTCTTGCATCCGTCCTCATGCTTGTCCAGGGGGCCGACTCGGGCAAATTGGCGCACAATGCCGGCCGCCAAAGGCCCTCGTGAGAAACCCTCGGACGCGGGGATTGTTTGAGCCCGGTCAAAGCCCCGTCGCGCGCGCTGCGCCATGCCATTGACCTTGCAGCCTGCCCGGCGGTAAGGCCAAGAACGATGGACCAGAAATCCGCGACAGGGTCGATTCCCTCGCAGCCGTTCAGCCCTGCGCGCAAGGAGCGCTCCCGGCTCTGGTTCGAGCGTTTGCGCGATGAGATCTGCGCCGCGCTCGAGACGGTCGAGGACGAGGCCGAAGACCTTCCCGGCTGCGAGGGCAAAGCCCCCGGCCGCTTCGTGAAGACGCCCTGGACCCGCACCGAGAAGGACGGCACTGACGGCGGCGGCGGCGTCATGGCGCTGATGTCGGGGCGGGTGTTCGAGAAGGTCGGCTGCCATACCTCGACCGTGTATGGACGCTTCGCGCCGGAATTCGCCAAGCAGATTCCGGGGGCGGAGGACGACCCGCGCTTCTGGGCAAGCGGCATCTCCTTCATCGGCCATCCGGCGAATCCGAACGCTCCCGCCGCCCATATGAATACGCGCATGGTGGTGACGTCGAAGGGTTGGTTCGGGGGCGGCGGCGATCTCACCCCGCTCCTCATGCGCCGCCGCACGCAAGAGGATCGCGACTCGCGCGATTTCCACGCGGCGATGCAGGCGACGTGCCAAGGCGAGCCGTCGGCCGATTACGAACGCTTCAAGAAGTGGTGCGACGAGTATTTCTATCTGCCGCATCGGGGCGAGATGCGCGGCATCGGCGGCATCTTCTTCGACTATCTCGACACCGGCGATTGGAAGGCCGATTTCGACTTCACCCAGAAAGTCGGCCGCGCCTTCCTCGGCATCTATCCCGAGATCGTCCGCCGCAATATCGCAACGCCCTGGACGGAAGCCGACCGCGAAGAGCAGCTCGTCAGGCGCGGCCGCTATGTCGAGTACAATCTGCTCTACGACCGCGGCACGATCTTCGGCTTGAAGACCGGCGGCAATGTCGAGTCGATCCTCTCCTCCATGCCGCCTTTGGTGCGCTGGCCTTAGGACTCGTCATTCCGGCGTAAGCCGGAATCCAGGGGCAACGTGCACTGAACTCGTGATTCTGGATACCGGCTTTCGCCGGTATGACGCACGACAAGTGTGCAGCGAAAAAGGGATGAGCTACTACCCCGGACCATTCGGCGAAGGTCATGAGCCGCGCTCCGAAGGAGCGCGTCTCGAAGCATGGCGATCGGGACTCATCCTTCGAGACGCCGCCTTCGGCGGCTCCTCAGGATGAGGAATTACCCCCTGATGCCGGCGTACATCAGCGGCGGCGCAACGGGAGCGGGCGCCGTGAGGCCGATCGCCTCCCCCACCCGCGTCTCGATGACCGGGGCATCGAAACCAAGCTGCGCAGCCAGCAGGGCGAGGGCCGCGAGCAGCAGAACCACAACGATCTTGTTCATGTTGAGCCCTCCGAGCACCCCGTCAGACGCGGCTTCGCGCCGTCTGGTTCAAAGCTCTAGGGCTTGGCGGCTGAACCCTCCCTGAGGCCGCCGTTCATCTGCGGTTTAGATTTCGAGGACGTTTTCCGCAGCAGTTTGTGATGGCTGAGGCCCAATTCGGGCTTGCCAAGGGGCGCCACTTCCCCCATGTTTCCCCCTACCGGGCGCCCAAGGCTTTGGGCGCGGACTTGGACGACGGCAAGTGACCATCGCGCCTCAAGAGCACGACCTTTCCTGACATCTCAAGACGCCGAAGGTTCCCCTTTCGGGGGCCTATGGCCCGTTTGTTCTAACTTCAACGGGAAAGGAATTCCCCCAATGGCTCGTGTCAACGGCACAGTGAAATTCTTCAATCATGCGCGCGGCTTCGGCTTCATTCAGCCCGAGGACGGCGGCAAGGACGTCTTCGTGCACGCTTCCGCCCTTGAGCGGTCGGGCGTGCCCGCCCTCAACGAGGGCGACAAGGTCTCCTTCGAAATCGAGGATGACCGTCGCGGCCGCGGCAAGCAGGCCGCCAACGTCCAGCTCGCGAACTAACGCAAGCGCAACGCGATTGAGACCGCCGGGCCTTGGGCCCGGCGGTTTTTTGTTGTGGTTCGAGGCCCGGCCGTCCTTCGAGGCTCGGGCGTCGCCCTCGCACCTCAGGATGACGGGCGAAGGTCGCTTAACGGCCGATTCATTTTGCCGGTCCTATTTTGACCAAGGATCGGGCGTTCATTCGTTCGATCCCAATCCCTGGGACCCCCGGCTCGCTAAGGGGCACTTCGCGGGCCACGCTAACAATGAGGGACGATCAATGACCAACGGAACCCTGAAAGCGGCCACCGTCGCCGCCCTGATCGGTGCTGCGGCGCTCGGCCTGCCGGCGCTCGCCGAGGCCGGCCACGGTCACGGCCACGCCTGGGGCGCGGGCCTTCTCGGTTTTGGCGTCGGAGCCATTATCGGCAGCGCGCTTGCGCCGCGCGAAGTCTACGTCGTGCCGCCGCCACCGCCTCCTTATTACGGCCCCGTAGCCTATGGGCCGCCGCCCTGGACGCCGGGCTGGTATGACTATTGCGCGTCGCGCTACCGGAGCTTCAATCCGAACACCGGCTATTTCGTCGGCTACGACGGCTACCCGCATTTCTGCCAGTAGCTGAGCGACGGCCCCTGTTCTGTAATCCCGCGGCACGCCGGCAGGTATGGCGGCGCCCGGGCTTGGCCGGCCTTGGCATCTGGCCGCTGACCATTCCCGCGTAGTTTTCGGCCCGTCTCGAGTTCTTGACGGGCCGTTTACCGCTGCCCCAACTCGCGCTTCCCCTCCCCCATTGTGTCTTGAACGTGGCGGCAACGCGGCGCAATATTGCGCGTTTCGTAATGAGTCTAAAGAGAAGCGCCGGCCCGATGTCACGAGCCCAGCAAGCGCCGCTTTTGGGGATGGCAAGGATCTCTGGACTATGAATTTCGTCGCGGCCGTTGGGCCTGAAATCGAGAATGCGCGCGACGCGCCGAACGCCCCCGCCGACCGGCAGGCGCTAACGCTGGTCAAACCCTATCAGGGCATGGTGGCGTGGCCCACCGTGGTTCTCGCGCTCGGCATCGTTGCCGCCTTCGCGCTTATCACGACTCTTGCGGTCAAGGGCATCATCCCTCTTTGGCTCGGGCTCATCCTCAATACGCTCATTCTCTACGCCGACCAGACGCCGCTACATGAAGCCTGCCACGGCAACATCGCCGGCAAGGATTCGCGTTGGCTCTGGCTCAACCATCTTGTCGGCTATGTGTGCGGCGTAATTCTGCTGCATGAGTACAAGGCCTTCCGCTACATGCATCTCGCCCACCACCGCGACACCAACAACCCTGAGATCGATCCCGATCATTGGGTGGCGGTGAACAACCCGTTCCTCGTGCTGTGGCGCTGCCTGACCATCGTGTTCTGGTACCACCAGTATTTCTGGAAGCACATCGCCTTTCACGCGCACATCCCGGGCATGCGGCCGCTCACGCTTCATATCGCGGCGATGCACGCGCTCTTCTATGGGATCGCGCTCTGGCTTTCGATGCTGGGCTGGTGGCGCGAAGTGCTGATGCTGTGGATCTTCCCCCACATCCTCGCCTCGGCGCTGATCATCTACTTCTTCGCCTTTCTCACTCACAAGCCCCATGAAGTGCATGAGCGGTATCGCGACACCAACGTGTTCTGGGTGAAGGGCAAGATCCTGGAGCCGATCGTGAACTGGCTCTACATGTTCCAGAACTTCCATCTGATCCATCACCTGTTCCCGCGCATTCCCTTCTATCTCTATCCGAGGGCTTTCCGCTCGCTAAAGCCGGTCCTGGAGAAAGAGCGCGCCCACATCTACGAGTTCGGGCACGAGCCTACGCCCATCATGAGCGAGGCCGGCGCAGCGCGCGGATAGCGCTCAAGAGCTGCGCTCGAAGATCAAGTCGGCCGGCGAGATCAACACCGAGAACTGCTCGCACCAGATCACGATGCTCGGAAATTTCGCGAGATCGATACCGGCGGGGATCGGATATTTCTGGCTCCCCTTGAAGGCGCGTAAGCCGCCGAGATCGACGAACATGGTGCCCACCTGTCCCGCGTCTCTGATATTGGCGTTCGGCACGAGATAGACGTGGAAGGCGGGGCCTGGGCCCACCTCGAAATCCTCATGCAGGAACACGACGTTCTCATAGACGCTGACGCCGCCCTTTCCGTAATGGACCGGATCGCTCGGATTGGCGTGAATGAACGTGCCTTTGGCGACGAGCTTGCTCGCCTCGGCCTGAGTCAGTGTCTCCCTCGCCTCGGGCGGCGGAAAGACAAAGGGAAATAGAAAAAAGCCGAGCGCAACTCCGAAGGCCGTGCCGAGCACCCCGCCGAGAAGGAAAATTGCCAGCCATCGCCACATGGCGACACCTCACGAGACGCCCCGCGCGCAGCTTGCCACGACAAGCCCCCCCCCCCCCTGGCGACTCCTGAGAGAGGCCGAGGCCGAGCCGCGTCATCCTGAGGTGCGAGCGAAGCGAGCCTCGTCATCCTGAGGTGCGAGCGAAGCGAGCCTCGTCATCCTGAGGTGCGAGCGGAGCGAGCCTCGAAGGATGACGCCCGCGCTAATGCAGCCTGAGCTCGCCTTCGATGAACCTGAATTCGGTGGGCGCGATCAGCCTCCGGTGGGCGACGCGAATGCGGTAAAGCGCGCCGTCGAGATTGGCATCCCAGAAATCGAGGAAATCGGTGAGCTTGGGAAAGCGCGGCGCAAGATCGTAGTCCTGCCAGATATAGCTCTGCAGAAGCTTCGGGTGATCCGGCAAGCGGTAGAGGATTTCCGCCGTGGTGAGCGAGAACCCCTCGATCTGGCGAAGGAAGGCGGCGTCCATGTCTCTTGTCCCTGCTTTGTCGATTCTTGTGTTTTGACAAGTGTTAGCCAGACGACCCGGTTCCGTCCAGGATTTTGCTAGATTAATCAGCAGGCTTGGCGAATTGCTAGCGGTGTTGGCACTCGCCACTTGAAAGTGCTAATAGCCCAATTTAAATAGCCTGCCGGGTGCGCTTCCGGCGAACACCCAGTCAATCACATTGCCAGGAGGAGGAGCCCAAGATGAAGTTTCGTCCATTGCATGATCGCGTCGTCTTGCGCCGGATCGAGGAAGACGAAAGGACCAAAGGCGGCATCATCATTCCCGATACCGCGAAAGAGAAGCCGCAGCAGGGCGAGATCGTCGCCGTAGGCCCAGGCGCCCGCGACGAAAAAGGCCAAATCCAGCCGCTCGACGTGAAGCCCGGCGATCGCGTGCTGTTCGGCAAGTGGTCGGGCACCGAGGTCAAGATCGACGGCGAGGAACTCCTCATCATGAAGGAGAGCGACATCCTCGGCGTGCTCGAAGGCGCAGTTGCCAAGAAGAAGGCCGCGTAACGAAGTCCGTCATCCTGGGATGGCTGCCGCAGACGGCCTTCGAGGATGACCCTGATTTGACGCCGCTCAGCGAGCTCCGCGATCCCGCGTGACAGCTCGGGCGAGCGGCGATGAAGCCAACGGAGAAAAAACAATGCCAGCCAAGGAAGTGAAATTCGCCCAAGACGCCCGCGAGCGGATGCTCCACGGCGTCGATATCCTCGCCAATGCGGTCAGGGTGACGCTCGGGCCGAAAGGCCGCAACGTCGTGCTCGAGAAATCGTTCGGCGCGCCGCGCATCACCAAGGACGGCGTGACGGTGGCCAAGGAGATCGAGCTCGAGGACAGGTTCGAGAACATGGGCGCCCAGATGGTGCGCGAGGTGGCCTCGAAGACTTCTGACACCGCCGGCGACGGCACCACCACGGCGACCCTGCTCGCCCAGGCCATCGTCAAGGAAGGCGCGAAATCCGTCGCCGCCGGCGCCAATCCCATGGATCTGAAGCGCGGCGTCGAGCTTGCCGTCAATGCCGTGATCGGCGAGCTGAAGTCCAAGGCCAAGAAAGTCACCTCGAGCGAGGAGATCGCGCAAGTCGGCACCATCTCCGCCAACGGCGATCACGACATCGGCCGCATCATTTCCGAAGCCATGCAGAAGGTCGGCAATGACGGCGTGATCACCGTGGAGGAAGCCAAGGCGCTCGAGACCGAGCTCGAAGTGGTCGAGGGCATGCAGTTCGACCGCGGCTATATCTCTCCCTATTTCATCACCGACGCCGACAAGATGCGCGTCGAGCTCGAAAGCCCCTACATTCTCATCAACGAAAAGAAGCTGTCGAATCTTCAGACGATCCTGCCCTTGCTCGAAGCCGTGGTGCAGTCGGGCAAGCCGCTTCTCGTGATCGCCGAGGATGTCGAGGGCGAGGCGCTCGCCACGCTCGTGGTCAACAAGCTCCGCGGCGGGTTGAAGGTCGCCGCGGTGAAGGCACCCGGCTTCGGCGATCGCCGCAAGGCCATGCTCCAGGACATCGCCGTGCTCACAGGCGGCCAAGTCATCTCCGAGGATCTCGGCATCAAGCTCGAGAATGTCACCCTCGACATGCTCGGCCGCGCCAAGAAGCTGGTCATCACCAAGGACGACACCACCATCGTCGACGGCGCCGGCAAGAAGGCCGACATCGAGGCGCGCGTATCCCAGATCAGGCAGCAGATCGAAGACACGACCTCGGACTATGACCGCGAGAAGCTGCAAGAGCGGCTGGCCAAGCTTGCCGGCGGTGTCGCCGTGATCAAGGTTGGCGGCGCCACCGAGATCGAGGTCAAGGAGAAGAAGGATCGCGTCGACGATGCGTTGAACGCGACCCGCGCGGCCGTCGAAGAGGGCATTCTCCCGGGCGGCGGCGTGGCTCTGATCCGCGCGCAGAAGGCGCTGGACAAGCTCGATGCGGCCAACGAGGACCAGAAGGTCGGCATAAATATCGTCCGCCGCGCGTTGCAAGCTCCGGCTCGCCAGATCGCCGAGAATTCAGGCGAAGACGGCGCCGTGGTTGTCGGCAAGATCGTCGATAAGGGCGACTATCCCTTCGGGTTCAACGCGCAAACCGGCGAATACGGCGATCTCGTCAAGCAGGGCGTGATCGATCCCGCCAAAGTGGTGCGTACCGCGCTCCAGGACGCCGCCTCCATCGCCGGTCTCCTCATCACCACGGAGGCGATGGTGGCCGAGAAGCCGAAGAAGAAGGCGCCTGCCATGCCTCCGGGAGGCGGCGGCATGGGCGACATGGATTTCTGAGTCTTATCTAAGTCTTGTCGCGTAAGCGTCTGTAACGATTCGCGTAAGTCGAGCCGCGCCCTTCAAGGCGCGGCTCTTCTTTGCGTTTTGCGGTCATCTCCCGTATAAGTTGCACCTGTTCTAGATAGACCTTATTGGATTGGAGGGCGCCATGCTCGAGACGATAGTCCGCTATTTCGATCTCCAATCGGAGCGCCGTCCTCCGGAGCGAAAGGCGCACGACCGGGGGCCGGCCGCAGAAATGAAAGGAAGCCCCAGCGGCAGGCCAAAGATGTCCGCGCCCGCGCCCGCTCACGCGTCAGTGCTGCCGCAATACGGAGCCGTGAGCCTCGGGGTCCTGGTCGAACCGTTCCTCACTAACGCCGTCGCTTCCGGCAATTTGAACCTTGATTTCCGGGCCCTACTGGTACGCGTGGGGTTCGCTCTTCTGATCGCGATCGTCCTGCTGCCGGCCGTGTACAAGAACGCCTTTGACCCAGACAAACCGATGCTCGTGCAGCTTTGCGCGCTGTTCACGTCGGGGGTCGGCTGGCAGTCCTTGTTTCAAGCTGCGACAGCGGCTGGGAGCAGCGTCGCAACATCTTGACACCTCGCGTTCCCGAGTTCGCTCGAAAAAGGCTTGAGCACGGCGTGTCCTCAGGCACTCTCGGCCAATGGCGCGCGGACAAGACGAAGGACGCATTCGCGTCGGGATCGGCGGCTGGAGCTATGCGCCGTGGCGCGGCGTGTTCTACCCGAAAGGCCTGAAGCAGGCTGACGAGCTCGCTTACGCGGCGCAACACCTCACCACGATCGAGATCAATGCCACCCATTACCGGCTGCAGAGCGCGAAGAGCTTTCGCGCCTGGGAAGCGGCAGCGCCCCAAGGCTTCGTCTTCTCGGTCAAAGGCCCGCGTCTCGTCACCCAGCAGAAGGCGCTCGCCGAGACCGGCAACTTCATCAAGCGGTTCTTTGCCTCCGGCCTTGCCGAGCTTGGGCCGAAGCTCGGGCCCGTGCTTTGGCAGTTCGCGCCCTTCAAGAGATTCGACCGGGACGACTTCGCGGCCTTCCTCGCGCATTTACCGCGCGAACTCGACGGCTTGAAGCTCAATCATGTCATCGAGGCGCGCCATGCGAGTTTCCGGACGCCTGACTTCATCGAGCTGCTCCGCGACAACAATGCGGGCGCGGTCTACACCGACGCCGAAGCGTGGCCCTCCATCGGCGACATCACGGGCGACATCATCTATGCCCGGCTCCAGCGCGGCGACGATACGCTTGCGGCTGCCTACAAGCCGGCGGACCTCGATGCCTGGGCCGGCCGCGCGAAGATCTGGGCGACAGGCAAAGCGCCCGACGACCTCCCAACGGTCGATGACAGGCGCAAGCCCGACATCAAGCCGCGCGACGTCTTCGTCTATTTCATCCATGAGGGGAAGCTGCGCGCTCCGGCCGCTGCGATCGCGCTAATCGAGCGCCTCGCCCGGTGCTGAAAGATCAGCGCGCGATCTCTTTCGCTCTGACCAAGAGCCGGTCGCGATCGGCGGCGAATCCTTCGGCGACCCATTCGGCCTCGAGCCGGCGCAGCAGGGCGCCGAGCGCGGGGCCCTCGGCCTCCCCGAGCGCCGCGAGGTCCGATCCCTTGAGCGGAAAGACGGGCGCCTGCCACCGCGCGCTCAAGGTCAATGCCTCGCGCCAGCTCCGGTCGCTCGGCGCGGCGCCTGAATCCGCCCAGGCGATCAGCACGACAGCCGAGTAGCCGGCCGCGCCAAGCCGGTAGAGCAACCGCTTGGCCGCGTCCTCCTCAGGGAGACCGGTCTCGGCATGGTCTCCGGCCCCTCGTGCAAGCACCGCCCGCTCGGCATTCGAAAGGTGCAGCTGCGCGGCCAGGCGGTCTGCGTCTTCGGCGATGAAAACGGCAAGCGCGGCGAGCCTCAGCATTGCGTCGGGACCGCGCCCGAGCGCCTCCTCGATTGCCCCCAATCGCTTGAACCGTTCCAGGCGCGGCACGCCGCCGATCACGGCGACGAGAAGCCCGTAGTCGAACAGCGCCTCAACCGCGCGCTTGGCCTCGGGTGCCGCAAGGATGCGCTTGATCTCGCCCGCGATCCTCTCAGCCGAAAGCTGCGCCATGCCGCCGCGGAGCCTGATCGAAGCCTGGAGACCGGCCGCGTCGAACGGGCCCTTGCCGTAATAGGCGTTGAAGCGGAAGAAGCGCAGGATCCTCAAATAGTCTTCTTTGATCCGCGCCTCGGCGTCGCCGATGAACCGCACCCGGCCGGCGACGACGTCCTCGTATCCGCCAAGCGGGTCGAACACGGTGCCGTCGCTTCCGGCATAGAGCGCGTTCAGCGTAAAGTCGCGCCGGCGCGCGTCCTCCTCCCAATCCTTTGTGAATGCGACCGTCGCATGCCGCCCGAAGGTCTCGACGTCGCGCCGGAGCGTTGTCACTTCGAACGGAGTGCCGTCGGCGACGATCGTGACCGTGCCATGCTCGATCCCGGTCGGAACGGCCTTGAGGCCTGCCTTTCGCGCCAACGCCATCACCTGGTGCGGGAGCGCAGTGGTGGCGAGGTCGACCTCCGTCACGGGAAGTCCGAGCAGAGTATTGCGCACAGCGCCACCCACGGCGCGCGTCTCCACGCCGGACTCCTCGAGCGCGGCGAAGACACGCGCCGTATCGGGGCGTGCGAGCCACGGGGCGTCCTTGAGCGAAGGAGGCGCCGCGGAGCGCTTGAGCATGGTTTCGGACATGGGCGCGGCCGTCAGTCGATTCCGCCGGGCTTGATGACGCCGTCTTCAAGGCTCGGCGGGTGATAGGTGCCGCCGGGCTTGCCGCCCGAGAATTGGATCAGTGTCGCCATGACCACGAGCAGGAGGCCCACTCCCGCCGCCAAGAGCCAGAAGATCGGCGCGCCCTGCCAAAGTTTGTCGGGGGCCACGCCCTTCACCGCAACCATGTAGGCCCCGTAAATCAGAAAGGGCAGCGAGAAGAGCAGAATATCGATCAGCGCGATGCGGAACATCGAGTCGGCCAGGAACCCGAGCGGGAGAGCGCACCATAGCGGCGCCTGTCCCCCAAAGCGAGTGGCGAGCGCTGACGCCTAGCTGCCGCTTCCCGCGGGGAACGGGAAGAACGCGCCGCTGCTCCAGACTCCAGGCGGGTCGGCTAGGGGGGGCTCGACCGCCAAGGCGGCAAGCTCGTAGTAGACAGGGCGGGCAAGCCGCGCTTTCAAGCCGTCGCGCACGACAATGAAAGGGATGAGGCTCCCCCCAGGTCCCGGCTGAAAGCCGAGCGGATGATCCGGCCCCGCCGTCACGATGTCATCCACATTGCTGCGGAAGGTGAGGCTTTGCCCCTTGCCCTGCCCCTCCCGGCGCATCTCGACCGCGATGAAGGGCGTCGTTTCGACCGCGATCGGAACCTTCTCGACCGGCGTGACCAGGTAGTAGCGCCCGTCGTCCTCGAGGCGAAGCACGGAGGCGAACAGCTTGACCAGCCCCTTCCGCCCGATGGCCCCGCCTTGGTAGTACCAGGTCCCGTCATGGCCGATCTTGAGCCCGATATCCCCGCAAGGATTAAGCTTTGGCAATGCCTTCGAAGTCCGTTTGCCGCCGGCCTTTTCCGATGCTACGACGGCCTCGCCTCGATCGCGGTCAGGCATCGCCCGGCGACCCCCGACCGCAGTGCCGCTCGACCGGCGAGCTCGGGCCCTCGGGGGCCGGAATCAACACGATTGTGACCGAATTGCCGCTCAAAGTGCTTCTACTCCTCGAGGCCTTTCGCCCTATATTTCCCTATCATCAGGATCGAGACAAACTTAAGCCATGACAACACGTGCCCAAACCGAATCCCAGCTCGTCGATCGTATCGAAGAGTTTGGCGCCAAGATTAGACGCGTCCGCGAGACCACGGCCTCGACGATTTTCGGGCAGGAGCGCGTCATCGACCTGGCCCTGATCACGTTGCTCTCCGGCGGTCACGCGCTCCTCATCGGCGTGCCCGGCCTCGCCAAGACGAGCCTGGTCGAAACGCTTGGGGCCGTGCTCGGACTCGAGAACAAGCGCATCCAGTTCACCCCCGACCTGATGCCCTCCGACATCGTCGGCACTGAGGTGCTGGAGGAGAACGCGGCGGGACGCCGCAGCTTCCGCTTCGTCGGAGGCCCGATCTTCACCCAGTTGCTCATGGCCGACGAGATCAACCGCGCAAGCCCCAAGACGCAGTCGGCGCTGCTCCAGGCGATGCAAGAGCATCATGTCACCGTCGCGGGCACGCGTCATGACGTCCCGCGTCCCTTCCACGTGCTCGCCACCCAGAACCCCTTGGAACAGGAAGGCACCTATCCCCTGCCCGAGGCGCAGCTTGACCGTTTCCTGTTGCAGATCGACGTATCCTATCCCGACGCCGCCGCAGAGCGCCGCATGCTGTTTGCCACGACCGGCGTCGAGGAGCGCGAGCTCAAGACGATACTCTCGGGCGACGAGCTGATGGTGGCGCAGCGCCTAGTGCGTCAATTGCCGGTCGGCGACCAGGTGGTCGATGCGATCCTCAAGCTCGTTCGTTCGGCGCGGCCGGGCACCGGCTTCGAGGAGATCGACGACTTGATTGCCTGGGGCCCCGGCCCCCGCGCGAGCCAGGCCCTGATGCTCGCCGTGCGCGCCAAAGCCATGATCGAAGGTCGGCTCGCGCCCTCCGTCGACGACGTGATCGAGCTTGCCGATCCTGTGCTCAAGCACAGGATGGCGCTGACCTTCGCCGCTCGCGCCGAAGGGATGGATATGAGCCACATGGTGGCGAGGCTTGTCGAGCCGCTAGGGTGAGTTGAGCTTGGCCGTCGATCGCGCGAAAACATCTCAGGCATTTTCCGGCGAGGAAGCCGAAGCTCATGGCTTGGCGGCACGCATGCCTGCGCTTCTCGTCGAGTCGCAGCGCATCGCTCAGACCGTCGCCCACGGCACCCATGGCCGCCGCCGCGCCGGGCCCGGAGAGACGTTCTGGCAGTTCCGGCATTACGATCAAAACGACTCGGTCACCGGCATCGACTGGCGCCGCTCGGCCGGCTCCGATAACCTTTACGTGCGCGAGCGCGAGTGGGAAGCGGCGCACACGGTCTGGTTCTGGGTCGATCTGTCGCCCTCGATGCGCTTCCTGTCCTCGCTCGCCAAGGTATCGAAGGAAAGCCGGGCCGTGGTGCTGGCGCTGGCGCTTGCCGAACTTCTCGCCCGCGGCGGCGAGCGCGTCGGTCTCATGGGCGGACAGGCTTTCATCGGACGGACCGCGGCCCGCCGCGTCGCCGAGGTTCTCATGGGCGACACCAGCGAAACGAGCCTCCCGCCGAACGCGAGACTGAAACGTTTCTCCGAATGCCTCCTGTTCGGCGACTTTCTCGAGCCGATCGCCGACATGGCCGCGCGGTTCGAGGAAATTGCCGCGCAAGGCGTGCGCGGCCATCTTATCGAGGTCCTCGATCCCGCCGAGGAAACCTTGCCCTATGCCGGGCGCACCGAATTCGCCGCAAGCGAAGGCTGGGACCGGATGATCGCCGGCCGCGCCGAGAGCTTGCGCGAGGAGTATCAGGAGCGGATCAAGCGCCATCGCACCGACCTCATCGAGATGACGCGCCGCCTCGGCTGGTCGTTCCTGGTCCATCACACCGACCGTCCGCCCGAGGAGGCGGTGCTGTCGGTCCATAGCCGCCTCGCAGGGCTCGACCGCGACTATCGCTACAGGCCGGCCCGGCAATTTGCTATCGACGAGAGTACCGCGGAGCGGCAGTCATGATCACGATCGGCACGATCGGCTTCCTCCAGCCTTGGGTGTTGGCGGCTCTCGCTGCGCTCCCCGCCATCTGGTGGCTGTTGCGGCTGACGCCCCCGAGCCCGCAGCTCGTGGTCTTTCCGCCGACACGGCTCCTCAAGGATCTCAAGAGCACGGAAGAGACGCCAGCGCGCAGCCCCTGGTGGCTGACCGCCTTGCGCATGCTGCTCGCCGCCTTGATCATCTTCGCGTTGGCGCGGCCCGTGCTCAATCCAGACCGGCAAAGCTTCGGCGGCGCAGGCCCTCTTCTCATCGTGATCGACAATGGCTGGGCCTCGGCCGCGCACTGGTCGGAACGACGTGACGCGATCGAGGCGGCGATCGATCGCGCCGCGAGCGACGGCCGCACCATCCTGCTTGCGCCCTCGGCACCCGGCCAACCGGTCAGCGCTCCCTTGAGCCCCGACAAAGCGCGCGAGCGCGTCGGCGGTCTTTCCCCAGAGCCCTACGCACCCGACCGCAAGGCCCTTGCCGCGACGCTCGAAAAGGAGCTTCAGGGAAAGACGGGCTATAGCGTGCTGTGGCTCTCGGACGGGCTCGATTATGGCGAAGGCGACGCCTTTGCCGGCGCTCTTGCCAAGCTTGCAGGTTCGACCGGTAGCCTCTCCGTGCTTCGGCCAGAGCGGGCCGATGCAGCGCTTGCGCTTGGACAGGGCTCCGGCGAGGCCGGCGCCTTTGCCGCTCGCGTCCTGAGTGGCGCCGAGGGGCCGCGCTCAGGGACGGTCAGGGCGCTCACCGGGCGCGGCGAGCCTCTCGGCGAAACGACATTCGCCATTCCCCCGACCGCGCGCGAGACAACGGCCCAATTCGATCTGCCGCTCGAGATCCGCAATCAGGTCGCCCGCATCGCAATTGCGGGCGAGCGTTCGGCGGGCGCCGTGCACCTCCTCGATGCCCGCTCGCAATGGCAACGTGTCGGCATCGTCTCCGGCGAATCGCGCGAAGCCGCCCAGCCGTTGCTCTCGCCCCTCTATTACGTGCAACGTGCGATCTCCCCTTATGCCGACGTGCTCGCTCCGAGCGAGGGCAACGTGGCCAACGCCCTTCATGACCTCGTCACGCAGAAAGTTTCGACCATCGTGCTCGCCGATATCGGCAAGCTCGTCGCCGGCACCCAGGAAGAGCTCGAAGGTTGGGTCAAGGCGGGCGGCGTGCTCATTCGTTTCGCCGGCCCGAGGCTCGAGCAAGGCGGCGACGAATTGCTCCCGGTTGCGCTCCGCCGGGGCGGCCGCTCGCTCGGCGGTTCGCTCTCCTGGAGCACGCCGCAGCCGCTTGCCCCGTTCGAGGACAACAGTCCGTTCCGCGGTCTTGCCGTACCAGAGGATGTCAAGGTCAACCGGCAGGTGCTTGCCGATCCGAGCGTGGCGAGCGAGGCGGAGGTCTGGGCCAGGCTTGCCGACGGCACGCCGCTCGTCACCGCCGCGAAAGAGGGTCAGGGCTTCATCGTCCTGTTCCACGTCACGGCGAATTCCGACTGGTCCAATCTGCCGCTCTCGGGGCTGTTCGTCGAGATGCTGCGCCGCGCGACCACGCTCGGTCCAAGCCAAGTCGCGCTCGAGCCGGGCCAAGATCCTCAAGTCGAAGCCTCCGCCGCCGCTCAACGCAGCGCCACGACCGGCGCGCTTCCGCCGCTCCAGACGCTCGACGGCTTCGGCCAACTGACCACGCCGCCGCTTCGCGCGGTTCCGCTTGCGCCCGACAAGATCGACAGCACGGTGCCGAGCCCCGACCATCCGCCCGGATATTACGGTCCCTCAGGCGCCGCCCGCGCGCTCAACCTCATCACCGCCAAGACCGTGCTTACGCCGATCGGCAAGATCGAAGGGTCGAGCACGGTGAGCGGCTACATCATGAAGAAGCCGATGGCGCTCGAGCCTTGGCTTTATCTCGCGGCGGTTGGCCTCTTTGTCGCCGACATTCTCGCCGTGCTGTTGCTGAGCGGAGGTTTTCGGTTCCGCCGCCGGGCCGCAGCCGCAAGCGTGACGATCCTCGCTGCCGCAGCGCTTTTCGCTTCCTGGCCCGCCCCTGCCACTGCTCAGGAGACCACCGAAAACGCCGCAGCCTCCGCCTCGCCCGACGATTTCGCCAGCAAAGCCGCGCTCCACACAAGGCTCGCCTATGTCGTCACCGGCGATCCGGAGATCGACCGCACGAGCGAGGAAGGCTTGACCGGATTGAGCAGGGTCTTGCGCGCCCGCACCGCGCTCGAGCCCGCAGAACCCATGGGCATCGATATCGACAAGGACGAGCTCGCCTTCTTCCCCGTTCTCTATTGGCCCGTGCGCGAGGACGCGAGCCCGCTCTCCGACACGACCCTCGCCAAGGTCGATGCCTTCATGAAGCAAGGCGGCCTCATCGTCTTCGACACCCGCGACCATGCAACCGGCCTCTCGACTGCTGGCACGCAAGGCGCCGCGCTCAACCGCCTGATCGGCCAGCTCGACATTCCACCGCTCGAGCCGGTGCCCGAGAGCCATGTCCTCACCAAGTCGTTCTATTTGATGCGAAGCTTTCCCGGCCGCTGGGACGGAGGCGCGCTCTGGGTCGAGGCCGAGCCGATCGACGAAGCCGAGCGCAGCGAGCGCTCCCGCCGCACCGATGGGGTGAGCTCCATCGTCATCACCTCCAACGACCTTGCCGGCGCCTGGGCGCTGGACGAGGCGAACCGGCCCATCTACCCGACCGTGCCCGGCGGCGAGGTGCAGCGCGAGATGGCCTTCCGCGCCGGCGTCAACATTGTCATGTACGCGCTAACCGGCAACTACAAGGCCGATCAGGTGCACGTCCCTGCCCTGCTCGAGCGATTGGGGCAGTAGGCCATGAGCTGGTCGATCGAGTTCATACCCTTCGTGCCCTGGAATGTTCTGTGGGCGCTCGCCGCACTCGGCGCTGTCTTGCTCGCGTTGCTGTTCTGGCGTTCGCGCCGCGGCGCGATTCTCCGCCTCGTGAGCTATGCGCTTCTGCTGCTTGCCATCGCCAACCCGCACTTGAAGCAGGAGGAACGCGAGCCGCTCAACGACGTCGTTGCCGTCGTTGTCGACGACAGCCAGAGCCAGACGATTGCCGGCCGCACCGGGCGGACCGAGCAGGTCCGCAAGGACCTGGAAGAGAAGCTCAAGGCTTTTTCCAATCTCGACGTGCGTTGGGTGCGATCCGCATCGACCACCGCCGACAGCGAGCGCGACGGCACCATGCTGTTCACCGATCTCGCCCAGGCGCTCGCCGACGTGCCGCCCGACCGGCTCGCCGGCGTGCTGATGATCACCGACGGCGAGGTGCATGACGTGCCGGCCTCCGCCGCGGGCCTCGGTTTCGCGGCACCCGTGCATGGGTTGTTGACCGGCAAGCAAGGCGAATTCGACCGAAGGCTTCAGGTGTTGAGCGCGCCCCGCTTCGGCATCGTCGGCAGCAGCCAGAACATCGAGGTCAAGGTCACCGACACGGCGGCGCCCGCGACCGGCGGAACGGTCAAGCTCACCGTGATCCATCACGGCCAGCCGCCCGTCGCCCAGAGCGTCCGCGCCGGCGACAAAGTCACGATTCCGGTCGCTATCGACCGCGCCGGCCCCAACATCGTCGAGATCGAGGCCGAGCCGGCCCAAGGCGAAATCACTACCGTCAATAACCGCGCCGTGCTCACGGTCGAGGGCGTGCGCGAGAATCTGCGCGTGCTGCTCGTCTCAGGGGAGCCGCATGCCGGCGAGCGCACCTGGCGCAACATGCTCAAGTCCGACGCCGCGGTGGACCTCGTTCACTTCACCATCTTGAGGCCGCCCGAGAAGCAGGACGGCACGCCCATTAATCAGCTTTCGCTGATCGCCTTCCCCACACGCGAACTCTTTCAGGAGAAGCTCGATCAATTCGATCTGATCATCTTCGACCGCTACCAGCGCCGGGGCGTGCTCCCCCTGCTCTATCTGGAGAACGTCGCCCGCTACGTGGAGGCGGGCGGTGCCGTGCTGGTCTCTGCCGGCGACGATTACGCCTCGCCGCTCAGCCTGTTCCGGACGCCGCTAGGTCAGGTCCTTCCGGCCGTGCCGTCGGGACGCGTGGTCGAGGAGCCGTTCAAGCCCAAACTGTCGGAGCTTGGCGTGAAGCATCCCGTCACCGGCGATTTGCCGGGGGCCGGCGCCGAGGAGCCGTCCTGGGGGCGGTGGTTCCGCGTCGTCGAGGCCGATCCGCGCGACGCCGAGGTGCTGATGCGGGGCGCGCAAAACAAGCCGCTGCTCGTCATCGGCGAGCGCGGCGAAGGCCGCGTGGCCCTTTTGCTCTCCGACCATGCCTGGCTCTGGGCGCGCGGTTATGACGGCGGCGGCCCCTACACCGACCTCCTGCGCCGGATCGCCCATTGGCTGATGAAGGAGCCCGATCTCGAGGAAGAGACGCTCAAGGCGACGAGCCGTGGCCAGACGCTCTCCATCGAACGGCGCTCCATCAAGGACGAGATCGAACCGGTCGCGGTGACGGCGCCCTCGGGCAAGGAAGAGATCGTCACCCTCGACAAGGGCGAGCGCGGGATTTGGCGAAAGGCCATCACCGCGACCGAGCAGGGAGTCTATCGCATCGCCTCGGGCAATCTTGCCAGCGTGGTCACCGTCGGCAACGCCAATGCGCGCGAGCTCTCAGCCGTGATCGCGACCGGCGAGCTGCTTGACCCCATTGTCGAAGAGACCCGCGGCGGCATCTTCTGGCTCGGACGCGACGATGCCGAGGCGGCGAAGCTTCCGCGTCTCGTCATGCTCCGGGGCGGTCAGGTCATGCACGGCGACGACTGGCTCGGGCTGCACAAGCGCGACGCCTACCAGGTCAAGGGCGTGCGCCTGTTCCCGCTGTTCACTGGATTTCTCGCGCTCGGCCTTCTGCTCGGTTTCCTCGCCGCCACCTGGTTCCGCGAAGGTCATTGACGCGGGTAGCCTTTGACCGCTCCGGCGGCGGCTTCTATCGCACCGGGGACAAGCTCGAGACAAAGAAGCCGCGCCGGATCGACGGGTCCCGGCAAGGTGATTTGCCCCGGCGGAACGGGTTTGAAGCCGAACCGCGCGTAATAGGGCATGTCGCCGACGAGGAGCACGAAGGAGAAGCCTCTTGCGCGCGCCCGCGTCAATCCTTCCTCGACGAGCGCCCTGCCGAATCCCTTCCCCGTCGCTTCCGGATCGACGATGAGCGGACCGAGCAGAAGGCCGTCCCCGTTGTCGCCGATCCTGATCGCGGTGAAACGGATTCCCGCCACCAAGCGTCCATCGAGGAGGCCGCACAAGCAAAGGGCGGCGACGGGGGCAATGCCCTCGCGCACACGGTAGGCAGTGCGGGTGAAGCGGCCTGGCCCGAAGGCCTCGGCCGCGAGCTGCGACAGAAGAGACGCATCGCCAGCATTCTCGTGGCGGATTTCAAGTTTTTCGGAGGACATGAGATCAAGGTCCCAGGAGAGGCTGAGTGAGAGACGAACCCTCAAGCCACGACGGGCACCACAGGCAATACGAAGAGGTGTCGGCGGCGAGAGGTTAGGCGGTCCGCGCTGGACGCGCGCGCCCTCGTCGTCGGGAAAGCGTCGTTGGGCCGATCCTGGTCCACATGGCGGCGCTCGTCTATCACGGGCGCTGCCGCCGGTCTAGCGCCACATCCTTAGGCTCACGCGCCGCCATGAGATGCAATAACCAGGACGTTCACCTCGCGTTTATCCGCTCTCGTCATATGCTTGAATCTGCTACACTTATGCGCGAACGAGGAGGGGCGGCTGAGCGGCGCCCCGTGACGAGATAACCGGGGACGATATGGCTGAAACGCGACTGCTCGTTCTTTATCACTCCTCTTACGGTCATACCGAGACGCTGGCCTATGCCGTGGCCCATGGGGCGCGCGCCGTGGACGGCGTGCATGTCAGCGTCAAGCGCGTGCCGGAGTTGATGCCCGAAGAGGTGATGCGGGGCGCCGGCATGAAGGTGGATCAGCCGGCGCCCATCGCCGACCCGCAGGAACTCGCCGAGTATGACGGCATCATTTTCGGAACGCCCACCCGCTTCGGCAACATGACGTCGCAGATGCGGAACTTCCTCGATCAGACCGGACCGCTGTGGGTGAGCGGCGCGCTGATCGGGAAAGTCGGGAGCGTCTTCACCTCGACTTCGACCGGCGGCGGCAACGAGACGACCATCGTCTCTTTCCACTGGACGCTTCTGCATCACGGCATGGTCGTGGTCGGCCTCCCTTATTCGGCGCCCGACCTTCCCGACATCAGCGAGCTCAAGGGCGGCTCGCCCTACGGCGCCGGCACCGTCGCGGCGCCGGACAGCTCGCGCCTGCCCTCGCAGAAGGAGCTGAACCTCGCGAGCTTCCAGGGCCACCACGTGGCCAAGATCGCCAAGAAGCTCGCCATGCCATAGTAAGCGGGGGAGATCATCCCCTCTCCCCTTGCGGGAGAGGGTGCCGAAGCCGAGCGAGAGCGAGGCTGAGGCGGGTGAGGGGTGGCGCGCGAATCTGTGTGGAATGAAAACCCCCTCACCCGGCGCGCCGCTTAACGCGGCTCGCCACCCTCTCCCACGAGGGGAGAGGGAAATTGAAAGCCGAGCCGGGCGGGGTGAACAATTCGTCATACCGGCGGAAGCCGGTATCCAGAACAACAAGCGCAGTGCATGCCGCGTCTGGATTCCGGCTTTCGCCGGAATGACGGACTGCTACTCGCGCGGAATCTAACCCTCCCCTTGATGGGGAGGGCGGCGAGCGGAGCGAGCCGGGTGGGGTGATGGTGTTTCATTTCGCGACCACTTCGCCACATGAGACGCAAGCCCCCCACCCGGCACGCAAAAGCGTGCCGACCTCCCCACGAGGGGGAGTTCGAAAACACCACCGTCCGGCGTGAAGCCCTCTCCCCAAGGGGAGAGGGGGTGAGGACTCACCACACGTCGCGGGGCTTCGCGCCGTCGAAAATCTCGGCGAGCCGCGCGCGCGTGCCGGGATCTATGCGGTCGGGCAGCTCACCTTGCGCGAACATCCGCGCCTCGGCGATCTCGACGCGCTTGTGATAATCGGGGCGCCGCTGCCAGTGGCGGACCACGAACACAGCGATATGGTCGCCGGGGAAGCTCGCGAAATTGGCGAAGACGCCGTGCAGCTCGGGCGCGGCCGTGAGCGTCACGCCCACCTCCTCTTCGAGCTCGCGGGCAAGTGCTGCGACGAGCGTCTCGCCCCATTCGACGCCGCCGCCCGGAAACCACCAGCCCGACCGGTAGCCGTGACGCACGAGCAGGACGCGCCCCTCGGCGTCGATGACAGCCCCTTGCGCGCCGAGCGTCATCCCGCGCCGCATGCGCCAGATCGGACGGAACATCGCGGTCAAGAGGCGGTTCGGCCTGAGCCGGGCAAGCAGGCTCGGCTTCGCTCTTGGCGGCGCGTGCTCCACGGCTCCTTCGCTATTGTCTCGTCGCGGCGTCGGAGGGCGGAGGCGCGCTCGCAGCTGCCGGAGGCGCCGTTGCCGGCCCTGGCTGCACCGACAAGCCGAACAAACGCCAGCGGCCCTCGACCGCCTGAAACAGCATCTCGAAATTGATCTGGATGGGCTGACCCGGGAAATAGCCCTTGAGGCGCAGCATTCCCTGCTTCTGATCGAGCCCCGGGGGCTCGGTCAGTTGCGGCGCGATGACGCTGGTGGGCGTGAGGTCGATCCCCTTGGAGGCGAGATCGGAAAAGGACTGCGCCAGTCGCGCCGCGGTGTTGCCTTGGCGGAATCCGGGCGCACCGATGTCGCGCAGCACGGTGAAGTTCCCGGTCTGCATCGCATCGTTGAGGGTGATGAGGGTGGTGCGAAGCAGGAGCACGATCTTCTCGGCATCCGGCATCACCACTTGCGGCCCCGCCGGTGCAGCTTTCTGGGCGGCGGGCTTTGGCGCCGCCGGTTTCTGTGTGGCGGGCTTGGTCTTGGTGACCGGTTTCTCGGCGGGCGGGCCCTGCGCAAGCGCAGGCTCCGTGCCGAGCAGCACGAGCGCGCAAGCGATTGCGGCGGCGATTGATCTCATGCCGCCATTATAGGGAGCGGCGCGGACTGCTGCGAAGCCCAAATGCTTCGGCCAGCGTGCTTTTTTTATTCGGCCGCGCGCCGGAAGGCCAGCGCATGCACGTCACCGGCCTTGAGAACCTGAAACCCACAAAGTGACTCCTCATGCTGAGGAGCGCCCGAAGGGCGCGTCTCGAAGCACGCACCTAACAGCGCACCCTTCGAGACGGGCGCGTTCCGGGCCCTCCTCAGGGTGAGGATATACAGGCTTCCTCGTCCTTCGAGGCTTGGCTCACGCTCGCACTCAGGATGAGGCGTTGCGGGTGCTCTTATTTTCCGCTCTCCCCTTGGGGAGAGCACACGAGCCAGCGCTGTCATGCCCGCGCAGGCGGGCATCCAGTAAACACCGGGCTGTAAAATGGGACCGACAGGGGTTACTGGATCGTCCGCCTTCGCGGACGATGACAAAGAAGGCTCCCCCTCACCCGCTCTTCGGAATGACGCCCGAGTCCCTATTCTCCGTCATTCCGGCGAAAGCCGGTATCCAGGATTACAAGCGCTGTGCATGCCGCTTCTGGATTCCGGCTTTCGCCGGAATGACGCGGTTGCTGGCGATCGCGGCGCTACCAGCCGACTCTGACGCCGAGGCGGCCTCCGGCGAGATCCTCATTGAGCCCCCAGGCCACGCCGCCGTTCAACTGCACGTTCCTGGCAAGTCGCATCGCGCCGTTCATGGCAAGCCCGTTCTCGCCTTCGAACGTGCCCCAATTGCCCATGACCGCGAGTAACGACTGGAAAATCCCGCCGCGAATCACCTCCCGATTCGATCCATACTCCAATCAGCGTCGTGCACGGAAGATGTCTGCGGCTCGGTAGGACATTTTGCGCCACATCTGTGTCATTTGGGACTCACATGTGCGGGGTCTCTAATCAAATTCGCAGCAAATCTCAGACTTTACATGGCGCTAACCGCCATGCCAGACAGACCTTGGCTCTAGGGAGGCGCCAAACCTTGCTCGACCGTTCCGCCTTGAAGGGCTTCCTGCCGCTTGTCGCCACGCCCTGCTATGGCGGGATGGTCTGCCTCAACTATGCTGAAGGCGTTCTCGCCCTCCAGAGGGCCTGCGCGGAAGAGGGCTTCCCTTTGGAATTTCACCTGAGGCGGGGCGACAGCCTCGTCACCCGCTGCCGCAACGATTGCGTCGCCGTCTTCCTCTCCAACCCGAAGTTCACCCATCTCTTCTTCATCGATGCCGATATCGGCTTTCAGCCTGAGGCCGCCTTCCGCCTCCTGCTCGCCGACCGCGACGTCGCCGCGGGGGTCTATCCCTTGAAGCGCGAGACCTGGCCGCCGGGCGGCGTGCCCCAAGGCACCACGCGGGAGCGGTTCGAGGCGCTCTATGCCCGCTACACGGTGAACACCGGCAGGCAGGGCGAGGGGAGCGTCGAGCTTGCCGTCGATCGCGACGGGTTCATGCAGGTGCGCGAGGCGCCGACCGGGTTCATGTGCATCAAGCGGAGCGTGTTCGACCACCTCATCGCCGCCTATCCCGAGATGCGCTACGTGCCCGACTGGCCCAAGGGCACCTACCCCGAAGGCGGCGTGCATTTCCGTTTCTTCGACGTGATGGTCGATCCCGAATCGGGGCGCTATTTGTCGGAGGATTACGGCTTCTGCCGCATCTTCGAGAAGATCGGCGGCAAGATCTATGTCGACGCCAACTCCAATCTCTCGCACCAGGGCGAGCGGCTCTATACTGGCGACTTCGCCGCCACGCTGCGGCATGCGTTGCCGAAGGCCGTGGGCGCGCCGGAGGGCCAGCGCATGCACATCACCGGCCTCGAGAACCTCAAGAAGTGACCCGCCCTCGCCGAGTTTGTCGGCCGTAGGTGCGTGCTTCGAGACGCGCCCTTACGGGCGCTCCTCAGCATGAGGGCGGTGGTGTTGTGATCCCCTCACCCTGAGGAGGGCCGAGCGGCTTGCCGCGCGGCCCGTCTCGAAGGGTGCACCTCTTATTTCCCGCTCTCCCGCGAAGGAGAGCACGCGCGCGACAGCGTTGTCATGCCCGCGCAGGCGGGCATCCAGTAAACACCGCGCTGTAAAATAGGACCGACAGGGGTTACTGGATCGTCCGCCTTCGCGGACGATGACAAAAGAAGGCTCCCCCTCACGCGGCTTCCCGCCGCGATCTTGCGGCGAAGCTCGCAAGTCGCATGGCGGGAAGGGCGAGGGGTGATTCTTTTTGCGCGGCCCTGGAGGCGTGCTTCCCCCCTCCACGCGCATTGCGCTCAAGTAGCGAAGCGATAGCGCATCGAAAAACGCGCGCGTGTGCTCCCCCTCAAGGGGGGAGCGGGAGCTTATTTCTGCGCTTCGACAAGGATGCGGCAGGTGAATACACCGGCGTCCTCATGCTGAGGGGCGCGCGCAAGCGCGCGTCTCGAAGCACGCACTTACGATCTACCCCTTCGAGGATGATTCCCGCTCTCCCGTTGGGGAGAGCACGCGCGCGCCAGCGCTGTCATGCCCACGCAGGCGGCATCCAGTAAACACCGGGCTGTAAAATAGGATCGACAGGGGTTACTGGATCGTCCGCCTTCGCGGACGATGACAAAAGAAGGCTCCCCCTCACCCGGCTCGCCGCCCCGAAGGCGGCTCGCCACCCCTCGGGTCAAGCCCGAGGGCAGGCTCTCTCCCGCGAGGGGACTGTTGCGCGAAGCAGGTTTGGGCGGGGGGCACGGAGGGTGACAAGGGCGGTCGTGGCGATGGACCGGGTGTTTTAGCGCGTTTACGACCGCGTGGGGCTTTGCCGTGCCGATTGCG
>Ga0187892_10003294_pt1 | contig 29743 bp, 25 predicted proteins | sample MA1701073metaG_FD_139345 | JGI IMG/M metagenome (GOLD analysis project Ga0187892, IMG submission 139345) | Bio-ooze microbial communities from a basaltic lava cave in the Kipuka Kanohina Cave System on the Island of Hawaii, USA - MA170107-3 metaG ... | reverse complement strand
GTCGGCTCATCGCATCCTGGGGCTGGAGCAGGTCCCAAGGGTTGGGCTGTTCGCCCATTAAAGCGGTACGTGAGCTGGGTTTAGAACGTCGTGAGACAGTTCGGTCCCTATCTGTCGCGGGCGTAGGAGGTTTGACGGGAGCTGCCCCTAGTACGAGAGGACCGGGGTGGACGGACCTCTAGTGTGCGAGCTGTGCCGCCAGGCGCATCGCTCGGTAGCTATGTCCGGCAGGGATAAGCGCTGAAGGCATCTAAGCGCGAAACCCGCCTGAAGATGAGACCTCCCAGGGCGTAAGCCCTCTGAAGGCCCCTCGTAGATGACGAGGTTGATAGGCCGGAGGTGTAAGCACCGCAAGGTGTTCAGCTGACCGGTACTAATCGGCCGTGCGGCTTGACCACATTGAACTCATACGATCATCCGGAGAGATGCAACGTCTGGCTGCACTTGAGAGTCTCCGTATTCGGGAGCCGGCGCCCATCGGGCGCCGGCTCTCATTCCAATTCCCGGTGGTGATACCGGAGGGGCCACACCCGTTCCCATCCCGAACACGGAAGTTAAGCCCTCCAGGGCCGATGGTACTGCGCTGGCAACGGCGTGGGAGAGTAGGTCGCCGCCGGGGTTAACTCGGAGGGGGGCTTTGCCCCCCTTCCGAAACCTCCCCCCAGGAATCAATTGCGCGGGCTAAGCCCGCGCTCGAATCGCGATCGAATTCAAGCGCCCGGGTCATTCGGACCTGGGCGTTCGTATCCGCTCAGATGAGCCGCGCCGGCGCCATCACAGCAGAAGCCTCACCAGCCACACGTACGCCTGCACCACGAGGTTGAACAGGGGGCCGATCAGATAGCGGGTGGCGCCGCTCACCACGAGAACGAGCAACAGCAACGGTCCGTACTGCTCGAGTCTGCGGAGCACGCCGGCGGCGGCCGCGGGCAGCAGGTACGGAAGGAAGTGGCCGCCGTCCAGTGGGGGCAGGGGGATGAGGTTGAAGATCCCCAGCGCCACGTTGAACTGAAAGGTCCAGAGACACATGCCGGCGATCGGTTCGGCCAGGGTGGTGGGCAGCCCGCTGCCGCGCACGCTGAGCAGAGCCACCAGGCCCACGAACCCGGTGACGAAGTTCGCCAGCGGGCCGGCGGCGGCGATCCACGCCATGTCGCGCATGGGACGGCGGAGGTAGCGGATGTCGACCGGCACCGGACGCGCCCAGCCGAACCCCGCCAGGACGAAGGCCAGCGCGCCGAGCGGATCAAGGTGGGGCAACGGATTCAAGGTGAGACGACCGGCCCGCCGCGCCGTCGGATCGCCCAGGCGATCGGCCACCAGCCCGTGGGCGAGCTCGTGGATCGTCACCGCCAGCAGGAGCGCGGGGATCTTCAGGACCAGCTCGGCCAGGAACGCTGCCGGGCTGTCGGCGAAGGCGGGCAACGCGCGCTCAGCTCAGGCGAGCCCGGTCCACAGCGCGAGGGCGAAGGCGACGACGGTCGACACGGTCATCGCCCCGGCCAGCAGGTGGTCGAGGGTCGCCTCGACGCGACGCTCGGCCATGGACAGCCCCCAGCCCGCCGCGAACCCGCCGACGAAGCCGCCAGCATGGGCGATGTTGTTCACTCCGGTCATGAAGAACCCGAGAATGAACATGATCACCGCCCACTGCCCGTACTGGCGCAGGATCATGGTGCCAAACCACCCCCCGCGTCGCCGTCCGAACGCCACCATCGCGCCCAGCAGCCCGAAGATGGAACCCGAAGCACCGATGGTGAAGGACACGCCGGCAACGTTGGAAGCGACGAACCCGGCCACGCCGGCGACGGTGAAGACGATCACCAGACGGGCCGGGCCGTACAGCTCCTCAACGGCGGCCCCGAGCTGGCGGATCCAGAGAACGTTGAAGAGGATGTGCAGCAGGTTTCCGTGCAGGTAGATGGCCGTGAAGAGCGTCCACCAGCGGCCCTCGGCCCACGCGAAGGCGCCGGTCATGCCCAGCATGTCGAGCGCGCGCGCCGTCGGCGCGAAGAGATCCAGCGGTCCCCGTGGCCGCAACGCTTCCAGGGGATCGACGACGAGGCTGGCGACGTAAAGGGTGACGCAGACGATGGTGATGACCTGCGTGACGCCGCCCGCCTGAAACAACCGGCGCAGGGTCGGGGTGAGACCCCACAGGCCGGGCCGCCGCCGCCCACACACCAGGCAGGCGGCGGCGTCGGCGCGCGTGAGACGGCCGCAGGACGGACAGACGATCGTGCGCGTCGCTCTACGGAACATCGGGATCCCTCTCGATTCGATAATCTTCGTCGAGCCACACCCCGAGGTCGACGAGCCGGCATACGACTGAACAGAACGGGCGGTGCGGATTGTGGGCCCAGAGGGCCACACCCTGACACGTCGGGCAGCGCACGCCGCCCGCCGGCGGCCGGCGCTCAGCCTCACCGTCCGGTTTCATGACCTGCGCATCGTACTCACCGGCGACAAAACGTGTCAACACGCGGACTTGGCCGACACTCAGCCACTCGTTCCCATTGACTCCTCTCGACGCGTCCCGTAAAGTGGCGGCGAACGTCACGCACTGGATGGGGCGGACCGATGCCTGGTCGCCTCGCGACGCGGCTCTGCTCCAGGGAGACCTGAACCGATGAACCGAATCGGCCCCCTGTTCCACCCGGCGCGTTCCGCGCTCGTCGTGGTCCTCTTCGGCATGATCCTGGCGTTGGCGGTCGCGGCGCCGGCGCTCGCTCAGGGCTCGGCTCACGTCGGCGGGGGTGAGGCCAGCCTCAAGATTCCGGACCTGGGACAGGTGCGGTTCGGAGGGATCGACGGGCGCGCGCTGCTCGGGGCAGGACTCGTCGTCTGCGCGCTGGGCTTCCTGTTCGGGCTCGTGATCTATCGCCAGCTCCGCCGCCTGCCCGTCCACCCGGCCATGCGCGAGATCTCCGAGCTGATCTACGAGACGTGCAAGACGTATCTGCTGACCCAGGGCAAGTTCCTCTTGATCCTGGAGGCGTTCATCGCGGTCATCATCATCCTCTACTTCGGGTTGCTCCTGCACTTCGAGCCCTTCCGCGTCGTCGTCATCCTGCTCTTCAGCCTGGTGGGCATCGGCGGCAGTTACGGGGTGGCCTGGTTCGGGATGCGGATCAACACCTTCGCCAACTCGCGCACGGCCTTCGCCAGCCTCAAGGGCCAGCCGTACCCGCTGTATGTCATCCCGCTCAAGGCCGGGATGAGCGTCGGGATGCTGCTCATCAGCGTGGAGCTGTTCCTCATGCTCTGCATCCTGCTCTTCATCCCCGGCGACTACGCGGGGCCGTGCTTCATCGGCTTCGCCATCGGGGAGTCGCTGGGCGCGGCCGCCCTCCGCATCGCCGGCGGCATCTTCACGAAGATCGCCGACATCGGCTCCGACCTCATGAAAATCGTCTTCAACATCAAGGAGGACGACGCCCGCAACCCCGGCGTCATCGCCGACTGCACGGGTGACAACGCCGGCGACTCGGTGGGCCCCACTGCCGACGGCTTCGAGACCTACGGCGTGACCGGCGTGGCCCTCATCACCTTCATCCTCCTGGCCGTCCCGGAGCCCGCCGTGCAGGTGCAGCTCCTCGTGTGGATCTTCCTGATGCGGATCCTCATGATCGTGGCCAGCGGGGCCTCATACCTCCTCAACGAGTCAATCACCCGCGGCCGCTATGCCGCGGCCGCCCGGATGAACTTCGAGGCGCCGCTCACCTCGCTGGTGTGGCTCACCTCAGGGGTGTCGGTAATCCTGACCTATGCCGCCTCCTGGCTATTGATCGGAGCCCTCGGCGACGGCTCGCTCTGGTGGAAACTCTCCACCGTCATCACCTGCGGCACGCTGGCCGGAGCCATCATCCCCGAGCTGGTCAAGATCTTCACCTCGACCGACTCCCACCACGTTCGCGAGGTGGTGACGTCGGCCCGCGAGGGCGGGGCCTCGCTCAACATCCTCTCCGGCTTCGTGGCCGGCAACTTCAGCGCCTACTGGCTCGGCATCACCGTGGTCCTGCTCATGGGGATCGCCTACGCGGTGAGCACGACCGGGCTGGGGGCCCTGATGGCCGCGCCCGCCGTCTTCGCCTTCGGCCTGGTGGCCTTCGGCTTCCTGGGCATGGGGCCGGTGACGATCGCTGTGGACTCCTACGGCCCGGTCACCGACAACGCCCAATCGGTCTTCGAGCTGTCGGTCATCGAGCAGATTCCCGGCGTCCGGGAGGCCATTCGCCGCGAGTACGGCTTCGAGGTGGACTTCGAGCGGGCCAAACACCTCCTCGAGGAGAACGACGGCGCCGGCAACACCTTCAAGGCCACCGCCAAGCCGGTGCTCATCGGAACCGCGGTGGTGGGCTCCACCACGATGATCTTCTCCATCATCATGCTGCTCACGCACGGACTCACGCAGAACCTCGACAAGCTCTCGCTGCTCCATCCCCCCTTCCTGCTTGGCCTCATCACCGGCGGCGCCGTCATCTACTGGTTCACCGGCGCCTCCACCCAGGCCGTCATCACCGGAGCCTACCGGGCGGTGGAGTTCATCAAGGCCAACATCCGCCTGGAGGGCACCACGCGGGCCTCGGTGGCCGACAGCAAGCGCGTCGTGGAGATCTGCACGCAGTACGCCCAGAAGGGGATGTTCAACATCTTCCTCACCGTGTTCTTCTCGACGCTGGCCTTCGCCTTCTTCGAGCCGTACTTCTTCATCGGCTACCTCATCTCCATCGCGCTCTTCGGCCTCTTCCAGGCCGTGTTCATGGCCAACGCCGGGGGGGCCTGGGACAACGCCAAGAAGATCGTGGAGGTGGACCTCAAGGAGAAAGGCTCCGCCCTCCACGCGGCGACCGTGGTGGGTGACACCGTCGGCGATCCGTTCAAGGACACGTCGTCGGTGGCCATGAACCCGGTGATCAAGTTCACCACTCTCTTCGGACTGCTGGCCGTGGAACTGGCGGTCACGCTGACGGCGGAACGGGGGGCCACGCTGAGCCACGTCCTCGCCCTGGTCTTCTTCGGCCTCTCGCTGGTCTTCGTCTGGCGGTCCTTCTATGCCATGCGGATCCGGAGCGGGGCGGCGACCGCCACCGCCGCGGGCATCCGCCGGCAGGTGGGCGAGGTGGCGCGCGGCGAGTAGCGGCCGGTGGACTTCCTGCTCGATCTCGCCACCGGCCGCTATGCCCTGGACGACCTCATCCGGTGGGGCGGCTACCTCATCCTGGTGGCCATCGTCTTCACCGAAACCGGCCTGCTCGTCGGCTTCTTCCTGCCTGGCGACTCGCTGTTGATCACGGCGGGGCTGGTGGCGGCCTCCGGTGGATTGAACATCTGGTGGCTCAACGTGCTGCTGTGCGCGGCGGCCATCGTCGGTGACAGCGTGGGCTACGCCATCGGCGCCCGGATCGGCCCCCGCCTCTTCACCCGCGAGCGGTCGCTGCTGTTCAACCCCCGCCACGTCGAGCGCACCCGCCGGTTCTATGCGCGCCACGGCGCCAAGACGATCGTGATCGCCCGGTTCGTGCCCATCATCCGCACCTTCGCCCCCGTCGTGGCTGGCGTGGCGGAGATGCCCTACCGCCGGTTCCTCCTCTACAATATAGTCGGCGGCGTGGGATGGGTGGTCAGCATGACATGGGCGGGATATCTGCTCGGGCAGGCGATTCCGGATGTCGACCGCCACATCCACTTGATTGTAGCGGTGGTGGTGGTGCTGTCCGTGATCCCCATCGTCATCGAGATCGCGCGGGAGCGGAGGAAGCGGTCGGCGTCCTCCTGACCCTGCTGGCTGCGGTCCTCGGCTGGCTGCCTGCGCCCCTGGCGGCTTGGGTCGGACGCCGGCTCGGGGACATCACCTACATCGCCTTGCCCCGCCGCCGCCGCTGGGCCCTGGCGAACCTCCGGCAGGCCTTCCCGGCGATGAGGTCAGCCGAACGCCGGCGCCTGTACCGACGCGCCTGTCACCACCTGGGTCTGGTCTTCGTCGAGCTGTGCGTCCTTCTCACCCGGCCGCTCGAGCGCTTCCTTGCCGGCGTTTCGGTCGAGGGGCGTGAGCACCTGGACGGGGTCATGGCCGGTCATGGTCGCGCCCTCATCCTCACCGCCCACCTGGGGAACTGGGAAATTCTCAGCGCCGCGCACCGCCTCACGCCCTACGCGTTCTCGGTGGTCGTTCGCCCGCTCGACTCGTCCTGGCTCAACGTCCTGGCCGAGCGTCTCCGGCGGAAAGCCGGGGTGGAGCTCATCGACAAGCGGCGGGCGCTGCGGCCAGTCATGACAGCCCTGGCCCGGGGCCGGCTCGTCGGTATCCTCCTGGACCAGAACGCCTCTCGCAGCGAAGGCGTGTTCGTGCCGTTCTTCGGGCGGTCGGCCAGCACCTCGCGAGCCATCGCCATCCTGGCCCTCCGCACCGGGGCGCCCGTCCTCCCCATCTTTACCCGTCGAGAGACGGGAGGACGGCACCGCGTCATCATCCGCCCACCGATGCCGCCGCCGGAGACGACCGATCGCGATGCGGCGATCGTCGAACTGACGGCGCGGTGCACCGCCGTCATCGAAGCCGCGATCCGCGAGTCGCCCGAGCAGTGGCTCTGGATGCACCGTCGCTGGCGCACCCGCCCGGCGCAGACCCCATGACCCTGCTGCCGCTCCTCATCCTCGCGCTCGCCGCCTCCCTGGCTGCCGCCGAGTCGCTCGACGTGAGCACCGAGGCCTACCGCGAGGCGGCCGCCCGCGGCGAGGTCGGTGCCCTGAGCGGGCGCGCGATGATCGAGAACCCCCGTCCTGGGGCCGACCCTCGCCCCGCGACCGAGGTCGGCGTGACCCTGGTCCCCCGGTCCGAGCGGCTGCTCGATCAGCTGCGGTCGATTCGCGAGCGGGCCCGGCGCGAGCTGGACGTTTACCGCGATTCAGCCCTGGTCGTTGCCGAGGCGCGGCAGGCCTTGGAACGGGCGCTCTGGCGGGCCGGCGCCGCGGAGCTCGTGCGGTTCACGGCCGTCGACCCGGACGGTCGGTTCGCCTTCGAGGCGCTCCCGGCCGGCAACTGGCTGCTCATCGCTCAGCGGGCCGTTTTCGTCCCCAAGGGTTCGCCCGCCGTTTCCAAGCGGGATCGCGAGACCTTCGCCTCCCGGCCCCGCTTCACGGGGTATTACGCGGTCACAATCTGGGTGCGGGAACTGACCGTTGCTCCCGGCCAATGGACCGAGCTCGAGCTCACCGACCGGAATGTCTGGATGACGGCGCTGGCCGAGGAACGCGCGAAGAACGCCGGCCGGTGAACGGGGCTCCGGCCCTATTGGGCTACGGCTTCGCGGGAGGCCGGGCCGTCGCCTTCTTGGCGGTGACCGTGATTCTCTGGGCGTGGGTCTTGCCGTCCTGCTCCGTGTAGCGCACCGTCACCTGGTCGCCGGTCTTGAGGTCGCCCGGGGCGGCGCCCTTGCCTTCCTCCCCGATGATCGTCTTGGGATCGAGGGCAAACGTGTACTCGGTGTCCCTGCCCCCGGCCTTTGTCGCCACGACCAGGCTGTCGGCGGACGCGGACTTCACAGTCCCGGACGCGGTCTTGACGGCTATCTTCTTCTCGGCGGGGTTCTTGTCATCCGGCTTTCGAGGTTGGGCCGAGGCGACGCCGACAGGGCCGGCGGCGAACGCGACGGCGACGAATAGAGCCAGCAGGTTTTTCACGGGTCTCGTTCCTCCGCGGGTCGGGTGGTGAGCCGCATGTCGGTCTCCCTTCGAATTCGACGGAACGCTGTGAAAAGCTTACTCGACTGCCGGGCTGACCCGCCCCGGTTGACCCCCCAGCGAGGCCCATGGTACAAAAATGACAACGATTCCCTCACATTTATGTCGGTTCGAACCCAGATCTCGGCCGCGTTGGTGGGTTTGCTTCTGGTGCTGGCTTCGGGCTCTTTCTCGCCCGGTGCCTCCGGCCCGCCGTCTTCGACTTTAGCCGCCCCCGGCGAAGCGGCTCTTCCCCCTTCGCCCGACGGTCGCGACGGGCTCGGTCCGGTCGCCGATCCCCAAGAGCCCGCCGAGGAGCCGGCTTCCGGCGGCACGCCCGCCGAAGCCGAGGCGGTGCCGACCGCCGAGCCGGCTCAGACCCCCTCCGAGCCGACTGAAGCCACCGCCGAGCCCACGAGCCCTCCCCAACCTGAAATCAGCCACGAGGCGGACCCGGGGTCCGAGGTCGAGACCTACGCCGTGGTCCTCAACGACCGGGTCCAGTTCTTCATGGACCGCTACACGGGCACCCGCCGCGAAATCATCAGTGTCTGGCTCACCCGTTCCGGACCTTATCTGGACATGATCCGCGAGATCTTCCGGGCCCGGGGGCTGCCGGAAGAGCTGGCCTTCATGGCGATGATCGAGAGCGGCTTCAATCCCCGGGCGGTGTCCCGAGCGGGCGCCAAGGGCCTCTGGCAGTTCATGGGCGCTACCGCTCGACGCTACGGCCTGCGAGTTGACCAATGGGTGGACGAGCGCCTGGACCCCGTGAAATCGACCAATGCCGCGGCCGCATATCTCACGGACCTCCACCGGCAGTTCGGCTCATGGCCTCTGGTCAAGGCCGCCTACAACGCGGGTGAAGTAAAGGTAGCCCGCGCCATCCAGGCGACGGGAACAACCGACTTTTGGATTTTGGCCCGGAGTCGGTTCTTACGGCAGGAAACCAAGGACTTCGTGCCGGCTATTCATGCGGTGACGCTCATCGGTCGTGACCCCGCCCGCTACGGCTTCGAGCCGGGCAGAGCCGAGGAGTCATCCGCCGGCAGCTCTGTCTCCGTCCCGCCTGCGACGAACCTCCGGACACTCGCGGTTCGGGCCGGGCTCCAGTGGACCGCGCTTCGGATGCTGAACCCGGTCCTGGTCCGCGGCGTGACGCCGCCGGGCCGGCCCTACAAGCTGACGGTTCCCGACGAAGCGGTTGAGCGTGTCACGGCGGCGCTGGCCACGCGGTTCACCGTCACCCTGGCCGGCGGGCGGACGCGGGTCGCCCAGGATGTGCACATCGTGCAGCCGGGAGACACGATCCGTGCCATCGCCAGGCGGTATGGCATCTCCACTGCGGACCTCAAGCGGTGGAACAACCTGGAGGAACCGGACCGGATCCGCCCGGGTGACCGGCTGCGCGTGGCCGAGCTCCAGGTGACGTCGACCGGGGAGCACGCGCCCGCCCCTAGGTGAAGGTCGAAGTCCGGCTCTTTGCCACCTTCGGGGCCTACCTTCCGCCCGGCAGCACCTCCGGCACGGCCATGATCGACGTGCCCGAGGGCGCCACGGTCGCCGACGTGGCCGCTCACCTGGGAATTCCGGCAGCCCTTCCCCGTATGGCGCTGGTCAACGGCGAGGACGCCGACCCCGGCCGGCGCCTGGCCAGCGACGACGTCGTGACGCTGTTCCCTCCGTTGGCCGGGGGGTAGCCCGGCCACGAGGTGTCACGTGCGCGACGGGGGACGCCGGCCGGACATCGGCGACGGGATGGTACACTCGGGAGGCTTCGGAAGCGTCTAGGAACCCGGTGGGCCTCCCGGACTTCAAATCCGGTGTCCGGCTCTAGACAAGCTGGAGGTGGGTTCGACTCCCACACGCTTCCGCCATTGGGGAGGCATGGCGAAGCGGCCCGAGCGCAATCGGATGACGCGGCGGACCAAGCGACGCTGGCCGGCCATCGGCCTGGTCGCGCTGGTGGCCATGGGGGTCGGCTATTTCGCCTACCGGGCAGCCGCGAACCTGCCTGGCACCGCTGTGCCGGACCTGGGTAACCGCCACATCCAGAGCGCGTCCGACCCCCACGAGCCGTACAACACGGACCCGCCGACGTCGGGATCTCACCTGCCGTATATCGCGCCCTGGGGCATCCACACGCGGCCGATCGTCCCCGAGCTGCAAGTCCACAACCTCGAGGACGGCGGCGTGTTCGTGCAGTACAACTGCGAGTGTCCGGATGTCGTGGAGAAGCTGACGGCCATCGTCCGGAAGTACGATAAGTACGTCGTCCTCGCGCCGTATCCGACCATGAAATCCCGGATCGCCCTCACCGCCTGGACGCGCATCGACACGCTGGAGGAGCTCGATGAGGGGCGCGTCCGCCGGTTCATCGAGGCGTACCGTGGGATCGACCATCACAAACGGTAGAGTCCGGTTGGTCGGCATCGCACTAGTCGCCCTGACGGCCTGCGCCCGCCTTCACGTCTCGCCGTTGTCGCCTCCGCCGTTCCGGACCGAGGTGCCCACCAACTACGAGCAGACCTGGTCGGCCCTGGTGCGGGCCCTGGCCCAGCAGAACGTTCCACTGCGGGCCATCGCCCGGGACTCCGGCGTGGTGGCCTCCGACGAGTTCGTGTCGCCCATCAATCTCTACGCTGACTGCGGGCAGGTGGGCGGCGATCAGCTGGAAGGTGAGGCCATCGTCTCCTTCACGATCTTCGCCGAGCCCAACGGCTCCTCGACGCTGGTGCAGATCAACGCCAACATGCGGACCCAGGCCCACCGGCGCGGGACGTCCGGCAAACTCAAGCCCGTGCCCGTCTACCAGTGCGCATCTACCGGACGGTTCGAGGCCAACCTGATCGACGCCGTCCTCGAGGTCGTGAGGAAGTAGGGTGTCCCCGCGCCTGGCCGACCTCGTACGCAAAGCCCGCCGGCTGGCCGCCGAGCGCGATCGCCTGGTAGAAGCCCTGGCCGCCGAATGGACGAAGGCCCTCAGGGGGCAGCACCTCTCGGAGGACGACCTCGACGAGTTCTGGGCCGGCCTGACCGAGGAAGCGGTGCGGCGGGCCGCGCGCGGCGCCGACGCGCGCTGGACGGTCCAGGCCTGGCGCCGGGAGGCGCAGGAGATTGTCGCCCGGGTGCGCGAGCGCGTGGAGGCCGCGCTCGGTGAGCGCTGACCGGGCCGCCACGCTTCGCCGGCTTCCCTCGGTGGACGCGGTGCTCCGGCTTCTCGCCGAGCGGCCGGAGGCTCGCGAGGTACCCCGCCCGCGCCTGGCCGCCATGGTCCGCGAGGCGCTCGATGACGAGCGGCGGCGGGTGACGGCGGGCCAGGGCGCGCCCGCCGGGGCCGAGGGCCTGGTCAAGGGGATCGTGGAGACCCTCGCCCGGACCGGGCTGTTCTCGCTGCGATCCGTCGTCAACGCCACCGGCGTGGTGCTCCACACCAACCTGGGGCGAGCGCTGCTGAGCCCGCTGGCCGTGGACCGGCTCGGCCGCATCGCCACCGAGTACTCGAACCTGGAGCTCGACCTCCCCAGCAAGGAGCGCGGTTCCCGCTACGCGCACGTGGAGGGCTTGCTTCGGAGGCTGACCGGCGCCGAGGACGCCCTCGTCGTCAACAACAACGCTGCCGCAGTCCTTCTGGCCCTCGAGACGCTCGCCCACGGACGGGAGGTCATCGTCTCCCGCGGCGAGCTGATCGAGATCGGCGGGGAGTTCCGGATCCCCGACATCATGCTGCGCAGCGGGGCCGTGCTGCGCGAGGTGGGAACGACCAACCGGACGCACCTCCGCGACTACGCCGAGGCCATCGGCCCCGCCACCGCGCTCCTGCTGAAGGTCCACACCTCGAACTACCGTGTGATCGGCTTCACCGCCGACGTCGCCGCCCGGGAGCTGGTCGAGCTGGGGCGGCAGCAAGGGCTCCCCGTGATGGAAGACCTCGGGTCCGGCTCCTTCGTCGATCTCCGTCCGTACGGCTTTCCCCACGAGCCTACGGTGCCGGAAGTCGTGGCGGCCGGCGTGGACCTCGTTTCCTTTTCCGGCGACAAGCTCCTGGGCGGGCCGCAGGCGGGTGTCATCGTCGGCCGCCGTGAGCTGGTGGCGCGGCTCAAGAAGAATCCCTGGAACCGGGCGCTGCGGATCGACAAGCTCACGTTGGCCGCGCTGGAGGCGACCCTCTACGCCTATGACTCCGGCCGGGCCATGGAGATGGTCCCGACGCTGCGCATGCTCACCGAACCCCTCGCCGGCGTCAGGCAGCGGGCCCAGCGCCTGCTCGGGCGGATTCCGGCTGCCGTCCGCGCCCGTCTAGGGGCGCGCCTCGTCGAGGATCAGGCCCAGGTGGGCGGAGGGGCGCTGCCAACGGTGGTGCTGCCCACCGCCGCCATCGCCGTCGGGGCCACCCCGGAGGCCGCCCGCGGGCTGGACGAGGCTCTGCGCAGGGGTGAGCCGCCGGTCATCGGCCGGATCGCCGAGGATCGCCTGCTCCTCGACTGCCGGACCGTCCTGCCGTCACAAGTGGCTACGCTCGCCGCCGCCCTCGTCTCCGCCGCCGGCCTCATCGATTCTCCGAGATGATCAATCGGTCTAGAGCCACGAAGCCCTACGTGCCTAGACCAGGCCACCCACGGCTCAAGCCGGCCTCGCGGCACTCGCTCCAATGACCCGGCATGTTGTGGTCGGCACCGCCGGCCACATCGACCACGGCAAGACGTCACTGGTCAAGGCGCTGACCGGCATCGACACCGACCGCCTGCCCGAGGAGAAGGCACGCGGCATCACCATCGACCTGGGCTTCGCTTTCCTGGAGGAGCCCGACGGGCTCAGCATCGAGATCGTCGACGTCCCCGGTCACGAGCGGTTCGTGAAGAACATGCTGGCCGGCGTGGGCGGGATCGATCTGGCCATGCTCGTGGTGGCCGCCGACGAGGGCGTCATGCCGCAGACCCGCGAGCACCTGGCCATCTGCGTGCTGCTGCACATCAAGACGGGTGTGGTGGTCCTGACCAAGGCCGATCTGGTGGAGCCGGACTGGCTGGAGCTGGTCCGCGACGACGTCAGCCACCTCCTGCGGGGGACGTTCCTGGCCGGCGCGCCCATCGTGGCCGTTTCGGCGAAGACCGGCCAGGGCCTCGATAACTTGCGCGCCGCGCTCCGGCAGGCGGCGGCCACGGTCCCGGAGCGACGGACCGATCAGCTGTCACGATTGCCCATCGACCGCGTCTTCACGGTGAAGGGCTTCGGCACCGTCGTCACCGGAACGCTGAGGGCCGGACGCTTTGCCGTGGACGACCGCGTCGAGATCCACCCCAAGGGGCTCGCCGCCAAGATCCGCGGTCTGCAGACGCACGGCCATCCGGTGTCGGAGGCGTGGGGCGGCCAGCGGACAGCCATCAACGTCCAGGGGATCGAGCGTGCGGCCGTGGAGCGCGGCGACGTGGTGGGCCTGGCCGGCACGCTGGTCACCTCCGAGCTCGTCGATGGCACGTTGGAGTTGCTGCCCGAGGCGCCGCGCCCGCTCAAGTCGCGAGACCGCATCCGCTTCCACGCCGGCACGAGCGAGATCATGGCCCGCGCGCTCCTGCTCGACCGCGCCGAGCTGGCGCCGGGAGAGCGCGCGTTCGCGCGCTTTCGGCTGGAGGGCCCGCTGGTGGCTCTGCCCGGTGACCGCTTCGTCGTGCGCTCGTACTCGCCCATCGTGACCATCGGCGGCGGCACGCTGCTCGACGTCGATCCGCCGCGGTTCAAGCGGAAGGCGCCGGCACTCGTCGCCCATCTCCGATTGCTGGAAGGCGGCACACCCGAGGCGATCGTCGAGGAGCACGTCCGCCAGCGAGGCGCCGCCGGCGTGCGGGTGGCCGCGCTGGCCGGTCGGGTTCCATTCGGGCCGGATCAGCTTCGCCAGATCCTGGGCCGCCTGGAGGCCGAGCGACGGCTCGTCGCCATCGAGCGTGACTGGTACCTCCACGCCGAGAGCGAGGCGCGCCTGCGGTCCCGGGCCCTGGCCGCCCTCGACGAGTTCCATCGTGCCCATCCGCTGCGGGCCGGCATGTCGCGCGAGGAGCTGCGGGGACGCTCGGGAGGCGCTGACGAGCGCGTGTTCGCCCACCTCCTGGCCGCCCTCGATGCCGAGCGCAGTGTGAAGGTCGAGCGGGACAAGGTGCGGCTCGGGTCTCACACGGTGCGGCTCAGCGCCGAGCAGCAGCGCGCGGTGGACCGCATCGAGCAGGAGTTCCTGAAGGCCGAGGCCGCGCCACCGAGCCCGGAGGAAGCCCTGGCCCGGGCCGGGCTCAGCGGCGACGAAGAGCACGAGCTGTTTCAGCTCCTGGTGGCCGACCGCCGCCTGGTGAGAGTCAAGGAATCGCTCTACTTCCACGCGGCCGCTCTGGACACCATCCAGGACAAGGTGGTGACGTTGCTGCGCGAGCGCAAGGAGATCGGGCCGGGCGACATCAAGGACCTGCTGGGGATCTCGCGCAAGTACGCCATCCCCCTGCTCGAGCACATGGACGCGCGCCGGGTCACCGCCCGCGTGGGCGAGAAGCGGGTCTTGCGGGGCGGGTAGGGGCGCGCTAAGGTGAAGGCGCCGGAAAGGAGTGTGTCATGTTTGGGCTGGGCTACCAGGAACTCCTGATTATCCTGTTAATCGTGCTGATTCTCTTCGGAGCCAACCGGCTCCCGGAGCTGGCGCGCTCGCTGGGGTCGAGCTTCAAGGAGTTCAAGAAGGGCGTGAACGAGGCGAAGGTCGACGACACGCCCGCCGCCAAGAAGGAAGAGGAGAAGAAGGCGTAGCGCTCCTCGTCGGCGTCGACGTCGGCGGCACCCGCATCCGCGCGGGGGCCGTGACGGGCGACGGAGAGGTCCTGTCCCGCCTCGAACGCCCTACCCACGCGCGTCGCGGTCCCAACGCGGTCCTCGCCGGTCTGGTCGACATCGTCCGCGACTTCCTGAGCGCGCGGCCGGCGCCTGACGCCGTCGGGGTCGCCTGCGCCGGCCAGATCGACCGCGGCACCGGATCCGTGGTGTACGCGCCGAACCTCGACTGGCGCGACGTCCCGCTCGCCGCCCATCTTCGGCGAGCCCTGGGGTTGCCGATCGTTGTCGAGAACGACGTCCGCGCCGCCGCCTGGGGCGAGTTCAGGTTCGGCGCCGGCGTGAGGTGCCGCAGCCTGCTTGCGGTCTTCGTGGGAACGGGCGTGGGGTCGGGCGCGGTGCTGGACGGACGGCTCTGGCGCGGCGCCGCCAACGCCGCGGGCGAAGTGGGGCACACGCAAGTGGTGTGGGACGGCCTGGCCTGTCCGTGCGGGCGGCGCGGCTGTCTGGAGCAGTACGTATCCGGAAGCGGGCTCCAGCGGCGCCTGGGCCAGGTCCTCGCCGACGGTGTCGGCACGAGTCTGGTGGCGGCGACGGACGGCGACCCGGCGCGGCTCACTGTGGCGATGGTCCAGGCAGCGGCCGGGGCAGGCGATCCCGTGGCCCGGGCGCTCTGGGCCGACGCCGAGCGTTACTTGACGCTCGGGGCCGCCAACTACGTGACGCTGCTGAACCCGGAGATGTTGGTGCTGGGCGGCGGGGTGATCGAGACGGTGCCGGCGCTCTTCGAGGCGGTGGCGACCGGCGTGCCCGAGCTCACCACGGTGCTGGCCCGGGCCGTCCGGATCGAACGCGCCCGCCTGGGTGACTGGAGCGGCGTGGTGGGGGCGGCCGCCCTCGCGTCGGAGGGGGCCTGACGTATACTTTGCGCCGCGCGCGCGCCGGTAACCTCCTCATCGTCCTGGCCCTCGCGGTGCCGCTGGCGCTGTTCCTCGCGCGCGAGCGGCAAATCGCCGGCGCGGCCGGCCTGCCCCTGGACGACTCGTGGATCCACCTCCACTTCGCCCGCAACCTGGCCGAGGGCGCGGGGTTCGCCTACAACCCCGGCGTCCCGGTGGCGGGCTCGACCGCCCCGCTCTGGACGCTGCTGCTGGGACTGGCCTTCGCCGTCGCCGGGCCCTCGCTCCTGGTCGCCAAGATCCTTGGCGTAGCCACAGCCGTCGCTGCCGCCGTGGCGACGCGGCAAGCTGCGCTCGACTGGGGCGCTACGCGCCTGGCCGCCACCGGGGCCGGCGTGGCGTTGCTCTGGAGCGGCGCGCTGGCCTGGGGCGCGCTGTCAGGCATGGAAGTCTCGCTGGCCGCGCTGCTGGTGGCCGCCGCTCTCGTTGCTCACGCCCGAGAGTTGGTCGCCGGCGTTGCCGTCCTGGTGGCGCTGGCTGCCCTGGCCCGGCCGGAGGCGCTGGTCCTCGCTCCGTTGCTGGCGCTGGCGCGGCCGCCTCTCCCGAGACGCCTGGCTGTGTTTGGGCTCGTCACCGTGGCCGTCGTCGCCCCGGCTGTCGTGTTCAGCATGAGCACCGTAGGCGCCCCGGTGCCGGCGACCGCCCTCTCCAAGGTCGAGGGCGGGCTCTTCGGCTGGTTCGCCGGGATGCGGGAGCCCTTTTGGGTCCTGCTCGTGGGGCGGCCCGGGGAGTTCACGCGAGCGTGGGTCGCCTGGCTTGCCTCGATGCACTGGCTGCTTCCGGTCGCGCTCGTCCTTGCCATCGCACTGGTGTGGGCCCGCCAGGGGCGGGCCCTCGGTCTGCCGGCCCTGGCGGTGGTCGCGCATCCCCTGGCCATGGCGCTGCTCGCGCCCCATCAAGGGCCCGCGTTCCAGGAAGGGCGGTATTCGATTCACCTGCTCCCGCTGGCGCTCGTCGTCCTCGCCGTCGCGCTGGGGGCGGGACGCTGGCGTCGGGCCGTCGTGATGCTCTGGCTCGCGCTGGCGTTAGCGCAGCTTCCGTCCGCGGCGGACCGTTACGCCTGGGCCGTGCAGAACATCAATGCCATGCAGGTCCACCTCGGCCACTGGGTCGACGCCCATCTGCCACCTCGAGCCCGCCTGGCCCTCAACGACGTCGGAGCCATCGCCTACTTCTCCCGGCGCGAGGTCATCGATCTCATGGGGTTGGTGACGCCGGACGTCCTTCCCTACCGGCGCCAGGGCGAAGACGGCGTGACGCGGTACCTCACGCGCGTGTGCCCCGACTACGTGATCGTCTTCCCGACCTGGTTTCCCCGGCTCAGCGCCCAGCGTTCCCTCCTCGAGCCGATCTATGCCGTGCGGCTCGATCACAACGTTGTATCCGGCGGGTCAGAGATGGTCGTGTATCGGCTCCTGCGCTGCGAGAGGCATTCAGGCGCGGAACGTGCGCCGGGTCGCCGGAGCGCGGCGCGCGCTGTGGTACGATGACGCTCTCGTCATGGACTACAAGGCCACGCTAAACCTGCCGAAAACGACGTTTCCCATGCGGGCCAACCTGCCCGCGACCGAGCCCGCCCTTTTGCGTTGGTGGGACGATATGAAGGTCTACGCGCGGCTCCGGGAGACGGCCGCCGATCGCCCCCTGTGGATTCTCCATGACGGCCCGCCCTATGCGAACGCGCCGATTCATATGGGGACCGTGCTCAACAAGGTGCTCAAGGACTTCGTCGTCAAGGCGCGCTCGATGCTCGGCTTCAACGCCGTCTACGTTCCGGGGTGGGACTGCCATGGCCTGCCGATCGAGCGCGAGGTGGACAAGACCCTCGGCCTGGACGACGCCTCGCTGGACGTCCGCCGCGCCATGGATCCGGTGGAGAAGATCCGCCGCTGCCGCGAGCATGCCCTCAAGTTCGTGGACATCCAGCGCGAGGAGTTCCGCCGGCTCGGTATCTTCGGCGACTGGGACAATCCGTATCTCACGATGGCTCCGGCCTACCAGGCCATCATCGCCCGCGAATTCGGCCGGCTCGTGGGCCGCGGCCTCGTGTACAAGGGGCTCAAGCCCGTCCACTGGTGCATGCACTGCAAGACGGCGTTGGCCCAGGCCGAGGTCGAGTACGAGGAGCAGCAGACGCCGTCAGTCTGGGTGAAGTTTCCCCTGGTCTCTCCGCTGCCCGGGGTGACCTCGGCGCCCCGGGCGTCCCTCGTGATCTGGACGACGACGCCCTGGACGCTGCCCGCCAACCTGGCGATCGCCGTCCATCCCGAGGAGGAGTACGTGGCGCTGGCGGGAACCGTTCCCGGGGCCAAGGTCGTCGAGACCTTCGTGGTGTCGGCCAAGCTGGCCGACGAGGTGGCCCGGGTGGCCCGGCTTCAGGACGCGCGCCGGCTGGCCACGATCCCCGGCCGGAGTCTCGTGGGGCTCGAGTACCGCCACCCCTGGATCGACCGCACGGGCAAGATCGCTCTGGCTGATTTTGTCGCCATGGACCAGGGCAGCGGGCTCGTGCACATCGCCCCCGGCCATGGTGAAGCGGATTACGAGCTCGGCAAGAGCCTGGGCCTGCGGATCTACAACCCGGTGGACGACGATGGGCGCTTCATTCCCGAGGTGGAGCACTTCGCCGGGCTCACCGTGTGGGAAGCGAATCCTCGGATCACCGAGCACCTGCGCCGGTTGGGCGCGCTGCTGGCCGAGACGACACTGACCCACACCTACCCACACTGCTGGCGGTGCAAGCACCCCACGCTGTTCCGGGCGACTGAGCAGTGGTTCATGGAGCTCGATCGACACGGACTGCGCGAGCGCGCCCTGGAGGCCATCCGCCGGGATGTGACCTGGATCCCCGACTGGGGCGAGGAGCGGATCTTCAACATGGTCGCCCATCGGCCCGACTGGGTCCTCTCGCGCCAGCGCGTGTGGGGCGTGCCGATCGTGGCGTTCTACTGCGAGCAGTGCGACGGGCTGCTGCTCGAGGAGCGGATCGTCGAGCACGTGGCCCGGATCTTCGCCGGCGGACGCGGGATCGAGGAGTGGTACCTGCGCGGGGAGCGCGAGCTGCTCCCGCCCGACACCCGTTGCCCGACGTGCCGGAGCGAGCGCTTCCGCAAGGAGACGGACATCCTCGACGTGTGGTTCGACTCGGGCTCCAGCCACGCCGCCGTGCTGGAAACCCGTCCCGACCTCCGGTGGCCGGCCGAACTGTACCTGGAGGGCTCGGACCAGCACCGGGGCTGGTTCCACTCCTCGCTATTGGTGGCGATGGGCACGCGGGGAGCGCCGCCGTACCGGAGCGTGCTCACCCACGGCTTCGTCATGGACGTCGAGGCCCGCAAGATGTCGAAGTCGCTGGGCAACTTCATCGCGCCGGAGGACCTGCTCCCGAAATACGGCGCCGAGGTGCTGCGGCTGTGGGTCGCGGCCGAGGACTACACCGAGGACATCCGGCTGTCCACCGAGATTCTGGATCGCGTGGCCGACGCGTATCGTCGCATCCGCAACACGTTTCGGTTCCTCCTCGGCAACCTCTATGACTTCGAGCCGACGCGGGACCGGCAGCCGTACGAGCGGCTCGACGAAGCGGACCGCTTCATCCTCGACCGCCTGGCCCGGCTCATCGACCGCGTGACGCGCGCCTACGAGGAATACCAGTTCCACACGGTCTTCCACGCCGTGCACAACTTCTGCGCGGTGGACCTCTCGGCCCTCTACCTGGACATCATCAAGGACCGCCTCTACACTTCAGCGCCCGGCGATCCGGCGCGGCGGGCGGCCCAGACGGCCTGCCACGACATCCTGGCCGCGCTGCTCCGGTTGATGGCGCCCGTCCTCAGCTTCACTGCCGAGGAGGCCTGGCGCCTGCTGCCCGGCGCCCACGGCGAGTCCGTCCACCTCGAGCGCTTCCCTCAGGTGCCGCTAGAGTGGATCGACGACATCCTCAAGGGTGAATGGGACCGGCTCCTCGAGGTGCGGCGCGAGGTAGCCAAGGCCCTGGAAACCGTGCGCGGCCAGAAGAAGATCGGCAGCGCGCTCGAGGCCTCGGTGTGGATTACGTCAGCGCCCGAGGACCTGCCCGCACTGCTGCGGGCCAAGCGCGAGCTGCTGGCCGCGCTCTTCATCGTATCGGACGTCCGCCTGTTCGAGCAGCCGCCGGCCGGGGCGCTGTTGCCGCCAAGCGAGAGCACGGAGATCCCCGGGCTGTCCATCGCCGTCGACCGGGCGCCGGGTCGCAAGTGCGAGCGCTGCTGGCGATGGAGCCCCCGGGTGGGCGAGAGCTCCCGCCATCCCACGCTCTGCGAGCGCTGTCTCACGGTGATCGCGGCCGGGGCATGACCGCGGTCCTGGTGATCGCGGTGGTGGTCGTCATCCTCGACCAGGCGACCAAGCTGCTGGCCCTCGACCGCTTGGCCGAGGGAGTCCCCGTGCCCGTGATCGACGGCCTGTTGAACCTCACGCTGGTCAAGAACCCCGGCCTGGCCTTTGGGCTCTTGAGCGGGCTGCCGGTCGGCTGGCGGTGGGTCGTGGTGGCGTTGTCCCTCATCGCGCTCGCGGTGCTGGCCAGGCTGGCCGTACGCGTCCTCACGCCTGGCGCTCTCCTCGACCGCATCGCCGTCGGCCTCATCTTCGGCGGCGCCGTCGGCAATCTGATCGACCGGGCTCGCTTCGGCGCCGTGGTGGATTTCATCGACGTCCACTACCGCGGCTGGCACTGGCCGGCCTTCAACGCGGCGGACTCGGCGATCACCGTAGGCGTCGCGTTGCTCGCCGCCCGCCTCCTGACCCAGCCTTCGCCCAAGACGACGTGACCGAGCGGCGCCTCCGGGTCGCTCGGGCCGCGGCGGGCGCGCGGCTCGACCGCTGGCTGGCCGACGCGGTGCCGGAGCTGTCGCGCGCGAAGATCCAGGAGCTGATCGAGGCCGGCCGCGTGCGCGTGGACGGGGCCGTGCGCAAGGCGGCCCACCGCCTGCGCGGCGCCGAGGCGGTGGAGCTCGACGTCCCGGCGCCGCCGCCGGAGACGCTGGAGCCCGAGCCGATCGCGCTCGGGATCGTGTACGAGGACGATCACGTCCTGGTCGTCGACAAGCCGAGCGGGATGGTGGTCCACCCGGGCGCCGGGCACGCGCGCGGCACGCTGGCGGCCGCCGTGCTCGCGCACGCTCCGGTCACGGCCGGTGTGGGTGGGCCACGCCGCCCGGGAGTCGTGCATCGTCTGGACAAGGGGACTTCGGGGCTCCTGGTCCTCGCCAAGACCGCGGCCGCCTACGATGCCCTGACCGCCCAGCTCGCTGCCCGCACGGTAGAGCGCCGATACCTGGCCGTCGTCCACGGGCGCGTGGGGCTCGCGCAGGGTGTCATCGACGCGCCCATCGGGCGCGATCCGCGTCATCGCCAGCGCATGGCCATCCGTCCGGCGGAACGGGGCAAGCGCGCGCTGACCCGCTATCGCGTCCTCGAACGCTTCTCGCGATTCACCTACATGGGTCTCCGCCTGGAGACCGGTCGCACCCATCAGATCCGCGTCCACATGGCCTCGCTGGGGCACCCGGTGGTCGGGGACGACACGTACGGCCGGGGCTGGAGCCGGCCGCCGATGCCGTTCGAGGGTCTCGCGCTCCACGCGGCGGAGCTCAGGTTGGTGCATCCGATTACCCAGGAACGCATGGAATTCACTGCCGCTCTGCCCGTCCGCATGGAGCGGCTGTTGTCTCACCTGCGCAACAGTTGACGGCTACCTGCGGGTCACGCCGATCTTCGGGCATCCTGCCTAACCCTGGCGCGGACCTTGCTGGGCAGGGTGCTAGAATGAAAGGCATACAATGAGCGCGCTGACGGTGGTCATCCTCGCGGCGGGCGAGGGCAAGCGCATGCGTTCCCGCCAGCCCAAGGTTCTGCACCGTCTCTGCGGCCGCCCGTTGCTCGGGTACCCCCTCCGTATCGCCCGCGCGCTAAGCGATCGCATCGTCGTCGTGGCGCCCACGAACTCGGACGGGATCGCGACCCTCGCCGGTCCCGACGTCACCACCGTCGTCCAGCGCGAGCGGCTGGGCACGGGGCACGCGGTGCTTCAAGCCCAGGAGGCATGCGGCGACGGCGCCATCCTCGTCCTGCCTGGCGATATGCCGCTCCTGCGCGTGGAGACGATCGAGCGCCTGGTCCAGCACCACACGACGACGGGAGCGGCGGCGACGCTGCTCACGGCCATCGTGGACGCGCCCTCCGGCTACGGGCGGGTGCTGCGCCAGCGCGGGCGCGTCACCCGCATCGTCGAGGAGCGCGACGCCACCGACGACCAGCGGAAGGTCAACGAGATCGCCACCAGCGTGTATTGCTTCGACGCGCGCCGGCTGTGGCCGGCCCTGGCCCAGGTGCGGCCCGACAACGACCAGGGCGAGTACTACCTGACCGACATCATCGGCGTCCTGTCCCGCAGCGGCGCCCGGATCGAAGCGGTGGCCGTCCCCGAAGCCGCCGACGCCATGGGGGTGAACGATCGCCGGCAGCTCGCCGCCGCGGCGACCATTCAGCGCCAGCGCATTCTCGACGCGTTGATGGAGTCGGGCGTGACGATCCTGGACCCCGCCAGCACGTACATCGAGGACACCGTGACCATCGGGCCGGACACCGTGATCTACCCGCAGGTGGTGATCGAGGGCGCGACCGAGATCGGCGGCGAGTGCGTCGTGGGCGCCGGCTGCCACGTGGACGGCTGCCGTCTCGGCGACCGCGTCCGGCTCAAGCCCTACTGCGTCCTCACCGACTCGGTGATCGAGGACGAGGCCGAGCTGGGCCCGTTCTGTCACCTGCGACCCAAGGTCCATATCGGAGCCCGGGCCAAGATCGGCAACTTCGTCGAGGTCAAGAAGTCGCGCATCGGCCGCGGGAGCAAAGCCAACCACCTCGCCTATATCGGCGACGCCGTGGTCGGCGAGAACGCCAACATCGGCGCGGGAGCCATCACCTGCAACTACGACGGCCAGGCCAAGCACCCCACGACGATCGGCGACCGCGTCTTCGTGGGCACCAACGCCACGCTGGTGGCGCCGCTCACCATCGGCGAGGGAGCGTACATCGGCGGCGGGTCGGTCATCACCAAGGACGTGCCGCCGGGCGCTCTGGCCGTGGGACGCGCTCACCAGGTCGTGAAAGAGGGCTGGGCGGCCCGCCGGGCGGCCCGGCGCCAGCGCCCGCCCGAGAAGGACTGACCCATGTGCGGGATCGTCGGCTACGTCGGTGAAAAGAACGCCGTCGGGATCATCGTGGACGGCCTCAAGCGCCTCGAGTACCGCGGCTACGACTCCGCCGGCGTGGCTGTCATCGGTCCCCATGGCGGGCTGGAGGTCCGACGGGCCGCCGGCCGAATCAAGACGCTGGAGGGTGTCCTGCGCGACCGGCCGCTCACCGGCACCGTGGGCATCGGGCACACCCGCTGGGCCACGCACGGGCGGCCCTCCGACGAGAACGCTCACCCCCACACGGATTGCTCGGGCACGCTGGTGGTCGTCCACAACGGGATCTTCGAGAACTATCTCGAGGTGAAGGAGCGCCTGCGGGCCCAGGGCCACGTCTTCAAGTCGGAGACGGACACCGAGGTCATCGCCCATCTGATCGAGCACCACGTCAAGGCTGGGGCGCGGCTGGACGAGGCGCTCAAGCGCGCGCTCCACGAGTACCGGGGCAGCTACGCGGTGGGCGTGCTCTCCACGGCCGCGCCCGACCGGCTGATCGCGGCCAAGCACGGCGCCGGCAGCGTCGTGGTGGGCCTGGGCCGGGGCGAGATGTTCATCGCCTCCGACATCCCGGCCATCCTCTCCCATACCCGCGACGTGGTGATCCTCGAGGACGGCGAGGTGGCGGTGGTGACGGTGGCCGGCGTGGACGTCTCGACGCTGGACGACGAGCCGGTGCAGCGCGAGCCGGTCCGCATCCTGTGGGATCCGATCATGGCTGAGAAGGGCGGGTACCGTCACTTCATGCTCAAGGAGATTTACGAGCAGCCGCGCGCGGTGACCGACACCTTCCGCGGCCGTTACTCGCTGGAGAGCGGCAGCGTGATCCTGCCCGACATGAATCTCGACCCGGCGTCGGTGCGCGCCATCCAGCGGGTGGTGTTCGTGGCCTGCGGTACCGCCTACCACGCCGCGATGCTGGGGCGGGTGATGGTCGAGCGGCTGGCCGGGCTGCCGGCCGAGGCTGACCTCGCCTCCGAGTTCCGGTACCGTGACGCGGTGGGAGGCCCGGAGACCCTGGTCGTGGCCGTCTCCCAGTCCGGCGAGACGGCCGACACCATCGGCGCTGTCAAGGCCGCGCGGCTGAGGGGCTGTCCCATCGTGACCATCACGAACGTCCTGGGCTCGGCGCTGGCCCGCGAGGCCACCGGCACCCTCTACATGCACGCCGGGCCCGAGATCGGCGTGGCCTCCACCAAGGCCTTCACCGCCATGATCGTCGCCGTGTACCTGCTCGGGCTCTGGCTTGGCCGACAGCGGGAGACGCTCACCGTCGAGGACGTGCGCAAGCGCATCCGCGACCTGGTCGAGGTGCCGCGGCTGATCGAGCAGACGCTGGAGCTGGACAGCAGAATCGCGGCGCTGGCCCGGCAGATGGCCAGCGCCCGCGACTTCCTCTACCTGGGCCGCGGGCTGCAGTACCCCATCGCCCTGGAGGGTGCGCTCAAGCTCAAGGAGATCTCCTACATCCACGCCGAGGGCTATGCCGGCGGCGAGATGAAGCACGGCCCCATCGCGCTCATCGACGACGGCCTGCCCGTCGTCGCCATCGCGCCGCGGGACGGCTCCTACGAGCGCATGCTCGGCAACGTCGAGGAGGTGCGGGCCCGCGAGGGCCAGGTGATCGCGGTGGTGCACGCCGGCGACCGGCTGCTGGCCGGCAAGGCCCAGCACGTCATCGAGGTGCCGCCGTCCGCCGATCTGGTGGCGCCGATCCTCACGGTCATCCCGCTGCAGCTTCTCGCCTACCACATCGCCGTCCGCCGGGGCTGCGACGTGGACCAGCCCCGCAACCTCGCCAAGTCGGTGACGGTCGAGTAGCAGGAACGCCATCCACGCTGCAGCCGCGGGATGCCGCTAGGCATCTCTCGGGGATTAGGAACGCCGATGTGTCGACGCTACAATGTCTCCGGCCTGATTACGACTTCTTCCCTGAGGGCTGAGGCCACATGATTCAGCAGGTTCGGGTTCGCAACTTTAAGACTTTGAATGAGGTTTCGCTGGAGCTGGGGCAGCGCAACGTCATTGTTGGACCGAACATGTCAGGCAAAACTAATTTCATCTCTCTCTTCAAGTTCCTGAATCGTATGGTAGTGCCCGCCCCCGGCGTGCACGGTTTGTCGAACGCTGTGAGCTCTCTCGGGGGATTCCCGGAAATCGCATGGCGGGGTGGTGCCTCGAACCTGATTTCCATTGCGCTCAGCGGAGATTTTCGGGGAATCGAAGAGAACGGAGATAAGACGTCCTGGGAGTACTTGCTAGAGATCGTGTCGGATGGACGGGGACTCGTCACAGTGCAGGACGAGGATCTCAAGATTACTGCGCCGGCTGGATTGTACAGCGTGATTCGGAAAGATAAGAGCTCGGGACGGCGCGTATTGGTAAGCCGCGAGCGTGGCGCAATCTCTGAAGTCGACGAGCGCGGTCGGTCCGCGCTTGAATTCGAGATTCCCGGGTGGGAAGGCAACAAACTGAGGAACTTCTTTGCGTCGCTGCGCTTCTACAACTTTGTTCCTCAGCTAATGAAGCAAATCAATACTGCGGCTGCACCGCCCGTATTGGACGAAGGCGGCGGGAATCTATCGGCCTGGCTTTTGATGTTACAGACGCGGTTTCAGGAAGAGTTTAGGAAGATTAACGCGGCAGTCAAAGACGTGCTACCGGATGTGGCAAGCATTTATACGTTTCCGACTCAGCAGGCAACAGTCTTTGTCGCTTCGGGTGAAAAGCACTTCAAAAGCCCGGTCCCGGTCTGGCAGATGTCGGATGGCGAGCTCTGTTTCATTGCGTGGCTGTCGTTAATCTACTCGCCACCAGAGTTGACTGCGCCCGTCTACTTCGTCGAAGAGCCCGAGAACCATCTCCACCCGCGCTTGGTAGATGCCTTGATCGGACTACTTGACCAAGCTCAAACGGGGGCTGGAGCAAATGCGGCCCAACTAGTTGCAACGACACACTCGCTCGAAGTGGTCGACAAGACCAGGCTCGGTGATCTGATCGTATTTGAGCGCAGAGATGGGCAGACGGTCTGCACTCGGCCGCGCGAAAAGACCCACTTACGGGAATTGATAGCACGAGAGGAGGTCGGGCTGGGAGACCTCTATTATTCGGGAGCTCTGGGGAATGACTAGTGCGGATTGGACTCGTCGTTGAAGGGCTAAAGGATGTCCCTGTTTTCGAAGAGCTCATCCCGAAGATTCGGCCCGGAGTATCCAGGGTCATAGTAAGACCGAGCCGTGGCAGAAGCCGCTTTATGGGGCTGTTTCCTAAGCTTCTCTGGACTCTTCGGGATGCAGGTGAGTTCGTGGCCAAAGCCATCGCAGTCCGGGACGCCAACGCTAAGGACGCCGGAGAGATCGAGGCGGCCATGCGTAAGGCGATTGACGGCCGCGGGTATCCTTTCCGACATGGTGTTGAACTGCATGCCACGAAACGTGAAACGGAGACCTGGCTTCTGGCGGATATTGACGCTATCAATCGCATTGCAGTCAGCAGAGGGGGGAATAGGGTCGTCGGGGTGCCGGGGCCGCTTGAGGATCTTCCAGACGCTAAGGAACAGTTCGAACGCTTACTTTTCAACGCCGGGCTTCCGTATGATGCCGAGGTGGTTAGGCTTATAACGCGGGAGATCGACTTACAGGTCGTAAGGTTCGAGTGTCCGGGCTTCAGGCTATTTGAGCGAAAGGTGCTTGTTCCCTAGCGAGTGTACGCTGCCGGCCTTGGTTCGAACGAGGCAGCCAGGTACAATCGCGTGATGCCGGCCGGTCTGGAGCGCCTGCTCGATGATCTGAATCCCGCGCAGCGCGAGGCGGTTACCTTCGGCGACGGGCCGATGCTGGTGCTGGCTGGCGCGGGAAGTGGTAAGACGCGCGTCATCGCCTACCGGGTCGCCTGGCTGATCGGCACGAGAGGCTTTTCGCCTCGCAACCTCCTGGCCATGACCTTCACCAACAAGGCGGCCGAAGAGATGGCCCGCCGGGTGGACGACCTGCTGCTGCCGGTTGGGCTCAAGTCGCCGCTCATCGCCACCTTCCACTCGACGTGCGTGCGCATGCTGCGCCAGCACGGCAAGCACATCGATCTGAAGCCGGAGTTCGTGATCTACGACGAGGACGACCGGCTGGCGCTGGTGAAGGAGTGCATGAAGGAGGGCGAGCTGGCCGAGCGGGCCTTCATGCCCAGCGCCGCCGTCCATCGCATCTCGTATCTCAAGAACCACATGGTGAGCGTGGCCGAGGCCCTGCGCGACGCGCGAGGGCCGTGGGAGCAGAAGGCGGCACTGGTGTACTCGCGCTACGACAAGCGGCTACGGGCGACGGGCGCGGTCGATTTCGACGACCTGCTGCTGCTGACCGTGCGGCTGCTCGAGGACGTGCCGGAAGTCCTGGCCTGGTACCGCGGTCTCTGGCGCCACGTGCTGGTGGACGAGTACCAGGACACGAATCGCGCCCAGTACCGGATCATCCGCCTGCTCACCGGCGAGCATCGCAACATCTGCGTGGTCGGAGACCCGGACCAGTCCGTGTATAAGTTCAGGGGCGCCGACTTGCGCAACATCCTCGATTTCGAACACGACTACCCGGGCACCAAGATCGTGCGCTTGGAGCAGAACTACCGCTCCACGCAGCGAATCCTCACGCTGGCCTCGGCGGTCATCGCCCACAACGTCCAGCGCAAGGACAAGGATCTCTGGACCGAGAACCCCGAAGGCGCCAAAGCGCGCCTGTACCGCGCCTGGGACGAGCACGAGGAGGCCAACTTCGTGGCTCAGACCGTCCTCGGGCTGCGGGGCGAGGCCGTGCCCTGGGAAGGCGTGGCCGTCTTCTATCGGACAAACGCCCAGTCGCGCGTGCTGGAGGACGCGTTCCGCCGGGCGCGCATCCCCTACGTGATCGTGGGCGGCGTCCGGTTCTACGAGCGCCGCGAGATCAAGGACGCCCTGGCTTACGTCCGTCTGAGCCTGAACCCGGCCGACGACGTGGCGTTCCGCCGAGCCATCCAGGCGCCGGCCCGGGGCATCGGGGCGACGACGCTGGCGCGGCTGGACGAAGTCGCGACGCGGGATGAGAAGACGCTGCTCGCCGTGGCCGGCGATCCGCCGCTCGACGTCCGTGGCAAGCCGCGCAAGGTGCTGGAGGATTTCGCGGCGATGATCCGACGGCTCGGCGGCCAGCGGGAGGCGCTGCCGCCGCCGGCCTTGATCGACCTCGTGCTCGACGCCTCCGGCTACCGCGAGGCGCTCAAGCAGGAAAGGTCGCCCGAAGCCGAGACGCGGCTGGAGAACCTGGAGGAGCTGATCGCGGCCGCCGAGGAGTACGCCAACACGCAGCCCGAGGCCACGATCGCCGGCTTTCTCGACAGCATCGCCCTGATGTCCGACGTCGACGAGTGGCAGAGCGGGCAGGGACGCGTGACGATGATGACGCTCCACTCGGCCAAGGGGCTCGAGTTCCCTGCTGTGTTCGTGACCGGCATGGAGGAGGGCGTGTTCCCCCACGCGCGCTCCCTGAACGATCCGGAAGAGCTCGAGGAGGAGCGGCGGCTCTGCTACGTCGGGCTGACGCGGGCCAAGGAGCGACTCTACCTCACGTGGGCGCTTCACCGGCGCGTGCACGGCTACGGCGTCGGCGAGCCCTCGCGATTCCTCCGTGAGATGCCGGAGGGGGAGCTGCAGGCCCTCAACGCGCGGGCCGAGCCGCCCCCCGGGATGTTCCGCGACGAGGTGGCCCACCAGGCGGCCTCGGCCACCACCGACGACGATCTGCCCATGAAGGTCGGGGCCAGGGTCCGTCACACCCGCTGGGGCGAGGGGATGGTGGTGGGCGTCGAGAAGGAAGGGGCGGAGATCCTGGTGACCGTGAGGTTCGCCAGCGTCGGCCGCAAGCGGCTGTCCCTGCAGTATGCGCACCTCGAGGAGATCGAGGAGTGATCGAGCCCCAGGACGTCGAGCACGTCGCCCGGCTGGCTCGCCTGGTGCTGAGCGATGCCGACAAGGCCCGCATGCGGGCAGAGCTCGGCGCCATTCTGGAGTACATCGAGAAGCTCAAGGGAGTCGACGTGGAGGGCGTGGAGCCCACCGCCCAGGCCGTGCCCCTCGTCAACGTGATGCGTGAGGACGAGGTCGAGCCCAGTCTCCCGCGGGAGGCCATGATGGCGAACGCGCCCGATCCCGCCGGCGAGTTCTTCCGGGTGCCGCGGATCATCGAGGACTGACCGATGGCCACGGATCTGACGCGGCTCACGGCCCACGACCTCGTCGAGGCCTACCGGGAGCGGCGGACCTCACCGACCGAGGCGACCGAGGCCTTCTTCGCGCGGATCGACCGGCTGGACGGCGAGATCGGCGCGTACTTGACCCTCGGGCGCGAGGAAGCGCGCGCGGCAGCGCGGGCGGCCGACGCCCGCTACCGAGCCGGTGGGCCGCTGGGTCCGCTCGACGGCGTCCCCATCGCGATCAAGGACGTGTTCTGCACGCGGGGCCTGCGCACCACCTGCGGCTCGCGGATTCTCGAGAACTTCGTTCCGCCGTACGATGCTACTGCCGTGTCGCGCCTTCGGGCCGGCGGCGCCATCCTCCTCGGTAAGACCAACATGGACGAGTTCGCCATGGGCTCGTCCACCGAGTATTCCGCCTTCAAACCCACGCATAATCCCTGGGACCTCAGCCGCGTGCCCGGGGGCTCTTCGGGCGGCTCGGCGGCGGCCGTGGCCGCCGATCTGGCCACCGCGGGGTTGGGTACCGACACTGGAGGCTCGATACGCCAGCCGGCGGCGTTTTGCGGCCTCGTGGGCGTAAAGCCGACTTACGGCCGCGTCTCTCGGTACGGTCTGGTGGCGTTCGCTTCTTCGCTGGATCACCCCGGCCCACTGACCAGGGACGTGCGCGACGCCGCCTCCTTGCTCGGCATCATCGCCGGCCGCGACCCACGCGATTCCACATCCGTCCCGGAGCCGGTGCCCGACTATGCGGCGGCGCTGGCTGGCGGGATCAAGGGGCTGCGACTCGGCGTGCCCCGCGAGTACTTCGCC
>Ga0187892_10003293_pt1 | contig 29751 bp, 22 predicted proteins | sample MA1701073metaG_FD_139345 | JGI IMG/M metagenome (GOLD analysis project Ga0187892, IMG submission 139345) | Bio-ooze microbial communities from a basaltic lava cave in the Kipuka Kanohina Cave System on the Island of Hawaii, USA - MA170107-3 metaG ... | reverse complement strand
CGTCGCGAAGTCGCCGCCACTCGCCAGCAGCGGCCCGAGGTCCCCCCGCACCACGTCGTAGCCGATCGCTCCCGAGGAGGCGGGCCAGCGCAGCTCGCTCGCCGCCAGCTCGAGCCGCAGGGGAAGGCTGTCCACGATCACCACCGTATGGATGGCCCACCCGGCGTTCGCGACGTCGATGAACACCGTCCCCGTACCTTGCGCCGTGACGACACCCTCGGCATCGACCGTGGCGACCTCGGGCCGTTGTGACTGATACGTCGTGCCGAACGCCGAGCCGGAGACGTCGCGTTCCACCCCGTCGTCGAACAGCCCGACGACCGACAGCGTCCCCGTCGGGGAATTCGAGGACAGGAACAGCGGAGCGTTGGCGATCGAGATGCTCTGGAGGCTCGCCGTCGTCACGGCCTGCAGCACGAGCGTGTCGGCGAAGGCGTAGACGTCGGACTCGTCGACGGCGATGGCGTCGATCGTCACCGGTCCCAGGTGCTCGACCGGCACGCTGAGCGTCGCCGTGAAGGGCGGCTCGGTGAAGCTCGTTCCACCGAAGGGCAGGAGCAGGAGGACCTCTCGCGGGACGTAGCCGCCGAGCGCGGACACGGTGACCGTGAACGGTTGGCCGGCGGTGAGCACCGTCCCCGGGGCCGGCTCGGTGATCGCGAGCGCGCCCGGAGCCACGCCGCGGGCGCCGCGCGATGTGCGCCGCGGCGGAGGGGCGGACTGCCCCGATCCCGCCGGGAACCCCGAAGCGTAGGCGCTGGCGGCAACAGGTTCATGGAGCAGGTCCACGACCCGGTCGCCGATGCGCAGCTCCTTCGTCACCGTCATGTGCAGGCCGCGATGCGCGTCCGCGTAGCCGAACAGGCTCGTCGCGTCCGACAGCGCCGGCAGGCCGCCGAGCTGGCTGTTCCTGCCGACGACGAGGTCGTGGAAGCCTTCGGGCAGGAAGACGCTCGGCAGGTCGTAGCCGAAGATGCCGAGGATGCGATAGAGGCGGTGCTCCCGCAGCGCGAGATCGATCGGCTGCTCGAGCTCCGACCCGCCGATGCCGACGATCGCGTGGACGGGCAGGCTCGCGGCGGGCAGGTTCACGATCTCCGGGCTGTCGATCCTCAGATCGTGAACCGCTCCGTCGCGCACCTTGCCGAGCGCGACCTCGATCCGCGGCTCGAGGAGGGGACCGACGACGGGCAGCTCGACCAGGTCGAGGAGCAGGTTCGCGAGGGGCGAGCCGGCATGCGGCGTATCGAGCGCGATCAGCCGGTTGATGTCCCCCGCGGCGTAGTTGTCGTCGCGGACGTAGTCTCCGTTGACGTTGGCCGCGAGGAGGCGCGTGAGGAGCCCGCCCATGCTATGGCCGACCACGTCGGCCTGCGTGGCCGCGATGCCGCTCCGCCGGAGCGATGCCAGAGCGTCTTCTACACCGCTCCTGGTGCCGGGCACGTTATCCCGAAAGGGCTTGGCGTTCCTGGTCTCGAAGTCACCAACCCTGATCGTGAATCGCGGGTCGGACCTGATCGACCACTGCTGGTCGCCACTGCCCCAGGTCGTCGCGGGGCTTCCCCACAACCCATGCAGCAGCATCACCGGAGGCCGCACGAGCACGACGTCCCGTTCGTAGACCGTGCTCTGTCCTCCGCCCTGCGGGAAGTACTGGGCCGTGAGACGGATCGTGCGCTGCGTCAGGTCGTGGTCCGCGGCGTCGCGCGCGAAGTTCTCGGGTGCGCGCAGCACCGCGAAGGCCAGGTATTGCCCGGGCACCGGCTCCGAGACGCCGACCGGGAGGCCCGTCGCGTTCTCCGAGCCGCCGGGCGACGACAGGGATCCCACGCCGAGGGTCTGTCCCCGCTCGTCGCTCAAGCCGAACTGGACGTTGCCCGGTCCCGTGACCGGCAGGCGCACGAGCAGGCGCGTCTCGCCGTCGGCCGCGAGGCCCCAGCGGGGCTCGCCGGGGATCAGCAGCACCAGCTCGTTCGAGCTGATGTCGGGTCCCTCGAGCATCGGGGACGTGGGCTCGACCAGCTCGATCTCCGACAGCGTGAAGCGGGCGTTGAACACGTCGCCGTCGCGGTTGAACTCCTGCGGGGGGTTGCCGTAGGCGCCGTGAAAGCTGTCCTCCGATTCCCACACGCCGATCCATCGAATGCCGTCCGTGGCGATGCGCGGACCGACGTCGAAGCCCAACGGATCTTCGTCCTCGAAGTTGGTGTTGAGCGCCTGCGGCGTGGTCCAGCTCAGCCCGTCGTCGGTGCTGCGCGAGACGTAGACGTCCTGCTCCTCACTGACGTTGCTCGATGGGTCGACGACGGAGTCCCAGACTACGATCCAGTTGCCGCGGCCGTCCGTCGCGACCTGCGGCTGGCCGAGGCGACCGGAGGCCCCGCCGTCCTGGACGACCAGTGGCACGGGAGTCGTCCAGCTCGCCCCGTCGTCGAAACTCCGGGCGACCAGCACCGAGCCGACCCCGTCCCCGAGCGGCAGCTCGGCGTCGCTCCACCACGTGGCGAGCCACACGCCGCTCCCGTCCGTGGCCAGGGTGGGGTTGAAGTCCTGCGCGGACTCGGCGGCCACGCCCGCGTCGAGCCAGTCCGCCGGAAGCCAGCAGTACTCGCCGTCGGAGAAGGCCGGGCAGCACGGGGTTCCCGGCGGCACGGAGTCGCATCCGACCGCTCCGGACAGGATGCAGGTATCGCCCTCCGCGCAGTCCGAGTCCTCGCGGCAGTTTCGCGACCCGGCCACGCACTCCCCGACGAATGCCCGTGCATAGCGGATGCTCCGGTCATCCTCACCAGGACATGACGGGCACTCCCACGCCGCGACCATCGTGCCGTTGCGGCTCAAGGCGACGGCCGGATAGCCCTCGAGGCCACCCGGGGTGTTCCAGCTCAACTGTCCGGGAGGTGACCAGCTCATGCCGCCGTCCGAGCTGCGAGCAACGAGGATGAGTTCGTCGTTGACCTCCCAGACGGCCATCCAATCGTGACCGTTCGTGGCGATGGAGGGCAACCGCTGCGCGGTCGGGGCGGGATCGAGCGGCACCGGTGGCGACCAGGTCGCACCGCCGTCCGTGCTTCTCGCGAACAGAGCGATCGCCCCTGGGCCCTGCTGCCAGACGACACCCCACACGCCCGCACCGTCGGTCGCGAGGCGCGGCCGACGATTCGTGGACTCGGCGATCAGGGTCGGAGGACTCCACGTCTCCCCGCCGTCCACGCTCGCGGCGGCCACCAGCTTGCGGTCGAGCGCCGGATCGTCGCTGAGTTGGAGCCACGCCACGACCCAGCGCGTGCCGTCGGTCGCAATGTCGGGACTGCTGTCCCACACGGGCTCGGGACCCGAGTGGTCGGTGGCCGCACCGACGTTCACGGGCTCCGGATCGGTGACGTACGTCCCGATCTGCGCGACCGCCTGAGGCGTGGCGAGCACAGTGACGAGACCGCAGGCGGCGACTGATCGGCCTAAGCTCACGATCTGTCCCCCTTCCCCGTGTTCGACGCCTGTTGGGGGGAGCGTACCAGATCCGGTTCGGAATCGGAACCACCGGAGCCAAGGTGTTTCCGACGACCGGAATTCAGAACTGCTGGGTGCACAAGACGGCGAACGTATTGAACAAGATGCCGAAGGGCGTGCAGGCCGAGGCCAAGTCGATGCTGCATGACATCTGGATGGCCGAGACGAAGGCTGTGGCAGAGAAAGCGCTCGATCTGTTCGACGAGACGTTCCGTTCGAAGTACGACGCTGCGGTGACGTGCCTCGAGAAGGACCGCGCGACCCTGCTGACGTTCTACGACTTCCCGGCCGAGTGGCTCCACCTGCGCACCACGAATCCGATCGAGTCGACGTGCGCAACGGTTCGGCTGCGTGCGAACAAGACCACCGCGGACACCTTCTCGAGACGAGTCCTGCCTCCGGCACCACGCATCCCATTCAACCCGATGAGTCACGGTTCGTTTGATTCAAAACGAGCGAGTAGCTGGTACTCCGTCCGCCGGCAGCATCTTTCGCAAGCGCGCCACGCTTGACGAGATCGAGAATGTCACGATATGCGGTATCCTGAGAGCACTTTGCGAGCCTGGCCCACTTCGAGGTCGTGAGCTTTCCCTCAAAGCCTTCCAACAACCCATTGAGCGCTGTGATTTGGCGTTCATTCAGTGGTTCCTTGGCGAAGCGTTCCCAGAAACGCGCTTTTTGGATCACGACGCCAAGAATGTCCTCTGCGCCCTCGATCGCGCGGAGAAGGCACTCCAAGAACCACGCCTGCCATCTCGTAACGTCGGTCTCGCCTTTTTGCGCTCGTTCGAGCGTGTCGTAATACGCATTGCGCTCACGGCGTATTTGCGCCGACATACTGTAGAAACGCTTTTGGCTCGATTCGGCACGCGCGAGTGCCATGTCGGTGATCGCGCGCGCGATCCGTCCGTTGCCGTCGTCAAATGGATGGATAGTCACAAACCACAGATGGGCGAGTCCAGCTCTCAGGATCGGATCGGTATCACTCGGTCGGTCGAACCAATCCAGGAATCGACTCATCTCGTCGGACAGGCGCACAGCCGGTGGTGCCTCGTAATGGACCTTCTCGTGACCCATCGGGCCTGACACGACTTGCATTGGACCATCGCGATCATCACGCCAGTTGCCAACGATGATCTTGCGAATTCCGCTTCGCCGGGTCGGAAAGAGCGCCGCGTGCCACGCAAACAGCCTCTCTTCGGTCAAGGGCCGATCGTAGCTGCCGGTCGCATCCAGGATCATCTCAACGACGCCATCGACGTTTCGGTCTGCTGGAACCAACCCGCCGACATCCATTCCGAGTCGCCTGGCAATCGATGACCGGACCTGATTGCGTTCCAGTTCTTCGCCCTCGATCTCGCTGGACTTGACCACATCCTCGGTCAGGGTGTGGAGGTGGGCTTCATCGCGTAGGTCGAAGCCGATCGCCTCCATCCGCCCCAATAGATGACCTTGCTTGTTCGAAACTGCTGTGAGCGGCTTGGACACACTCAGCTCGTCCCAGGTGAGTGACGGCCATCCCGGTCTGTCCCATAGGTACAAGTCTAATCTCCGCGCATGATGCGGATATTATGGCCTCTATTCTTCCGCACTGGCAAGTAAACTCCGCGTCCTCTGCGGAGATTAGTGCGCCCATTCTCCGCAGTTGGCAGATTCCCCTTTCTTTCAAGGCAGATTTCTCCCCAGACCATGCGGACGCGTGCCTGCGTTCTTGCCCTCGGGACGAGGTCCATCGTCGTGAAGCGGGTTCTCATGAGCGATGGACGAAAGGGGCACCTGCCCGTTGTGCTCTCCGATCCTGCGCAGGGGATAGCCTCAAGCAAGTCGCGCTCGTCGAATCCAGTGAGTCGTCGAATCGTATCGAGGGAATCATCGCACCGCACAAGCGCATCGAGCGGATCGTACTCAAAACGGCCGACCCGAGGAACCGCTCCGAGCAAGAGATCGCGGGCTACCGGGATGTCCTGAACCTCATTCACGAGAGCAGGAAGGACATGCAGATCACCGCGGGCGTCATCCGGCAGTTTCATCAGGTCCTGTATCGCTATCTCCCGTTCGAAGGCGGAACTTGGAAGTCCGCCGACAACGAGATTGTCGAGAAGGATGCGTCGGGGCGCGTGGTCCGAGTCCGATTCACAGCGGTTAGCGCAGTCGAGACGCCTCACGCGATGGACGAGTTGATACGCCGGTACGACGCTGCCGCAACCCGGGACCGACGAGAGCCGTCGGTGATCATTCCGCTCACCGTCCTGGACTTCCTGTGCATTCATCCGTTTACCGATGGGAACGGAAGGATCGCGCGTCTGCTCACCCTGCTGCTTCTATACCATTTCGACTACAACGTCGGGAGATACATCAGCCTAGAGCGGATCTTCGAGGAGTCGAGTCAGACCTACTACGAAGCTCTCGAATCCAGTTCACACGGGTGGCACGATGGAAACCACGATGCGGCGCCTTGGCTCGGGTACTTCTGGGGAGTTCTGCTTCGAGCCTACTCCGAGTTCGAGGAGCGGGTCGGTGTCGTCGGTGGTGGGCGTGGATCCAAGACTCAGCGGGTTCGGGAAGCCGTGGAACGGCGGGTGGGACCTTTTCAGATCTCCGATGTCGGAATGGACTGTCCAGGCACTAGTCGCGAATTGATCCGGAAAGTGCTGCGAGCCCTGCGAGATGAAGGGGTCATTGTCTCCGAAGGTGTCGGGCGTAAGGCAAGCTGGCGCCGCGCGAAGAAATAGCCGATTCATGTCAGCGAACGGCGATTGCGCCGCCAACGCCCCTCGAGTTCAGGGTGTCCATCCGGGTGTCCATGACCCCCGGACCGTAGAGCACTCCTCGTCGTCACGCGCCTCGTCTCGCCGGCGATCGAGAGCGGAGAGGCATTGCTCCTCTTCGGCAATCCGCGCGAGCAACCCATCCGCCGGAATGCACGAACTCTCCACGGACGTCGAAGACCGGTCGCCCGACGAGCGCGCTTGTCGGATACTATCCAAGATCTGAGAAGCCATGACGAGCGCAACTGACAGCGGCAAGGCGAAGGATCCCGTGTGCGGGATGGGCGTGGACCCGGCGGCGGGCAGGCCGCGACTCGAGCACGCGGGGGTCACGTACCACTTCTGCAGCGCCGGCTGCCGGGCGGAATTCGAGAGCGACCCGGACGGTTGGCTCGCGCGCGGTTCGCAACCGATGGGGCCGGCCGCCCAGCCGATGACGCCGCGCCGCTCGACCGGCGCGCACCCGGCGCCCGGCGCCCGTTCCGCGGGCCACCAGGCGGCCACACCGAGCGCCACGGCCGTGGCCGGCTCGGCAGACACCGACTACACCTGCCCCATGCATCCGGAGATCGTGCAGAAGGGTCCGGGGAGCTGCCCGATCTGCGGCATGGCGCTCGAGCCCATGACGATCGCGGCCGAGGAGCCGGAGAACGAGGAGCTGACGGACATGACGCGCCGGCTGTGGATCTCGGCGGCGCTGTCGGCGGGCATCGTCCTCCTCGCGATGGGCGAGATGCTGGCCGGGGACGCGCTGGGCCATCTGTCCGGCCGGACCCGCGCGTGGATCGAGCTGGCGCTGGCGACGCCCGTCTGCTTGTGGGCGGCGTGGCCGTTCTACGTGCGCGCGGCGGTGTCGATCCGGACCCTGCGGCTGAACATGTTCACGCTCATCGGTCTCGGCGTATCGGTGGCCTACGGCTTCAGCGTCGTGGCCACGGTGGCGCCCGGCCTGTTTCCGGCCTCTTTTCGGGACACCCACGGCGCCGTGGGAATCTACTTCGAAGCGGCCGCGGTGATCGTCGCGCTCATCCTCGTCGGGCAGGTCCTGGAACTCCGGGCGCGCAGCCGCACCGGCGCCGCGATCCGCCGGCTGCTCCAGCTCGCGCCGGCCACGGCGCACAGGCTGACGGCAGCGGGCGAGGCCGAGGTCGTGCCGATCGAGCACGTCACGATCGGCGATCGACTGCGCGTGCGGCCGGGCGAGAAGATCCCGGTGGACGGCGTGGTGATCGAGGGCGAAAGCGCGGTGGATGAGTCGATGGTGACCGGCGAGCCGATGCCGGTGACCCGGCGGGCGGGCGATCGGGTGATCGGGGCGACGGTCAACGGCACGGGCAGCTTCGTCATGCGGGCGGAGAAGATCGGACGGGACACGCTGCTCGCGCGCATCGTTGCGATGGTCGCGGAGGCCCAGCGCAGCCGCGCGCCGATCCAGCGGCTCGCCGATCATGTGTCGGCGTACTTCGTGCCGGCCGTGGTCGTCGTGGCCGGCGTCACGTTCGCCGCCTGGGGCCTCTTCGGCCCGGAGCCGCGGCTGGCCTACGCGCTCGTCAACGCCATCGCGGTGCTGATCATCGCGTGCCCGTGCGCGCTCGGGCTCGCGACGCCGATGTCCATCATGGTCGCGATGGGACGCGGCGCGTCGATGGGCGTGCTCTTTCGCAGCGCGGAGGCGCTCGAGCAGTTCCGCGCGGTCGATACGCTCGTCTTCGACAAGACCGGCACGCTCACCGAGGGGCGGCCGGACGTCGTGTGGATAACGACGGCGGCCGGCGGTTCCGAGGCCGAGCTGCTCGCCGCCGCGGCGGCGGTCGAGGTGCACAGCGAACATCCCATCGCGTCGGCCATCGTGCGCGCGGCGAAGGCGCGCGGCATCTCGCCCGCGCCGGCGTCCGGGTTCCGATCCGAGACGGGCCTTGGCGTGCGCGCGACGGTGGCCGGCCGCGTCGTCAGCGTCGGGAGTCTGAGGTTCGTCACCGCCGCCGGCGCGGACGAGCGGGCCTTCCGCCGTCCGGCCAAGGGAGCGGCCGGCGACCCACGCTCCGTCGTCTACGTGGCGGTGGATGGCCGTGCGGCGGGCACGCTCGACATCGCCGATCCGATCAAGGCCACGACGGCGGAGGCGATTGGCGCGCTGCGTGCCGAAGGGTTGCGACTGGTCATGCTCACCGGAGACACGGAGGCGTCGGCGGCCCGGGTGGCCTCCGCGCTCGGCCTGGACGAGGTGATCGCCGGCGTGCTCCCCGCGGGCAAGCTGGACGCGATCGCGCGGCTGCAGCGCGAGGGCCGCCGCGTGGCGATGGCCGGAGACGGCATCAACGACGCCCCGGCGCTCGCGCGCGCCGACGTCGGCATCGCGATGGGCACGGGCACCGACGTCGCGATCGAGAGCGCGGGCGTCACGCTCGTCAAGGGCGATCTGCGGGCCATTGCGCGCGCGCGCCGGCTGTCACGCCGGACGATGACGAACATCAGGCAGAACCTGTTCTTCGCCTTCGTCTACAACGCCGCGGGCGTTCCCGTCGCGGCCGGCGTGCTCTACCCGGCGTTCCAACTGCTGCTGAATCCGATGATCGCCGCCGCCGCGATGAGCTTCAGCTCCGTCTCGGTGATCGGGAACGCGCTCCGGCTGAGGCGCGGGAAGGACCCGTGACTCCACGATCACCATGGGGCCCGGAATGCGAGGGAAGCGGACGACGGACGTTCCTCCGACGCGTCCTGCGATACGGCAAGCTCTGATCCCCGGGCGAGACCGATTCGAGCGGGACCGGCGCGAGCAGGGGACCGATCAACACCGACCTCGGCTTGATCGACGACGACGGTGCGTGTAGGATTCACGGCACGTCAAAAGCGGGCCACGTCGAGATCAGGGAGGGAAAGCCCATGGATCAGTTGAAGAGAAGGCTAATGCTCGCGCTGGCGACCGCGCTGGTCCTGTCGGTTGCGGTGGCCGATGAGAAGGGCGAAAAGAAGGCGGCGAAAGCGGTCGAGAAGCGCCAGGAGATCGACAAGGTGGCCCAGGCGACTCTCGATGAGTTGTTCGAGAAGTCCGAGAAGGCGAAGAAGCTTTACGACCAGGCCCACGGCTACGCCGTCTTCTCCAACTACAAGTTCCAGTTCTTCATCAGCGGCGGCGGCGGCTCGGGCGTCGCCGTGGGCCGGAACCCGGCCAGCAGGACCTACATGAAGATGGGCACCGGTGGCGTCGGCCTCGGCATCGGCGGCAAGAAGTACAGCCTGGTCTTGCTGTTCGAGGACAAGCGAAGCTTCGACGGCTTCGTGGACAAGGGCTGGCAGGCCGACACCCAGGCCAGCGCGGCCGCGGGCAGTGCCGCGGCCGAGGTCGCCTCCACGTTCAAGAACGGGGTGGCGTACTACCAGATCACCGAGAAAGGGCTGATCGCCTCGGCCGACGTCTCGGGCACCAAGTTCTGGAAGGACTCCGATCTGAACAAGGCGCGCCGCAAATCATGATCGACGTCCGAGGCCGCCTGCCGGGATGCGGCGCCGAATCGCCGCCGCCGGTCGTCGGTTCGGCAACGGCGGGAGGGTTCGCATGAGTCCGCAGGACCACAGAACGGTGACCATCGGCGACTTCCGGCCGCCGGACGTCAGTCCCCGGGCACTGGGCCTGATCCTGCTGCTGCTGCTGCTGGCCGCCATCCTGTGGAGCAGCATTTTCACGGTGGCGCCGGAGGAGGTGGGCGTCGTGCTGACCTTCGGCGAGTACACGCGCCTGGCCGAGCCCGGTCTGCGCCTCAAGTTTCCCTATCCGATCCAGACGATCACGAAGGTCCCGGTCCAGCGCCAGTTGAAGCAGGAGTTCGGCTTTCGCACCGAGCAAGCGGGCGTCCGCTCGACCTTCACGACCCAAGGGCTCGAGGGCGAGGCGGAAATGTTGACCGGGGATCTGAACGTCGCCGTCGTCGAGTGGACCACGCAGTTCCGCGTGAAAGACCCCTATAAGTTCCTGTTCCGGCTGCGGAACCTCGGCGATACGTTCCGCGACATGAACGAGGCGGTGATGCGCGGCGTGGTCGGCGACCGCAGCGTGACGGAGGTGCTCACCATCGGCCGTCAAGAGATCGCCTCGGAGGCCGAGCGGCGGCTGCAGGAGCTTTGCGACCAGTACGAGACCGGGCTGAAAATCGAGCAAGTGGTACTGCAAGACGTCAACCCGCCGGACGAGGTCAAGCCCTCCTTCAACGAGGTCAACCAGGCCCAGCAAGAGCGGGAACGCATGATCAACGAGGCCCGCACGGAGTACAACCGCGTCATTCCGAGGTCCAGCGGTGAAGCGCTGCAGACGATTCAGGAAGCCGAGGGCTACGCCACCGACCGGGTCAACCGGGCCAGGGGCGACGCCGCGCGCTTCGAGGCGTTGTACGCGGCCTACAGTCGCGCGCCGGCCGTCACCCGCCGGCGTCTCCACCTGGAGACGCTGCAGCAGGTCCTGCCGCGCGTCGAGCGCACGGTCGTGCTGGACCGGGATCTCAAGGGCCTGTTGCCGTTGCTGTCGATCGGCAAGGAGGGCAAGTGATGCAGCGACTCGTCGCCATCGCCGGCGCGCTGGGGGTCCTGCTGTTGCTCTTGGTGCTCAGCGGCACGCTGTACGTGGTCCGCGAGGGCGAGCAAGTCGTCCTGACCCAGTTTGGCGAGCCGGTGGGCGATCCGGTGACGACGCCGGGCATGAAGATCAAGCTGCCGCTCATTCAGAAGGTCAACCGCTTCGAGAAGCGCTTCCTCGAGTGGGACGGGAACAGCAATCAGCTTCCGACCAAGGACAAGCGCTTCATTCACGTGGACGCCTACGCGCGCTGGCGCATCTCCGATCCGTTGAAGTTCTTCCAGCGCTTGCACGACGAGCGCGGTGGGCAGTCGAGGCTCGACGACATCCTGGACGGCGAGACCCGCAACACGATCGCCAATCACAACTTGATCGAAGTCGTGCGGTCCTCCAACCGCGAATTCGCGGTCAGCGAAGAGCTGGGGCAGGAGGAGGTCGACCCCGCCGCCCAGCAGAAGATCGCCTTTGGGCGCGCGGAGCTGGAAAAAGAGGTCCTGGCCGCGGCGCAGCGACGGACGACCGATCTGGGCATCGAGATCCTCGATTTCCGCTTCAAGCGCCTCAACTACGTCGAGCAGGTTCGCCGCGAGGTCTACGCGCGCATGATCTCCGAGCGCAAGCGGATCGCCGAGCAGTTTCGCTCCGAGGGGGCGGGCGAGGCGGCCCGCATCAACGGCGAGCGCGAGCGCGAGCTGAAGAAGATCACCTCGGAGGCCTATCGCGAGGCCCAGCAGATCAAGGGCAAGGCCGACGCCGAGGCCGCCGACATCTACGCCCGCGCCTACAATCGGGACGCCGATTTCTATCGCTTCGTGAAGACGATGGAGGTCTTCAGCGAGACGATGAACGAGAAGACGCTGCTGCTGCTCGGGACCGACGGCGACTACTTGCGCTATCTGGAAGCGGTCAGCGACTAGATCGTCCAGGTCGGCCCGCCCGCGCACCGCGGCGACCGCCTCTCCTCCTGCACTCTCCGCAGCATCATGGAATATTCTCCGAAGGATTGTCGAGGATCGGGCCCTCTCATGGTCGGAAAGCGGACACGAGTTCCGCCATGGAGGTCCAGTGATGATGATGAGACGGATGAGAGGATTGAAGGCCTTGTCGGGTCTGGTCGCGCTCCTGTGCGTGGCGTCCTGGACGGGGGCCGGGGAACGGGAGGAGTTCACGGACGAGTTTGCCCTGGAGGACTGCAAGTTTTCCAACGTGGGTCGGAACGCCTACTTCAGCCTGGTGCCCGGCGATCAGCTCGTTCTCGCGGGTGACGACGATGGAGAAGAGGTCGTGGTGAGAATCACGGCTCTCCCCGACAAGAAGTGGGTGGCCTTCGAGACCGCCGACGGCGAGACGCTGTGGGTCAAGACGCGCGTCATCGAAGAGCGCGAATGGAAGGACGGCGAGCTGGCCGAGGTGTCCCGCAATTTCTTCGCCCGCTGCAAGCAGACGAACGACGTGTACTACTTCGGCGAGGACGTCGACAACTACGAGGACGGCCAGATCGTGAACCACGATGGATCGTGGCAGGCGGGCTTCGACGAGGCCCGTCCCGGTCTGATCATGCCCGGGACTTTCCTCTTGGGATCCCGGTACTTCCAGGAGATCGCGCCCGGCGAGGCGCTCGATCGCGCCGAGCACCTGGAGATGGGTCTCGAGCTGACCGTCCCGGCCGGAGTGTTCGAAGACTGTGTCGAGATCGAGGAGACTACGCCGCTGGAGCCGGATTCCGAGAGCACGAAGATCTACTGTTCCGGGATCGGAATGGTCGTCGACGACGAAATCGAGCTGGTCGAGTTCGACATCGACGATGAAGACGACGACTGATCGAGCACCGAGCAATTTCGCCGCAACGACGCGCTGGCGGGCACCCTACGGGAGGTGCCCGCCAGCGCGTCGTTGTATGATGGCGAGCGTCCGTTCGGAGCGGCAGGCTCCGCACCCGCCGCGGAGCAGGGAGGTGGCTCATGAGGACGTGTCGAACCCTGTTGGCCGGAACATGGGGCCTGCTGTCGCTGTTCGCGGCGCGCGCGGGTGAGCCGCAGCCGGCCCTGACCCCGCAGGCGGAAACCGCGCTGAGAAACCTGTTCCCCGCCGCGCAGATCCTGGCCGTCGCGACGGAGCGCGAGCGGGGAGTGCGCTACTACGAAGTGGCTTTGCGCCAGGGTCAGGGGAACATCGAGATCGAGGTCGCGCCGGACGGCTCCGTCGGCGAGATCGAAACGCGGGTGGCGCCGGCGGAGGTCCCGCGGGCCGCAATGGAAGGGATCCTGCAAGCGACCGGTGGCTCAGCGGTCCTGGAGGTCGAGCGCCACGAGGTCCGGGGCGCGCCACAGAATGGCACGTTCATCCCCGTTCAGCCTCCGCGGGTGTTCTACGAGGCCCGGTACGAGGTCGAGGGGGTCCGGCGCGAGGTCGCCGTCTCGCCGGATGGAAGCCCGCTCGCGGCCGACGAGGCGGAGGACCACCAGGCCGGCGCGGCCGACCTCGACGACGACGACGACTGAGGAAGCGGGGCGATCCGCAGAACTCCGGACTCGACGCGGTAGGTCATCCGGCAAGTCGGCAGGACGGCATCGAGCACCTCGTCGAGCGTCAGACGCCGGGCCGTGCCGCGGAGCACGATCGCTTCCGCTGAGCGCGCCACGTCTTCGTCGTCGAATGCCAGACTCCAACCGCGTTCCCGCGCGACCCAGTCCAGGAAGCTCCGGGCCGACTGCCCTTCGAGGTCGAGCATGGGCGTGATCCCGGCGATCCACTCCCATTCAGGCCCATGGATCGGGGCCGGGCGTCGGCTCGCGGTTCCGTCGGCAGCCAATCTCAACTCGTTCCCGGCCTGGAGTTCGTGGGTCTCGCCGCCTCGACGCACGACGACGCCTCCCTCGCGCAGGCGCACGCGCAGGGCGCCGTCGTCCACGCGGACTTCGTACTGCGTCCCGATTTCTCGAATCACTCCCAGCGCCGTGTGAACGCTGAGGGGACCCACTCCGGCAGCGGCGTTCCCCGAGTCCACGTACAGGGCGCCCTGGTCCAGGGCGACCGATGTTGCATCGAGCAGGCGAATCCGCGTGGAGCCGTCGAGTCGCAGCGAGTGAGCGGAGGCCAGACGCAGCGCCACCCGCGCGCCCGCGGCCGTCACGACCTCGGATCCGAGCGCCACGCCGTCTCCGACCGCGATGGGCCGTTCCGACTCGCTCCGGTCTGGCGCGTTGCGGACCCACGCCGAGCCGGCCGAGGAGTCGACCGAGGCCGCCGCCCCGGACGTCGGGGCACCCGTTCCGAACGCCAAAATCCGGATCAGGATGACCAGCCCGGCGGCCGCGGCCAGCGCCGCGGCCCACGCGTAGCGGCGGGAGGGACTTCGCCGCAGCACCTCCTGCCATTGCAGCAGGGCGGCCGCCCGCACCCGCTCGACCCGCTCGGGAGGCATGGGTGGCCGCTTGCCGGCGACGCGCAGCAGCCTGGCCACGTCGTCACCCTCGTCCTCTAGGTTTCCGTGATTCTCATTCATGACGATGACTCCAGCGGCCGCCGCACCTGGGCCGAGGGCGGGCGGGTCAGGGAAGCGAAGGCGTCTCTGAAAGCATTGCGCGCCCGGGTCAGCACCGATTCGGTGGCCTTGGGGCTCAGTCCGAGGCGGATGGCCATCTCCTTGACCGGAACCCCCTCGAGGTACTTCCATTCCAGGACGTTGCCGTAGTGGGGTGGGAGCTGGTTCAGCGCCACGTGAACCAGGCGGCCGATCTCGGCTCGATCGAAAGCCTGGGCCGGCCCGGCCAGCTCGCCCTTCAGCGACTCGAGGGCCGCCCGGACCTCTGGCGCGTCCTCGATGAGGTGGACCCGTTGCATCGAGGTCCTGGTCCGCTTGTAGAAGGCCGAGATCTCGTGCCTGCAGAACGTGCAGAGCCAGGTGAACAGGGCCGCCTCGCCCCGGTAGGTGCGGAGCTTGGTGATCGCCTTGCAGATCGTGGCCTGGGCCACGTCCTCGGCCGCGTCCTCGTCGTAGTTCACGCGGGTGAGGGCGAAGCGGTACAGTCCCGGGAAGTTCCCGTCGAAGAACTCGTCGAAGGCCCGCGCCTCGCCGGCGAGCAGCCTCCGAACGAGCGCGCGGTCGGGCGGGCTCAAGCGGCAATCCTCCTCGGTCGTTCGAGGGCCCCCTGCGGCCGGATCCTTCGGCCAGCGTTCTCCTGGGCGACGTCCCCCGGGAAGCTCAGAACTCCCACAGCACGCTGAAAGACGGGGCGAAGCCCAGCCAGGAGTCGAGTTCCCGCTCGACATCCACGGTCCCGTCCCGCTGTGGCTCGAACGAGAACTCGTCGACGCAGCAGGCGTTCTCCCGGTCGGTGAGATTGACGATCTCGAGCGTCAGCCACAGCGACCCCCGCGGGAGCGCGAACGACCTCCGCGCCTTGAAATCGAGCCGGGCGTAGTAGGGGAAACGGTCGGAGTTCCGCGATCCGACGATCGGCTCGACTTCGGTCGAGCCGTCGGGGAGGGTCACGAGCTGCGCCGACACCGGCGTCGTGGGCCAGCCCGTGTGGGCCGAGCCGCTCAGCACGACGGACCAGCGATCGTCACGCCGGTAGCCGACCAGGAACCGGCCGGCGTGAGTCTGATCCCAGCTGCGGGGGACGTGGCGGCCCCCCTCGAGGTCATCGGCCGACGACAGGGCATAGCTGGCCCACCAGAAGACGGGCGCGCTCGACTCCCAGCGCATCAGGAACTCGAGGCCGCGCAGGCGAGCCTCGGGCGCCGAGATCATGACGCGATCTTCCGTCGTCTCGGGAAACAGCTCGATCGGCTCGAAGAGATTCTCGTAGCGCGGCCGCAACTGGGACAGTTTCCGTAGGTAGGCGTCGATCCGGATGCGCAGCCCCCGCCTGAACCCCTGTTGGAACGATAGCTCGGCTTGCTCGGCGACCTCGGCTCGACCGAACTCCGTCTCGTCGTCCTCGACGTGCAGTTCGTGGATCCTCTGGGACTGGTTGAAGCGCCCCAGAGCCAGCCGCAATTCCGACCGCCGGCCCGTCTGCCAGGAAGCGTTGAGGCGCGGGCCGACCTGATCGTCGTTGGTGTAGGACTGGCGATCCCAGCGGAGTCCCAGTTCCGTGGCGAAGCTCTCCGAGACACGCGCGCGGTAGGCTGCATAGGCTCCGACCGAGGTTCCCTGGGGATCGATGCGGATCGCGCTCCGCGGCGTGGGATCCTCCGGCACGCCGCGCGTGTAATGGTAGTTGGCGCGCAGCCAGCGCACGTTGACGCCCGACTTCAGCACGTGGGCCTCCGCCAGCTGCCAGGTCGAGTCGTGCTCTAGGCCGAAGAAATCGACGTCGCGGTCGTCGTCGACGGCCAGCGGTCCGGTCTCGACGGAGGAGACGCCGTCCCGGCGCCGCTCGATCCGGCCTCCGGACAGCAGCGTCTCCGAGGTCGAGTGCTCGGCCCAGGAGGTCAGCAGGCGCACCCACGCGTAGGCGTCCCTCGTGCGGACATCGACGCTCTCGTTGACGTCTTCCCCGCTCTCGTCGAACTTCAGTCTGTCGTAGGCCATGAGGCTGTGAGCGAACAGCAGCGTTCGCGGAGAGAGATGGAAGGCGGCCTTGGCATACAGGTCGACGAGTTGCGGATCGAGGTTTTCTCCGCCGCCCAGCTCGGTCGAGGCCAGCACGGCGTCCGGGTACCAGCCGCGCAGCGAGAAGAGCCAGGACCCGAGCTGGCCCGTGGTCGGGCCGCGGTACGACGCGCGACTGTTCGAGGTCCCGATCTCGATCTCGCCTCCGGCGGTTTCTCCCGGCACGACGGTCGAGATGTCGACGAACCCACCGTGCCGGTCTCCGAGCTCCGCGGTGAAGCCGCCCCCGAAGAAATCGACCCGATCCACGACGTTGCCGTCGACCAAGCTGAACGGGCTCTGCAGGCTCTCCAGGTGGAACGGGTCGTACAGCTCCAGGCCGTCCAGCACCAGCGAGACGTCGCGGGCCAAGCTGCCCCGCATGTGGAAGGCGGCGGAGTTGTCCGGTGCGGCAACACCGGGCAGGAGTTCGATCGATCGACTGATGTCCCCGCCGAGTGTCGGCGCGAGCAGTACGTCGTCGCCGGTGACGGTGTGGCTCGAGGCCTGCTCGTGACGTACCAGCGAGTGGCGTCCGGGAGTCACGACGACTTCAGTGACGAACGCGGGTTGCGCTTGCAGCTCCACGCCCAGCGGCCGCCCGCCTCGCGACGTCACGCGGACCCTCGGAATGGTCGCGGGCCAGAAGCCGCGCGCTTCGACCGTCAGCTCGTAGCGGCCGGGCGGGATATCCCGCAGCTCGAACACTCCGTAGGCGTCGGTCGTCGCGGCGTGGCCGGTCTCGGACACGCGCACCGCCGCTCCGGCGATCGGCGCGTGTCGGGCCACCGACAGCACGCGGCCGACCAGGCTGAGGGGTTCGCGCCGGGCCGCCAGGATCAAGACCGTTCCGCCGGGTCCGTCCTCGGCCGAAAGACCCAGCGGCGGGAGGATCTCGTCCAAGATCGCCCGTGGCCGGGTCGCCGCGGGCTCGACCGTGATCCGCAGACCCTGGCCGACGACGGCCGAGCTGAAGATCAGCTCGAGTCCACGCTCCTGGAACTCGTGCAGGACTTCGGCCAGGGGGCGATCGCGATAGGTCGCGCGGGGCGCCGCGAGAACCAGCCCGCCGGCGCCCGGCAGCAGCGGGAGAGCGCACAGCAGCGCGCCGGCGAGCCGCCCTCGGCGGTACCGGGCCGGGCTCCAACCTGACGAGCGACGAGGGTCGACCATCCGAGGGGTCATTCTATTTCGAGAGGCGGCTGCGGGAACAAAAAGCTTGCCTTGTGTCGTGGAACCTGATTGAATGGGCGCAATCGGACGCCGCGTCCCCCTGCCAAGCACGGAGGGAACCGTGGGATCACCCGAGGGCTCGGCCGCCGCTACGCTCGTGGGCCGGACGATCGAGAGCTATCGCATCGACAAGCTGCTCGGCGTGGGCGGAATGGGGGAAGTGTACCGCGGTTGGGACCAACGGCTGAACCGGCCGGTGGCGGTGAAAGTGCTGCGCTCCACCCTGGGGGGCAACGAGACCGCGCGCCAACGCTTCGTGCGCGAAACGCGGCTGGCCTGTCAGGTGTCCCACCCCTACGTGGCGCTGGTGCTCGACGTCGTCGAGCGGGCTCCGGACCTCTACCTGGTCATGGAGTACATCGAAGGCCGGCGGCTCGACGAGGTCATCGCCGCCGACCGGCCGGACTGGCAGCAGGTGACGCGTTACGGCTTGGAGGTGGCCGAGGCGCTCGCCGCCATCCACGGCACGGGCATGGTGCATCGGGACCTCAAGCCGGCCAACGTGATGATCGCGCCGACCGGACACGTGAAGGTCCTCGATTTCGGCGTCGCTCGGCAGCGAATCGATGCGGACGCACTCACGACGCAAGGCGACACGGCCGTGGACTCGACCCTGACCGCCGCCGGGGCGGCCGTGGGAACGCTGCGCTACATGTCGCCCGAGCAGCTCCGCGGCCGAGCGGTGGACCCGCGCAGCGATCTGTTCTCGCTGGGCGTCATTCTGTACGAGGCCGCGCTGGGCCGGCACCCGTTCGCGCGGGCCACGCCCCAGGAGACCGCGGAGGCGATTCTCAACGAGTCGCCGGGGAGCGGGGTCGATGCCACGGCGCTGGCCAAGAGCCCCTTGAGCAGGGTGATCCTCCGACTGCTGGAGAAGGACGCGTCGCGACGCTACGACCGGGTCGAGGAAGTGGTCGCCGAGCTGCGGAGCATCCTGGCGGGCGAGGCATCCGGCCCCAGCGCGGCGCCCGAAGCCCGCCCGCGCAGTCGCCGAGTCGCCCTGGTGGCGGCCGCGCTGGCCCTGCTCGCCGCGCTCGCGATCTGGACCGCCTGGCGACCTTGGAGTCGGCCGGGCTCCGCAGGCTCCGGGCGACCCACGGTCGCGGTCTTACCCTTCGAGGATCGGATCGGCGACGCGGAGGGCGGCGCGCGCGGGGCGATGCTCGCGGATCTGCTGGCCGCCGAGCTGTCCGAGTCCAAGCTGCTGCGCGGGCTCGACGGCGAGCGCGTCCGGCAGGCCTTGGGCGGAAGCTCGGCCGACGACCCCCGGCCCGCCAGGCTCGCGCGCGTGAGTCGAGCCTGCTCGCCGCGCTGGATCCTGGCCGGCAGCGTCTGGCGCGAAGGTCCGAGCTACCAGGCGCGCGTGGACCTGTACGACGGGGATCGTCCGGATCAGCCGCGGGAATCATTCAAGACCGAAGCCTTGGCCGCCGCGACCATGGTCGAGCTGTCGGCCACGCGGCTGCTGGGTCTGTTGTTCCCGCCAGCCGCCACCGCGGACGGGGCGGGTCGCTCCGGGAGTTCGCCCGCGTCGCGGTCGGACGAGGCCAACCTCGTGGAGTTCGAGGCGCGCCAAGCCGTGCGGGAGCTGCGATACGGCGAGGCGATCAAGCTGCTCGAGCGCGCTCGCGAGCTCGATCCGCAATTCAGCGTCGCCGACGTGCGCCTGGCCGAGGCGCTGCACCTCGCGGGCTACGGCGCCCGGGCTCGCGAGGCCGCCGCGCGCGTGGGGCGCCGGCTGTCCCAGCCGGGAGTGGCGGCCCCGCAGCATCTGCGCCTCGAGGCTGCCGCGGTGGAGGCGATGATCAGCGCCGACCTCGACTCCGAGATCGAGGCCCGCAGCAACCTCGCGGAACTGCACCCCGACGAGCCAGGCCGGCTGCTGGCGCTGGCTGCGGCCCTGGAGCGCGGCCGGCGGGGCGAGGAAGCCCTGCCCGTCGTCGATCGTGGGCTCGCGCTCGACCCGGCCGATCCACGGATCCATCTGCAACGCGCCGGCATCCTGATGGTGCTCGGGCGATCCGCCGACGCCGCGGCGGCGCTCGATCGGGCGCAGCGGCTCTTCGACGATCTCGAGAGCCAGGCCGGCCGCGGCCAGGTGCTGCACCTGCGGGGAGACCTGGCATTCCGCGCCCCGGACTACGAGGCAGCGCGGGCCGGCTACGAGGCCGCGACCGGACAGTTCCAGGCGGCGGGGCTCGACACCCTCGCGGCGCGGTCCGAGCGGGCCGCAGGCGACTGCGAGGTGCTGCTGGGACGACTGGCGCCGGCGCGGATCCGGCACGAGCGGGTGCTCGCGATCTTCCGCGAGTCCGGGAACTATGAAGAGATCGTGAACACGCTCAATACCCTCGGTTCTCAGGCCTACGTGCGCGGACAGTTCGCGGAGGCGGAGCAGACCCTGCGTTTGGCCCTCGAAGAGGGTCGCGCGCTCGACAACCCGCGGCTGTCGCTCTATCCGACGCTGAACCTGGGCGGCCTCTTGGCCTATACCCAGAGGCTGGAGGGTGGACGCGTACTGCTGGAGCAGGGCCTGGGACTGTCCCGCAGCGTCAAGGACGCCCGCGCAGAGGCGACGGCCCTGTCGCAGCTCGCGGGCATCGAGGCCAATCGAGGGCGCCTGGCCGAAGCCGCCGGAGCCTATCGGGACCTGTTGGCCTTGCAGCGGTCCGACACGGGAGCAGGCGACGAGATCGGTAGCACGCTCGCAGGCCTCGCCGAGGTGCACGAGATGGCCGGGCAGATCGGGGAGGCCCTGAGCTTCGCCGAGCAGGCCGTGGAGCAGGAGCGGCGGTTGGGCCGCCGGAGCCAGCTGGCTTACCGCTTGTGGATGCGCGCGGTGGTCCGCCGCCACCTGGCCGACTGGTCCGGCGTCGACAGCGACATCGACGAGGCTCGCGGGATCGCCGAGACCGCCGGCAGCCGGATCGAGGACCTGTTGCCGCGTCTCGACCTCGTGCGCGCGCAGGCGCTGATGATGCGGGGCCGCTGGCAAGAGGCGGGGAGCTGGATCGCGCGGGCCCTGGAAGCGTCCCAGGGATCGAGCGCGGTCGGGCTGGAAGCGCCGGCGCTGACGTTATCGTGCGAGCAGCGCCAGCGCGTGGGTGAATTCGCAAGGGCGCTCGAGCTCGGTCGCTCGGCTGTGGAGCATCCCCGGGCCCAGGTCAGCGAGCGCGCGGAGGCCCGCGTAGCGCTGGCCCGCGCACTCGCCGCGGCGAACGATCCCTCCGCGGCCGCCGACGAGGCCCGGCTCGCCCTGGAGGAGGCGCAGGCCTGCGGCCTGGCGCTCGTCGCCGCGCGGGCGGCCGCCGTGCTCTCCGGGCTGCCGCTCGCGGCGGAGGCGGCGGACGGCAGCCGAGCGCTCGGCACGGCCATGCTCGGGCGGTACCTGGACAGCGTACCGGCGCAGCAGCGGGATCGCGTGCGCGCCCGGCCGGACTTGCTCGAGATCCTGGCAGAATTACGGGAAGAAAGTCCCCAATGAACGCCGTCAAGGCGTGGAGGTTCGCGATGCGCACGAAGCTCGGTTTGCTGGTCCTGGCCACGACGCTCCTGGCCATGGCGGCCCATGGCGGTCCGAAGTCCGAGCCGCCGGCACCACCCCCCCCGCCGGTCGAGCCTCTCGCCCCTCAGCCGGGGCCGATCATCATCATCAACCCGACCGCCAACACCAGCGGAAACCACTGGAGCATTGCCGGCCAGCCGGCGACTCCGATCCCACCGAACGACCGCTGGGTCCACCGCGGCTTCTTCTTCTTGATAGACACCTTCGACGTCACCACCCCCAGCGGGATCTTTCCCGCGACGCGGGTCGAGGCCAAGTTCAAGGACAGCGCGAACGTCGTGCATACGCTGGTGATCTCGACCTCGCCCTCGAGAACCTTCATTCACACGCTCGATGGAAAGGATCTCCACCCCATCGCGCCGGTCGCCCCCAACGACCTGCGCAGCGACCTGACCGGGGCGCTCCAGGGACCGATCAAGGCCACGTGGTTCGACGGGACCGCTCTGCAGACGGGAGACGTGAGCAAGGTCACGCTCCGCGGCGTTTTCCCGTAGGTCGGCGGGGTGGGATCCCGCTCGTCATCCTGGCGCGTCGGTGGGGCGGCGGTTCTGTTCGCCTTCACGGCCTGTTTCGAGCCGCCGCCGCCCGTCGCGCCCTCGCTCGCCTCCGGTCCCCTATCGTTCGCGCCGACGCAGCAGACGACCCTGCTGTTACAGCAGCTCGCCGCGAACCCCGCCCTGCCGGCCCCGCTGCGCCCGGAGTGGACCGCGGCCGCCACGCTGGCGGTCAGCGTCGACTCCGCCGGCCTCCCCAGCGCCGCCGCCTCGCGCGGGTCGCGGCAGCAATTGGCCTGGGCCCGGGTCAAGGCCCGGCGCCAGGCGGTGCAGCCGGCCTTCTGGATCCTGGTGCTGGACCCCACCGGCGTCCCGGTCTACTGGGTGCCCGCCGCCGATCCCCGGGAGATCGTCGCGGAAAGCATCGCGGACCGGCAGACGGGAACGCTGACCGCCGAGATCACCCAGGCGCGCCAAGGCTCCCTGGCCGTGCACCTGCCTTTCGTCCCCCAGGCCCACGTCCTGTCCTACGCGCCCGCCGTGGGGCCGTGGAGGGCCGTCGGGAACAACCCGGTGTGGTTGCACACGTTCGGCTCCCAGCCACCGGGGGGCGGACCATGATCGTCATATCCGTCTTGATCCCGATCGCCCTGGCCTGCAGCTTTCCCGCGGCGCCGACCGATCCGCCCTGCCCGCAGATCTTCAAGGTCCACGGGGACCGTCCGGTCGACCGCGGGTTCAACGTCGTGTTCGTTTCGGACGGCTTCACGCTCGCCGAGCTGCAGCGCTACCGCTGCGCCGTGGCGCTGCTGGTCCAGGGTCTGATGCAGAAGCGGCCGTACCTGGACCAGGCCGAGCTTATCAACATCTACCGCGTCGATCTGACGACCACGATGTCGGGCATCCCGAAGAGCGGCGCCTGCACCGCGGACTGCTCGCGGGACTCGCTCTACGCTCCCCTGCCGTGGAACGATGAGGCTACCGATTGCGCGGGGCTGGCCTCGACGGATCTCGCCGGTCCGGACCACGGCGCGCGCTGCTTTCCGTCCTTCACGCCCGGTCGCGACCGGACGGTAAGACCGCTGGGCTCCGAGACCTGCTATGACAACCTCTGCCGGCTGGTCTTCCCGAATTCCGGGAAACTCGATTCGGCAACCCAATGGTTGGCCGGCTGCGGGCTGGCCCCGCAGATCGTCGTGGTCCTGGAGAACTCGGTGCTACCCGTCGCCGCAGGAAAGCCCGATGTCGCGACGATCACGCTCTATGGCATGCACTACGCCGAGCGCTACCAGATGCTGGCGCACGAGCTGGGCCACGCGCTCCTGCTGCTCGACGAGCACACGGACGGCCCCTCGAACGCCGGCTATTTCCCCGGACGCAACGTCGCGCGCCCGCTGGACCCGGGCTTCCCCGGGTCGGTGTCCTGGGCCGCGCAATGCACCGCCCGACCCGCGCACGCCCCGCAGCCTTGCGAGGCCGGCCTGGTGGGCCCCCCGTGCCACGAGGTGCGCGCGGCGGCCTGCCCCGCGCCTTGCCCGCTGCCGGCCCCGTCGATCGGGCTGTTCCAGGGCGCGTTCTACGACAAGTGCGCCTACTACCGATCCGCCATGGAGTGTCGCATGCGTGAGACCACCAGCGACTCGTGCGACACCTGCAACCGTTACGTCGGGGAGCTGCTCGCGGAGTACGAAGCCCTGCTCGAAGAACTGCCGGCGGAGCCGCCGCCTCCGGTCGAGGGATTGCGGCGCACCGACGACCGCTGAACGTGACCGCCCGGCAGGGCAAGTCACCACAGCCCGGGCAGCAGGCGGTAGCGCACGCGCGCGGCATAGGCCGCGTAGCCCTCGAGCTCCTGCTGCAGCATGCGGTCCTCGAGCGCCGCGCGGCGGACGAAGAAGACGATCACCACGAGGTGCGGAAGCGCCGCCCACCAAGACCCCAGCGCCAGCGGTCCGCCCCAGCCCAACAGGACGAAGGCCGCGTAACCGGGGTGGCGCACGAACCGGTACGGACCGCGAGAGACGACCCGATGGCCGCGCTCGTGCTGGATCCGCACCGCCGCGGAGAAGAACGGGTTGACCCGCATCGACCAGTGCCAGACCGCGAAGACCGTGGCCAGGGCGAGGAGCGCCAGCGTCCGGAGCGGCGATGGAACCGAGTCGGACCAATGGAAGCGGCCCACGTCGAGCCCGGCCACGATCAACTGGCTCAGGAACACCGCGAACGCGACGGCCCGCAGCAGCGCGAGGTTGTCGCGCCCGCGCTGGCCGGGCTCGAAGCGCTCCTCGAGCAGCTCGCGCGAGACCGTGAGCAGCGTGAAGAGCACGAAGCCACCCAGCAAGGATACGTAAGCCCAGAAGAACGGCAGATCGATCCTCCCGGCCGAGCCGAACAGGATCCCGGCGACGATCGCCATCGCGGTCACCGCCCGCGTCACGAGCTTCAAGCGAAACAAGGTCGTCCTCCCCGGTCGCCAGGTGCGGTTCGGCCCGGCGTCCGACTGTGCCACAAGAGCGCGCTCAGCGCTCACCCCGAACCTCGATCCAGGGGCCGCTACTGACCTGCCGTCCGGCATGTGCGATCCTGGGAGGGATCTCGCGGTCGATGGCGCGATCGGCTGGGTCTGGAGTCCACGTGAAGACGAAAGCGACGAAGATCGTCGGCCTGGTGCTGATCGTCCTGGGAGTCTTGGCCCTGGTCTACCGGGGCTTCGACTACACGACCGAGACGCACGGCGCCGACCTCGGCCCGCTGAAGTTCGAGGTCAAGGAGAAGCGGCGGGTCAACCTGCCGACCTGGGCCGGCGCCAGCGCGGTGATCGCCGGCGCCGCGCTCCTGCTCGTGTCCGGGTCCCGCAAGCGCTGAGGCGTGCAAGTCCGGCGCCTCCGTCGCCCGAGGTCGAGCCGACTGCCGAGCCCGCGCTCGCGGACCGGGCCTTGCCGGGAAGGGAGGAGCCTGTTATAGTCGCGCCGTCATTCCCAGCGGCCGGGATCAACGGCCAACGGCGCACAACAGGATCTCCTGCCAGGATCGCGCCGATCACGATGACCCCTCGCCTACGGCTGTTGTGTGGGTAGGAAAACGGCGGACCCCGTCTGTCCGCGGAGCGGACGGCGGGGATGGCCGGAGAGAGTTGACGTATGCCGACCGCTCGTGTCGAACCCGCGTCCGGGTTCGCTTCTTTCAATCTCAACGCCGCGATTCGCCGCGGCATCGCGGCCGCCGGGTTCGTCGAGCCGCGCCCGATCCAGTCGCGGGCCATCCCTGCGGCGCTGGCGGGCCGCGACATCCTGGGCCTGGCGCAGACGGGGACGGGCAAGACCGCCGCGTTCGCGCTGCCGATCCTGGAGCGGCTGCTCGCCGCCGCCAGGAGCGGGCCGCGCATCCTGATCGTCGCGCCGACTCGCGAGCTGGCCAGCCAGATCGGCGAGGAAATCCGCGCGCTCGCGAAGTTCACGCCGATCAAGGTCGCCACGATCTTCGGCGGAGTCTCGATCCACTCCCAGGTCACAGTGCTCAAGACTGCGCCGGAGATCCTGGTCGCCTGCCCCGGACGGCTGCTCGACCTGATGCAGCAGCGCGCGCTGCGCCTGGACCGGATCGAGATCCTGGTGCTGGACGAAGCGGACCACATGTTCGACATGGGTTTCCTGCCCGACGTCCGCCGCATTCTCGCGGCGCTGCCCAAGGTCCGCCAGAATCTGCTGTTCTCGGCCACGATGCCCGGCGAGATCCGGGGGTTGGCCGACAAGCTGCTGCGCGACCCGCACGTGATCGAGCTGTCCCATGACGTGCCGCTGGCTACGATCGAGCACGCCGTCTATCCCGTCCTGGACACGCAGAAGCTCGCGCTGCTCGAACGCGTGCTGGCGGAGGACGAGTTCGTCTCGGCCATCGTGTTCACGCGCACCAAGCACCGCGCCCGGCGCGTGGCCAAGCAACTCGACCAGGCCGGGCACCGCGCCGTCGCCTTGCAGGGCAACATGTCGCAGAACGCGCGCGAGCGGGCGATGGGCGGCTTCCGCAAGCGCCAGTTCGACATCCTGGTGGCGACCGACATCGCCGCCCGCGGCATCGACGTGGAGCAGGTGTCCCACGTCGTCAACTTCGACATGCCGGGCACGCCGGATGCGTACACGCACCGCATCGGACGCACGGGCCGCTGCGACCGCGAGGGCAAGGCCTACACGTTCGTGACGGCCGACGACCACGCCTTGGTCTGCGCGGTCGAGCGCCGGATGGGCGCGCCGATCCCGCGCCGGGCCATCGCCGGCATCGAGAGCATCCCGTTCCCCAGCCCCCGGGCCACGGCCGCCGGCGCGGCGCGACCCGCGCGCGGCCCGGCGCCCGCCCGGCCCAGCCGCAGCCCGCGCCCGCGCGCGAACCATCGCAGGCGCCGCTAGCAGCGCAGTGGGGAGTCGCTGAATCCGGAGCCACCGCTTACTTCTTGGCGGCCTTTTTCTTGGAGGTCTTCTTCTTCTTCGCGACCTTCTTCGACTTCCGCTGGCCCGGTCCGTTCATGAAGGGCTCCTTCCCCCTTGACAGCTTGCCAGGTGACTTCAACGCGCGTGCCCGGAAGAACGATGTCCGAAGCGTGCAGCTTCAACTCCGACTTGTTCCCGAAGTGTTCCGGTTCCAGTTGGAGTTCGTTTTCGCCATCGAGAAATTGGTTGGCGGCAAGGCCATCTTCCTGCTCTCGAATGGCGGGCACCACGCAGGCGAGGGGTAGAGACGGAACCCCTGACGATGCCAGCGAACGACGGTATCGGGCTGACCAGGACGAGCGGATCGCCAGTCGGTCCAGAAGCGCTGCGGCCGGCTCGTCAGGAGGCACAGCTGTGGCTCGCGGCAGGCGTCGTGTAGGATGCTCGTGAACGGAAACACGGAACCCCGCAGATGAACAGGCGCAACACAGCCGAGGAAGCCTCGAGCCCCGGGCTCGTTTCCGTCGAGCCGCCGGAGCAGTCCCGGTCGCCGAGCCCCCTCGGCGGTTGGACTCGGGCCGCGAGCCGGCCGACGGGGCCCCGGCGCAGGCAACGGCCTGCGGCCAGAGGAGTTCGCGCGCTGGCCCTCGCAGCGCTTTCCGCGTGGCTCGCGGCGGGGCCGCCCCCGGCGTGGGGCGACGTCGCGACGCAGGACCCCGACGCCGACGGCGACGGCGTGTCCGACGCCGACGACAGGTGCGCTCGCACGGCAGAAGGCTGCCAGGTCGACGCCCACGGCTGCCCGATCGACGCCGACGAGGATCGCGTGTGCGACAACCTCGACGCCTGCCCAGGCTCGCAGCTCGGCTGTCGGATCGACGCCAGCGGTTGCACCAGCGACGAGGACGGCGACGGAGTGTGCGACGGCACCGACCGTTGCCCGAGCGCGCCCGCCGGTCTGCCGGTGAGCGCGCTGGGCTGCCCGGTTCTGTTCGACCGCGATCGCGCGAGCCTGGTGCTCGAGGGTGTGAGCTTCGAGCCCGGCAGCGACCGGCTCACGCCCGAGTCTTTGTCCGTACTGGACACCGTCGCGGCAATGCTGGGCGAGTCGAGCGACCTCTTGCAGGTCGAAGGTCACACCGATGCTACGGGAGACGATGACTACAACATGAGCCTGTCCGTGCAACGCGCCGAGGCGGTTCGTGCCTACCTCGTCGCCCGCGGGGTGCAGGCCTCCCGTCTGTCGGCGAAGGGCTACGGCGAGACGAAGCCCGTGGCGGACAATGGGTCCGAGAATGGGCGCGCGCGCAACCGGCGCGTGGTACTGGCGCGGCTGGAACGGGAGTAGCGTGGAGCGGCCCGGGCCAGGGCGGGCCCGTCTCGCGGCCGCCGGCGGCTCGAGCCCGAATCCCGTCGCCGGGAGCGTGATCCTGCGCGGCGCCGGGGAGCGGCGGATCCGCGGCGGCCATCTGTGGGTCTACGCGGGCGAGATCGAGCGCGTGGCGGGCGCCGTCGCGCCCGGCGGGATCGTGGACGTCACCGATGGACGCGGCCGTTTTCTCGGGCGGGGCTATTACAACCCGGCCTCGACGATCGCCGTCCGGCTGCTGACCCGCGAGCGCGCCGAGGAGGTCGACGAGGGGCTGTTGCGCCGCCGCATCGCGGCGGCGGTAGCGCGTCGTCGCCGCATCTACGCCCCGGGCGAGTCTTGCCGCCTGGTGTTCGGCGAGGGTGACTGGCTTCCCGGGCTCGTCGTCGATGGCTTCGGCGACTGCCTCGTGCTCCAGCTGGGCACGCTGGGCATGGAGCGGTGGCGCGACGCCATCGTCAGCATCTTGTGCGAGACCCTCGCACCCCGCGGGATCTACGAGCGCAGCGACGTTCCGACCCGAGTCCACGAAGGACTCGAGCCTCGAAGCGGAGTGCTCTACGGCGAGGTCCCCGAGCCGATCGAGATCGCGCTGGACGGGCTGCGATTCCTCACGAGCCTGCGGGGCGGGCAGAAGACCGGCATGTATCTCGACCACCGCCTGAACCGGCGCGCGCTCGCGCCGCACTCGCCGGGCCGGCAAGTGCTGGACGTGTTCTGCAACTCGGGCTCGTTCGCGCTCTATGCGCTGCAGGCCGGAGCCGCGGCGGCGACAGGCATCGAGATCTCCCCGGAGTGCCTGGAACTGGCCCGCTGCAACGCCCGGTTGAACGGGCTCGTCGAGCGCTGCCGCTGGATCGAGGGCAACGCCTTCGACCAGCTCCGTGAACTCGACCGCGCGGGCCAGCGGTTCGGCCTGATCGTGCTCGACCCTCCGGCCTTCACCAAGAGCAGTCGGGCCACCGCGGCCGCGCGCCGGGGCTACAAGGAGATCAACCTGCGCGCCCTGCGGCTGGCCGAGGCGGGCGGGATCGTCTTCACGGCGACATGCTCCTACCACATGAGCGCCGAGGAGTTCCTCGACGTGTTGCGCGACGCGGCGGCCGACGCGGGGCGGGCGGTGACCCTCGTCGAGCTGCGCGGGCAGGCTCCCGACCATCCGGTGAACCTCTGCGTTCCCGAGACGCGCTACCTGAAGTGCGCCGTGCTGCAGGTCCACTGAGCGGCCGTGCCTGCTCGCCACGCTTGCAGCGCGATCAAAGTACCTCGCACAGGCGCCGGAAGGTCTCGATTCCCGGCCGCGTGCCGAGCCGTGCCACGAGCCCCGGGTCGTCCCAGCGGAAGAACGGATTGGTGGCGCATTCCTCTTCGAGGGTCAAGGGCACCGTGCAGGCGCCCTCGCCGGCCGACTCGAGCCGGCGCAGCCGCTGGGCCAGGCGGGCGTTCCCCGGGTCGAACCGCGCCGCGTCGCGGACGTTGGCCAGCGTGTACTCGTGGGCGCACCACAGCCGCGTCCCCCGCGGCAGCGCGCGGATCTTGACCAGCGAGCCGAACATGTCGTCGGGGGTCCCCTCGAACAGATTGCCGATCGTGCCACCGAACACCGTGTCGCCGGAGAACAGCTCGCCGCCGCTCTCGTCGGCGAAGTGCCAGGCGATGTGGCCCAAGGTGTGCCCCGGCAGGTCGATCACGCGGGTCGCACGGCCCAGGACCGTGGCGACGTCCCCCTCGCGAACCGTCTCGGTCAGGCCGGCGATGCGCCGGCGATCGCGCTCGGCGCCGACGACCCGCAGGCCGGGGTGGCGGCGGGCCAGCTCCTGCAGGCCTCCCACGTGGTCGCCGTGGTGGTGCGTGATCAAGATCGCCGCGGCACGCAGTCGCTCGCGCTCGAGGAACTCGAGCGCGGGCCGCGCTTCGCCGGGGTCGACGAGCGCCGCTTCGCGCCCCGCGCCGTCCACGAGGGCGAAGACGTAGTTGTCCGACAGTGCCGGGAGCGGGACCACGCGCACCGTTTTCTCCGGGCCGCGGGCCGGGGTCCGCGCGGCGGGGCGGATCATACCAGCCCCCGCGCCATGGTGCTGGTTCAGTTTGAAGCCTCGGCCCGCGGGGCCCTCTGAGCGTGCGCTCGGTTCTTCCCTGAAAGGGCGCACGCTCAGCGGAGGTCGGCGCGCGAGAAGCCGGAACGATCGCGCGCCGACCGTGCCCCGCGGGCCGAGGTT
>Ga0187892_10003292_pt1 | contig 29751 bp, 24 predicted proteins | sample MA1701073metaG_FD_139345 | JGI IMG/M metagenome (GOLD analysis project Ga0187892, IMG submission 139345) | Bio-ooze microbial communities from a basaltic lava cave in the Kipuka Kanohina Cave System on the Island of Hawaii, USA - MA170107-3 metaG ... | reverse complement strand
GTCGGCGAGCGCGGCGACCGCGGCCGGGTCGTCGAGCGAGGGCCCGCTGCGGAGCCAGAGGGCGGTGCCGACCGTGGTCGCGACGAGCAGCGCCGCGGCGGCGCCCGCCGCCCAGACCGGCACCGAGAGCCTTGCCCCGAAGAGCCGCGAGCGGGGCGGCGCTGCCTCGCGCGCGAGCCCGATCCGGTTCCGGATCCCGAGCCAGAGCTCACGCTCGGGCTCGATCTCGTGCGGCAGCGCCCGCGCGCGCGCGAGGAGCGCGTCGAGCGCCGCGCGCTCCGCCGGGTCCGTGGGCTCGGGGTCGCGCCGGAAGCGTTGCCACCACTTCATCGGGAGAGCTCCTCTCGCAAGAGCTGGCGCGCGCGGTGGAGGTGCGCCTTCGAGGTCCCCACCGCGATTCCGGTCTGCTCCGCGATCTCGCCGTGCTTCCAGCCCTCGACGTCGTGGAGCAGGAAGACGAGCCGCGCCTGCGGCGAGAGCGCCGCGATCGCGCGCTCGAGGTCGAGGTCGCCGCCCGCGGAGAAGGCGGGCGTCGCAGCGGCGTCGGGCGCTTCCTCCGCACTGAAGTGCTCGCGCCAACGCCCGCGGCTCCTGAGCTCCGACACCACGACGTTTACCGTCACGCGGTGGAGCCAGGTCGAGAACCCGCTCTCGCCGCGGAACGAGCCGAGCCGCTCCCAGACGCGGATGAAGGTCTCCTGCGTCAAGTCGTCCGCCTCGCTCGGGTCGCGTGCCATGCGGAGGCAGAGCGCGTGGACGCGGCCGACGTGCTTTCGATAGAGCGTCTCATAGGATTCGACGTCACCCTCCGCCGCGCGGCGCACGAGATCGACTTCGCCGCCCGCGCTGCGATCCGCTTGCGGCCCCGGCATGCCGCGCCCGTCCGATGAAGGGTCGCTCAAGGCCCTTTCACTCTGCTTCCGGGCGCCTCCCGGACGCCACTTCGACGCATGGTCTCCGCCGAAGGTTTAACCGCGGTCGGACTAAACCAACTGCTGGCCGGCGCCGTCAGAGGGGTCGAAAGAGAGGGTGGAGCGTGGCGAACGACTTCGAATCCCCTGGCGAGTTGGTCGAGGTCTCGGAGGGAGGCCGGCTCGTGATCGGCGCCTGGGCGGGATCGGTGAGCGTCCGCGCAGGTGGAGAGGGCGCGGTGAGGGTCGCGGTGAGGGGGCGGGGCGTCCTGCCCCCTCCCGCGCTCAGCATCGAGCGCGACGGCGACGACGTGTACGTCGAGGCGCGGAGCGTGCCGCTCCTGGGCCGGCTCGCGCGCTGGACGTGGCGCCACCTCGCGCTCGAGGTGAGCGTGCCCGCGCGCTACTCGGTCGACGTGCGCGCGCAGGGCGGACGCGTCGAGGTGCGCGGCGTCGCCGGCGAGGTGGACGCGCGGAGCAAGCGCGGGCACCTCGTGTTCCGCGACGTGCGCGGTCCCATCGACGCACACACGAAGGAGGGCTCCATCGGCGTCCTCGGCTGCCGCGGCGACGTCGAGGTGGCAACGGCGCGCGGCTCGATCGAGATCCGCGACGTCGAAGGCCAGGTCTCGGCACACACGCGCGGCGGGCGGATCGTCGTGCGCGACGCAGCGGGCGAGGTGCTGCTCCAGAGCGGCGGCGGCTCGATCCAGATGGAGGGCACGCGCGGCGGGCTGCTGGCCTGCGCGTAGGCCACGCGAACGCCATCGAGGTGCCACCTCGCTCGAATAGGCTACTCCTCCCTGGTTCCACGCCGAGGGAGGGGCCATGGCCCCGTTCGCGCGCCTCTCGCTGTTCGTGCTCGCTCTCGTGGCCGCCGCGGCGGCCTCGGGCCCGGCCGCCGCAGCCGAGAACACGCGCTACGTCACGCAGGCGGGCGACTCCGGTGCGGGCTCGTTCCGGGCCGCGGTCGGCGCCGCCAACGCGAACCATCGTGTCGAGCGCATCGTCTTCGCCCAGGGGCTGCGCGTGGTGGTCGCGTCGGACGTCGTCTACACGGGCCGCCAGGCGCTCTCGATCTTCGGCAACGGCAGCCAGATCGAGGGCGATCCGGCGGCGCCGCCCGCGCCCACCTGGAACGGCGGCCTCTTCGTATCGAAGGGGGGCGCGAACCTGTCGATCGCGAGCCTCGCCTTCCTGAACAGCTTCAACAACGGCATCGGCGTGTTCGTGCCCGCGCAGCGCGCGGGCATCGTCTCGCTCCACCTCCACGACGTGAGCGTCATCGCCGCGCGCTTCCACGGCGTGTTCTTCGACGGGCAGCTCACGCCGGGGTTCGACACCGACGACGTGCTGCATCCGAACTGCGTGGATCCCCATCCGGCCGACGGGCCCGCCTCGCTGGCGCTCGGTGTGGTGAATTCGACGATCTCGGGCAACGGCACGCTCGCCGGAGGCTTCGACACCGGAACGGAGTTCGAGGTGAACGGCGAGACCTTCCTCACCGGCTGCCCGTCCGACTTCGACGGCGTCCGGGTCGACGACGGCGGCCTCGGCGAGATCAAGAGCACGGTCTGGCACTCGAGGTTCGAGGAGAACCTGGCGGACGGGATCGAGCTCGACGAGCGCGGCGCGGGCGGCGTGCACCTGACCGCCGTCGGCTCCCGCATCGCGGCGAATGGCGAGACGGGGACTGCGGACGCCGACGACGGCATCGACCTCGACGAGGCCGACGGAGGCGACGTGAGCGCGTTCCTCATCAGCGTCGAGGTGCTCGGCAACTTCGACGAGGGGATCGACGTCAGCGAAGCCGGGACCGGCTCGGTGCTGGTCGTCCTCGACAGGGTCGACGCCTCCGCGAACGAGGACGAGGGCTTCAAGGCGGACGAACTCGGGGCGGGCGATCTCACCGTGAAGCTGTTCTCCTCGCGCATCAACGGGAGCCTGAGCCAGGACGGCGTCGAGCTCGTCGAGGGCGGCGCGGGCAATCTCTCCGCGCTCTTCGTGGGCGCGCAGGTGAGGGAGAACGACGACGCCGGCATCCTCGCCGCGCAGGAGAGCCCGGGCGTGGGCATGCTCAAGGCCGTCGCAAGCGACTTCACGGGCAACGGCGACTCCTCGCTCGACCTCACCGGCGTGGGCGCGGAGCTGAGCGACACGCTCACCGACTAGGCTCCCTTCTCTTGAAGCCCCGGCGTCTCCTCCTCCCGTGCCTCGCCACGTGTCTCGCGCTCGCGTGCGGCACCGCTCCGAGTGTCCGCTCCTCCGTCCCGCGGCCCGATCTCGCGGCGTCGCTCGTGAAGCTCGGCGAACAGGCGCTCGCGGCGGGCGATCTCGCGAGCGCCGAGGCCCGCTTCGAACGCGCGCTCGACGCGGATCCCGGCTCCACGGCGGCCGGCATCGGCCTCGGGCAGACGGCGCTGGCGCGGGGCGATCTCGCGGGCGCGGAGGCTCACTTCGCGCGCGCCCTCGAGCAGGAGCCCGGCGCGCCGGCCGCGCACCTCGGCCTCGCGCGCGTGGCCGGCCAGCAGGGGCGCACGGCCGAGGCGCGCGCGCACCTGAAGGGCGCGCTCGATGCGGACCCCCTTCGCGCAGAGACCCACGCGGAGCTCGCCGCGTTCACCGGGCCCGCGCCGCGCGGGCCCGCCGGGCTCGAGGAGACGCTCCGCCGGGCGAACGCGCATCCGTACGACCTCGCCGCCGGTCTCGCAGCCGCGACCGCGCTCGCCGAGGCGGGCCGCACCGACGCAGCCGCACGGCGCGTCGAGTCGGTGCTCTGGCTCGCTGACCTCGATCCCGTGGCGGCGCGGCGCGCCTGGGCGCTCCTCGGCCGGCTCGATCCCAAGTGGCGCGAGTGGCGCGTCGTCGGCGTGCACTCGTACGCGGACGAATCGATCCGCGCCCACCCGGGCTGGGAGTTCCGGCTCCGTCTCGTCTGGCTCGAGGCCTCCCGGGCGCTGGGCCCGCTCCTCCAGGTGCGCTTCGTCCCGGCGAGCCTCCAGGGCTTCGCGTCGGCCGAGGCGAGCAGCTCGCTCGAAGCGATCGGCGACGCGTTCCTCGCGCAGACCGCGCGCGCTCCGAGCGAGGGCGTGCTCGCCGCCTTCACGGAGCGCCCGCCCCCGAGCCGCACGAGCGGCGAGCGCCGGGGTCAGGCCGAGTTCCTGGGCCGCCGGCTCGTCGTGCGTCTCGAAGCGGAGTCCGGCCGCGTGCTGCTCCACGAGCTCGTCCATCTCTTCGGCGGCGTCCACGTCGCCGACGACCTCGAGTCGCTCATGAATCCGGACGGCGGAGGGCGCGCACTCGACGCGCTGAACGCTCGCATCGTTCGCGAGACCCGCGTCCGCCGCTTCCGCGGCAACCTCGAGAACGACGTGCTCGACGCCGTCGACCTCGAGGCCACGACGCGCGCCTACGAGGACGCGCTCCGCGCGAACCTCGTGCTCCGCCGCGCCGGCTTGATCGAGGCCCTGCAAGACGCGGGCGGATCGCGCATCGCCGCGCGCCGCGCCGCCCTCGAGGCGATGGAGCTCGACCCGCACCTCGGCGACGTGGCGCGCTTCGTCGCCCTGCTCCACTGGCGCGGCGACAACCCCGCCTCGGCGGCCTTCCTGCTCGAGACCGCCGCGCGTCTCTACGGCCCGCGCACCGCCCGCGGCCGCAAGGCCGCCGAGGACGCGCAGCGGATCTGGCAGGGGATGCGACCGGGAGGTGACGCGAGCGGGTGAGCCGTATGACGCGCCGCGTTGCATTGCGACGTGCGGAGCGCCCCGGAGAACACGTTTCTCCTTGAACCCCGCCTCGAAGAAGGAGTAAGGGAACGTGCGGAGCGCGCCGTGGCGAGACATCGATGGGCGGGAACCTGGCGGAGCTGGCTGCTGCTCGCCGCGGTCAGTCTCGGTTTCCGAGCCGGACCCGCGGCGGCGATCGAGTTCTGGGACGAGCGCGTCCAGATCCACGGCTTCTACGAGACCCGTCTGTCGTTCGGCTGGGAGGACTTCGACGCCTCCAACCAGATCGACATGTACGGCTGGCTCCAGGTGCTGAACCTGGAGGCCGAGGTGGAGCTCGCCCCCAAAGGTTGGGGCCCCTTCGACATGATCGCCGCCTTCGCGCGCGTCGAGGTGAAGTACGACTGCGTGTGGAATCACGCCTGCGGAATGTTCCCGAGCGTGGACGCCTTCGGAAACCACCCAGGGAACCTCCCCCACCGCGTCCAGGAGGGCCGGCGCACGGGAGAGGCGGGCTCCCAGATCACCTTCGACCGCCGGCCCTACTGGTTCGCGAAGCGTCAATTCATGGACGGCGGGCTGTTCTCCGAGGTCGAGGCCGGCCAGCGCGCCGCGAAGCCCATCGTGTACGGCCCGACCATCGGGGGCGTGTCCGCCGTCACGAGGGGGCCCGACGAAACGATCGGTCTGCCCGCCGACATCCGGGAGAATCCGAGAGACAACCCGGACGGCTTCCTCTATGACGGGCAATGGACCGACCCCCAGACCGAGCTGCCCGGGGACGACGACGCCGGGCTCTACGTGTTCAACCGCACCTCCCACTGCCGCGGGGGCAGCTGGAAGCAGAAGAGCTCGAGCCGCGCCGGCCATTCGAACCGCGATCTGATCTGGGAGATCGACGACTGCAAGATCGAGCCGACGGGCTTCCTGCGCCGCATCGCGAACCCGTTCCGCGACGAGTCCTTCGGCACGGATCCAACGACCGGCGGCGACCGCAACCCGGCCCTGCTCGCGATCGATCGCACGGGCTCCGGCCTGCCGCTCGACGCGAACGGCATCCCGAACGCGACCCAGCTCCCGCTCCGCCCCGGCTCGGAGCGGAACATCGACGACGACAGCGCGAAGAAGTGGGAGTCGCAGGGCCTGTTCCTGCCGAACCTAAGGACGCGGCGCGAGCTCAAGGCGGACAACTTCGACGACTTCGACCAGAACTTCTCGCTGAACGAGCTGCAGTGGAATCGCGGCGCGAGCCAGGAGAGCTGGAACGAGCTCCGCGAGCTCTACGTCGAGTTCGAGACGTTCGAAAGCCAGCTCTGGGTGCGCGCCGGCATGCAGACGATCGTCTGGGGCAAGACCGAGCTGTTCCGGAACCAGGACCAGTGGAACCCCGTCGACATCGCGATCGGCCCGCTGGCCTCGCTCGAGGAGGCGCGCATCCCGCTCTGGGCGCTGCGCGGGATCTGGTCGTTCTACGACGTGGGGCCGCTGGCGGACGTGCGCCTCGAGCTGGTCGGCCTCTTCGACGAGTTCGAGCCGACCGACCTCGGACGCTGCGGCGAGCCCTTCGTGCCGCGCGCGGCGTGCAACAAGTCATACGGTCTCTGGGTGCACGGCCTGACCGGGGCCGGCGTGGCCGGCGAGATACGGCCCCCGGATCCGTGGAACGACGCCGAGGGCTGGGAGGTCGGCGCGCGCATCGAGTTCCGCTACGACCGCTTCAGCTTCGCGCTCACGGACTACTGGGGCTACGAGGACTTCCCCTACGTGTCGGTGCTCTTCGAGTACGACCGCAACGTCGACCCGGTGACGGGCCGGCCGCGTCACACGAACACGACCGGGCCGTGCACGACGGGCGACGAGCCCGCGTGTCTCGTGCCCGGCCACGCGCCGCTCCAGCCGGGCGAGACGGGAGACGTGGTCGAGATCCACAGCATCAACCAGTCGGTGTTCGCGCTCGGCTGTGCGAGCTCGGTCGCCCTCTCCCCGCTCGTCGACGCCGAGGCCTGTGTCCTCAACCTGTTCAACTCCACCGCGGACCCCGGCATCGGCACTTTCGCGGAGATATTCAGCTCGGTCGTGGCGGGCGCGGGCGCCGGCTCCGATCGCTACCGGGCCTTCATCGGTGACTTCCCGGCTCCCCCGTCGGGAATCTTCGTCCTGCCCCAGCTGGCTGCGGTCTTCGGCCCGGGCGGGACGGACACGCTCTTCCCGAGCGCCATTGCGGGCTCTCCGCTCGTCCCAGTCGTGAACGACGGGGCGAACGACAACGACGAGGGCAACGTGGTCTTCCAGGGCCTCGACGGGTTCCTCTCGCAGCAGCAGGAGGCCCTGTTCGGCTGCGGCGAGTTCTACTTCACGGACTGCGACGGCGCGGTCGCGCCGGGGCCGGACGGCGTGCTCGGCACTCCCGACGACACACAGATCGGCGGCATCGACCTCGCGAACACCGACGCCAGCGTGCTGCTCCAGGCCTTCCCGTGGTTCGAGGGCACCAAGTTCAACCCGTACTGGGACACCACGGACGCGAGCTTGCCCCAGCCCGGCACCGTCGACGCGGTCTTCAACGACGGCCCTGGCGGCGGCGTCGACGCCCCCGACTCACGGCCCGGCGAAATCGAGACCGGGCCGGCCGGCTCGCGCTTCGAGAACGGCACGGCCTACGTGCTGCCCGGCGCGCACTACGACCCCGCTGCGTTCACGGCCGTCCTCGCGAACGCTGCCGCGAACGGCATCAGCGTGGACCAGTGGGTGCTCGACAACCTCGCCGGCTACGACGTCGCGGTGGACGGCTCTACCGGCTGCGCCACGGCCGCCGGCTGCCGCGCGCATCCCTTCACGGGCCAGCTCTTCTCGAGCGAGATGGCGATCGCGTCCTGGAACATGTTGATGCTGGCGGTGTCGCTCAATGCGACCGACGGCGCCACGAGCCGCTCGACGCTCGATCGCGCCCAGCCCCTCGCGATGGGCCGCTGCTCCTTCCGGCAGCCGCAGTACTGCGCGTTGGTGTCGGGCATGGCGGGGCTGGCGCAGAACACCCGCAACGACATCCGCGCAGGGGGCAACCGGCGCTTCGGTCGGCGGAGTTTCCTGTGGGCCTCGACCGGTGACGCCGCGCTGCGTTACCAGAAACGCAACATCCTGGGCTTCTCGATGGACTTCGCCGAGGACACCACAAAGTCGAGCTGGGGCATCGAGTTCACCTACGTGAACGACAGCCTCGTGGCGGACAACGATGCCCTCGACGGGCTCACGGACGTGGACGAGTACAACCTCACGCTGTCCATGGACCGGCCGACCTTCATCAACTTCCTGAACGCGAACCGCACCTTCTTCATCAATTCCCAGCTCTTCATGAGCTACATCCAGGGCTACGGCAACAACATGCTGCGCGACGGCCCCTTCACGACGCTGCTGCTGCTGAACGCGAGCACCGGTTACTTCCAGGACCGTTTCCTGGTGAGCGCCGCCGGAGTCTACGACGTCACCTCGCAGTCCATGGCCTTCCTGCCCTCGGTGCAGTACCGCTTCACCGAGAACTTCTCGCTCACCGTCGGTGCGGCGGTGCTGGCGGGCAAGTGGAAGGGAGGGCGCGAGATGGGTATGGGCGGGCTCGCCGTGGCGGGGTCCTCGAACCTGAACGACACGATATACGTCGAGAACGGCATCTCGGCGGCGCGCGACCTGGACAACGCCTTCCTGCGCCTGCGGTACACGTTCTAGCTTCGCTCGCGGCCGCGAGCGCCGCCTGCGTCGATGGCGCCGGGTGGCTGTTCCATGGGGCCCATCTGAACACCGTGCGCGGGCTCACGAACGCCAGCTGGTGGAACGCCGACTGATCAGGACGTGGCCCGGCTGCCTCGTGCGACCCCGACCGCCCTGTTCCTCGCCGCCTGCGTGAGCGCTGCCTGCGAGCTCGGGCGTGGGGTCGCGCAGGAGGGCGATCCGTCGCCCGCGCGCGCCGAGCACGAGACCACTCCGCCTGGCCCGGCCTTCGAGGGGGTCCCGCAGCCGCTGCGAATCCCCCAGCCGCCTCCAGGAACGCGCTCGAGCTTCACCAAGTTCTCGTCGTCCCCGCAGCGCGCGGCCCAGAGACTTGCGCCCCGCCGCTCGACGCCGAGCCTGGACCGCGCGACCCCGGACGAGATCCTGCCCGGCAGCCTCGCCTGCGAGCACGCGGGCAGGGAGGTGGGGCGAATGGAGGGGTACATCGCATCCATCGAGCAAGAGATCGAATGGCTCGAAGACCAGGCCGACGACATCAGGGACGCCCCCCGTTCGCGCGGCTACTACGAGGGCCGGCTCGAGGCCGCCGAGCAGCAGCTCGAGCAGGCCCAGAACGCGCTCAGCGACCACCTCGACGTCCAGCGCGAGCAGGGCGTCCCGCCCGGCTGCCTGCGTTAGCAGGCCGGCGCTCGGCCTTCTCCGAGCCTCAAACCCGCTCCGCCGATCCCGTGAGCACAGATTTTTCTTCCGCCGCACAAATCTCGACGGCGCTCACCGCATCGTCCACCGTAACAACCGATGGCGGTTTGCCGGCGCGGATGGATTCGATGAAATGCGTCAGTTCGCCGACGTAGGCGTCAGGGCCGTCGCAGCGCACGACCACCGGCGGTTTGCCTTCTTCGACCAACCGCAGCGGGCCGGATGTTCGCGCCAGATCGTAATCGACCGTCGCGCCATCGAAGTTCACGCAATAAGTCATGCTGAAGCCGAAGCCCTTGGCCATGGCCCAACTGCCTTCGGCCTGAACGCTGGCGCCGGAGTCCACCTCGTATTGCGTGACCACGTGGTCGACGGCGCCGCTCACCTTTTGGTAGCCGCGCGAATGGACGCGACGCGGCCGGCCGAAACAGAACTGCACGAAGTCGGTGTCGTGAATGTGCAGATCGAACAACGCGCCGCCGGATTCGGCTCCGTGAAGGAAATCCTTCTCTCCCCACGCGGGCGGTTCGGCTACGCGGCGGAAACTCGCAGAGAGCACCTTGCCGAACCTCTGACCCTGGATCGCCGCCTCGAGCCAGGCCCACTCCGGCCAAAAGCGCATGCACATCGCGGGCATGAAGAAGCCTGTGGCGGTCTTCGCGGCGGCCGCGACTTCGCGCGCCCCTTGGGGCGTGCGGGCCAGTGGCTTCTCGCAAACGACATGCTTGCCCGCATTCAACGCGGCGACCGAAAGTCCTACGTGCGCTTTCGTCGGCGCACAGATGTCGATGACTTGAATGTCCGGATCAGTGAGCAGGTCGGCGAAGTTCTTCGTGGCTTTGACGCCCCTCATGTCCAGTTTCAACGGCTCATCGGTGCCGGCATCCCCCGCGACGCCGGTGAAATCCCCGTCGAGATGCCGCCCGCTTGGATTGCATAAGGCCGCAACGCGCACGCCCGGCACGTGGCGATACGCCTTGATGTGCGTCACCCCCATGAAGCCGAGTCCAACGACACCCACGTTCATTCGAGCTCATGCGCAGGCGCGATTTTCAAACGCTGACGCTCCGCGGCTTTGGCGAAGGGGAAATAGATCAGCATGGCAATCCCAATCGAAACCAGACCCCAGACAGCAGCTCTCCAGTCTCCGCCCGAAACGAGGTAATGGCCGATTATGGGCGGAGTGGTCCAGGGGACGTTCACGAAGGGTTTGTTGATGATGTGCCAGTCCATGAGCAGATAGGTGGCGGCGGTGAGCGTCAATGCGCTCAGCGTGTACGGGATCATGAAGATGGGATTCAGCACGATGGGAAGGCCGAAGAAGATCGGCTCGTTGATCTGGAAGATCTGGGTCGGCAGGGAGATGCGGCTGACTTTCTGGAAGCCGGGTTCGCGGGAGTTGAACATGACGAGCGCCAGCGCGATGGTCGCGCCGGTGCCGCCGACATTGACGAAGGTGGTAAAGAAACCGTTGGCGGTGATGTACGGCAACGGCTGGCCGGCCGTGATGGCCTCGACATTGGCGGCCAGGAATTGCAGGAAGATCGGCGCCACCAGGGCATCCACGGCGTTGTCGCCATTGATTCCGACCGACCAGAGCATCGTGACCAGGAAGGCGTAGGTGAGAATCCCAGGCAGCGTGTTCAGCGCGAAGACCAGCGGTTCGAACGCCGTCTGCACGAGATGATTGAGATCCACTCCTAGCCCGAAACGGATGCACCAGAAAGCCAGCACGAGAAAGAACAACGGACTGAGCGACACAAACGATTCATGGACGATCGGTGGCACACTGCGCGGAAGTTTGATGACGAGGCCCTTCTCCGTGAAGAATCTCTGCACACGTACGGATATCAGTGCGATGACGATCGCAGTGAAGATTCCCTTCGAGCCGAGACCGTCCATGACGAAGGTCTGTTCTGGCGATTGAATCTGCAGCAACAGGAAGATGACCGTGGCGATCATCGCGCTGACGAAGGCTTCCTGTTTCTGGCGCTTCCCGAGGTCGTAGGCGATGGCGAAGCACACGAACACGCCCAGCAGGCCGTAGGTGGCCGTCACGGGCACTTGCAGCAAGGGCAGATGAGGTTCGACGATTTTCGCCCAGCGTGCGCTCGGGAAGTACGAGACGATCAGGAAGAAACCCCCGATGATCGTCAGCGGCACGATCGAGACCATCCCCGCGCGAATCGCGGACAAGTAGGTGTTCTCGCTCAGCGCGGTGAGGGCTGGGGCGAGGCGCTGGTTGAAGAATCCGTGGTTCACGAACTACGGAAGACCTTCTCGAAGGCGCGGGCGATGTCGTCCATGTCTTTGCGCGGGCCAAGGAACATGCGTTGCTCGAGCCAGATGGCCTCGCGGCAGACACGGTCGCTGTTGGGGCAATCGGTCTTCGCGAAGTCCACCGGCGCCTTCGGCAAATAGGGACCGAACGCCCGGTTCCGGAAGAACGGCTGGTGATGCAGCGAAAAGCCGTAGCCCGCGGAGCAAGGGATGCCTTCGGCTTGAAGGGCCTTGACGACCGCGTCGCGCGGCGCTCCGAACTGGTGTTCGTCGACGCGCAGCATGAAAAGGTGATAGCTATGGCGGGTGCAATCGCTGGAACGTCTTTGCGGATAGATGCCGGGAAGCTCTGCAAGGCGCGAGGCGAGCCATTGGCCGTTGCGGTCCCGGGTCTTGGTCTGGGCTTCCAGACGGTCAAGTTGCGCGTTGAGGATGGCCCCCTGGAATTCGCCGAGGCGGTAGTTGCCCGACATGACGTGGTGTTCGTACCAAACGCCCTTGGGAATACGACCGCAATTCTGGATCGAGCGACAGGACTCCGCGAGCGCGTCATCGTTGGTGATGATGATTCCGCCTTCGCCCGCCGTAAGATTCTTGCTCGACTGGAATGAAAAAGACCCGAGATGACCGACGGAGCCGGCAGGTCGATTCTTGTAAGTCGCGCCGTGCGCGTGGGCGGCATCTTCGATGACGGTCAGTTTGTGCCTCTCCGCAACGGCCATGATGGCGTCCATGTCAGCGGGCTGGCCGGCAAAATGAACCGGAATGATCGCGCGGGTGCGCGGAGTGATGGCAGCGTCGATCGCGTTCGGATCGATGTTGAATGTGTTCGAATCTATATCCGCAAAGACTGGAACTGCGTTGGCCTCGACAACGGCCGAGGCGGTCGAAAAGAACGTGTAGGGCGGCACGATCACTTCGTCTTCCGCGCGGAGGCCGGCGGCGATCAGCGCAATCCGGAGGGACACGGTGCCATTGGCGACGGCAATGCCGTGTTTGCAGCCGTGCATGGCGGCGAAACGCTTTTCAAAGTCGGCCACTTCGGGACCGTCCAAGCGTCCCCACTTGCCGCTGCGCAACACGCGCATCAGCCGCTTTTCTTCCGGCTTCCCGAAGGTTGGCCAGGAAGTGAACGGTCGTGTTCGGATCGGCCCTTTCGTCATCGCAAGCTCTTGCCCATGTAGATGTCACTATCGTGGCGGACCAATTCACGGAAGCCCAGGCGCTTGTAGAAGCCAACCGCGGACTCATTCAACGCGCTCACACCCACATGCGCGCCCGGTGAACCGCGCTGGCGGAGTCTGGCCATGACCTCTTCCAGCATGAGCCGACCATAACCACGACCCTGCGCGCGCTCCAACAAATCGATGTGCAGATGTGAAGGATGGAGTGCGTAGGGCTCGGGCCAGAAGTAATCCGGATGGTGATACACCGAGTAGACTTCCTGCACCCGCGTCCATTGGCGTGGATCGCCCTGCGGATCTGGAAAGCGCGCGCACAAATCGGGCCGCCACTCTGCTTCGTAGCGCGCGTAAAAGGCCTGCGAATCGAATGCCCCAAGCGCGTAGCCGCATATGCCCTGCTCATCGTCCAGCATCAGGCTCAGCTCCGGCTCAAACTTGAGATACGGGCCGACGAAGATCCGGCCCAAGGCGTCCGGGTCCTCGCGATGAAACGGTTCACCGTCCTTGCCGTGATTGCCCGTCTTGAGGCAGACGTAATAGGCGCCGGCCTGATCGCCGGCCCGAGCGGAACGAATGATGCAATCACTCACGGCGTGAACGTTCCGTCCTCGTGCTGCTTCAACGTGGGCCCTCCAGGATTCGAACCTGGGACCTGACCGGTTATGAGCCGGCTGCTCTGACCGCTGAGCTAAGGGCCCGAGGGCGGGAGGCTACCACTCGCCGCCGCGCGTTTCGTGAAGGAAAAGGTCCGTCCCCTCGTGAAGGCTCACGGGCCGCCCACGGTCAGCGCCTCGAAGAGCCCCAGCCTCCGCACCTCGAGGCTCACGCCCTCGGCTTCGGCGGCCGCGCGGAGCTCGGCCTCGAAGGCCGCGAGGTCTTCCTCGTCGCGCGGGGCGCCGGCGGCGGGGTCGTCGAGCGACACGCCGAAGTCGTCGAAGTGGTGCGGGACGACGATGCGAGGCTTCAGCGTGCGGACAAGGTCGCGCGCGTAGTCGGGGTCGCGCCCGCCCATCGCGGCGAGGACGAGGTCGACCGGCGCCGCAGTCTGGCCGAGCGCCTCGAGCGCGGCGACGTCGCGGTTCGCGCTCGAGAGGATCAGCACGCGGACGCCGCTCGCGCGCTCGGTCACGAGGTAGCCGCGCGCGTCGCCGAGCTTGAACGAGTAGGCGTGGACCGGTGCCTCGGGCGGCTCCGTCACGACGCCCTCGAGCGGCACGCGGCCGAAGAACACTTCGGCGTGTCGGCTCTTGACGACGCGCACCTCGAAGGCGCCCTCCTCGAGCACGGCGCCGGGGCTCACGATGAGCGCGCGCTCCTCGGGGAGACCGTACGCACGTGAGAGCGCGGCGGTGGTGGCGGAGCCGGCGACGCGCCCCTCGCTCCGGAGTGCCAGCCCCGGCACGTCGCCGAGGTGGTCGTAGTGGCTGTGGCCCACGAGGTAGAGCGACGCGTGCGCGAGCTCGGGCGCGGGGCTCTCGGGACCGACCATGCGCGCGAGCACCGCCTCGTCGGGGACGTAGCTCCGGATCGTCGTGGCGAAGAAGCCGGGCCGGCTGAGGAACGGGTCGTGCGCGAGCGTGGTGCCGCCCGCGCTCAGCGTGAAGCCCGCGACGCCGAGCCAGCGCACCTGGACCTCGGCCGCGGCCGGCGCGGCGCCGGCCAGGGCGAGCGCGAGTGCGAGCACGGTCGGGCGGCGGAGCGGCACGTCGTCCCCCTTGCTCCTACTTCATAGGGGGCTCCGAGAACCGAAACAAAACTGAAGGCCCACGGAACGATCCCCCTTCGGGGATCTAGCCCCTGAAGTTGCCGATGCCTGTTGACGGCCCGCGCCCTGCCGTGCGACTTGTGTGGGGTTTTGAACACGACCTTGTCACGCGGGTGCCTCGCCTTCGCCCTCCTCGGCTGGGCGTGGCTCGGGGGGGGTGCCGGCTGCCTCGGTGCGAAGCCGCCCCCGCCGACCGAGCTCTGCCCGGGCAGCGCGGTCGTCGAGCCCGCGAACAGCGGCGAGCACACCTACGTGCTCGACTACCCCGGCGGCATCCTGGACGCGCGCGGTGTGGACTGGGTGGGACAGGAGCCCGAGGCCGTCGAGATCGAAGGCGACGAGCCCGGCTGCTTCCAGGGCGGGCGCATGACCGGCACCTGGGACTACGCCGCGCCCTGGGAGACCTTCCACACCACCGCGGCCGTCTCGGTCCGCACCGTGAAGCAGCCGACGCGCGTTCACGCGGTCCACGCGCAGAACTACGGCGACGGCGTCTCGGTCGAGTTCTACGTGCCCTGCCCGAACGGCTCGCTCGTCCCTTGGGTCTACATCCGCTCGAACCACCTCGAGGACCTCCACGACGACGCGATCGAGGTGGACGGCCTCTGCGCCGCCGAGATCTTCGACAACCTGATCGACCGCACGTTCGTGGGCTTCGGCTTCCGGAACCGCTCGAGCGACCCGAACGCGAGCGGCAGCCAGAACACGGTGATCGTGGAGAAGAACCTCGTGCGGCTCCACGCCTTCCCGAACAACTACGAGGGCGAGCCCGAGCACGGTGGCTTCTGGAAGTGGGCGCACGAGGGGCACGGGCCGCGCATCAAGGTGCGGAACAACCGCTTCCTCGCCTTCGACACGCCGAGTGGCCCGCTCTTCCCGTACGTCACCCGGGTCGCCGACTGCGTCAACAACGTGCTCCTCTTCGCCGGAAGCGAGGCCGAGTGGAGCGCGGCGCTCGCCAGCAACTGCGACGACGACGGGGACGACGGGCTCTGCGACGGCCAGCGCATGCTCGCGCTCGCTTCCTGCTACAGCGTGATCACGAAGCCGGATACGCAGACCGAGGCCGACTTCCTGGCGGCGCACTGGGATCCGCACGTCGCGAGCTGGAAGGCGACGCACGGCGCGGACAACGAGTGAGCGCGGCGTTAGATCCAGCGCCTCACGCGCTCGCGATAGCGCGCGTAGGGCTCGCCGAGCGAGGCCCCGAGCGCGCGCTCCTCGTTCCGGATGAAGCGGAAGTGGAGCGTGAGCGCGAGGAGGACTGCCGCGGCCCACGGTGCGGGCGTGCCGAGCGCGAGCGCGAGGCCGACCAGCAGCGTGACGAGCGAGAGGTACATGGGGTTCCGCGTGAAGCGGAAGGGCCCGCTCGTGACGAGGACGCGGCTCCGCTCGAAGGGCTTGATGGTGGCGCCGTGCGCCGCGAAGGTGCGCTCGCCCCAGAGCGCGAGCGCGAGACCCGCGGCAGCGAGCGCAGCGCCGACCCAGGGCAGCCGCAGCAGCACGGGCGCGGGGAGCGCGAAGTGGAACACCGCGCCGGTGGCGCCGTAGACGAGGAAGAGGCGCGGCGGCATCCAGCGCGAGCGCGCGACCGGGACCGTCTTCGGATCGTCGAGGGTGGCGCTCATCGCTCGCTCCCTTCCGGCCTTCGCACCACGACGGCGTAGCTGTCCGGCCCGAGCCAGCTCTCGTGGAAGGGATCGACCACCTCGACCTTCTCGAAGCCAAGCGCGAGGAGCTCGGCGAGCGCCGCCTCGGGCTCGATCCCGTGGCGCGAGCGCTCCTCGCCCACGCCCTCGGGCGTGAACGGGCGCAGGTACCAGGTCGGCGGGAAGTCCACGACGACGAGGCGCGCGCCCGGCTCGAGCGCGCGCAGCAGGTCGCGGCCGATCGCCGCGGGCTCGGTCAGGTGGTGGTAGACGTGGCGCAGGTAGATGGCGTCGCAGCAGGCGGTCGGGAGCCCGGTCGCGGCGATCGCGGCCTCGAGCACCTCGACGTTCGCGAGGCCGGCCTCGGCGGCGGCCGCGCGGATCTCGTCGCGCTGCTCCGCCTCGAGCTCCGTCGCAAAGACGCGCCCCGCGGCGCCGACCCGCGCCGCGAAGTCGAGCGCGTACTCGCCCTCGCCCGCGCCGACGTCGGCCACGCGCATGCCGGGCGCGAGGCCGAGGAGTGCGGCCAGACGGTCGGCCTCCGACTCGGCGCAGGCGGCGGTGGCAAGGAAAGCGCTCGCCAGGATCAGGACGAGGGCTCGCATCGGGGGTCTCCCGTCGGACGCCAAGAGATCCTGGCGCGCCCGCGTTGCCCCGGCTCGTCCCGCGTGTGAAGCGATGTAAAGGAGGGGCTAGCGGAACGTGCGCGCGAGGAGGTCGCGGATCGCGCCGGCGCCGTTCACGGCGAGGAAGCGCGTGCCCGTGCCGCAGAAGTGGGGATGGCGGATCACCGGGTCCTTCACCTTCTCGAACGCCTCGCCCGCCCAACGGAACCAGCCGTTCTGCTCCTGGTCGAACACGAACAAGGGCTTGTTGCAGAGCTTCGCGAACTCGGCGCCCCAGCCGGTGCCGCCCTTCACGGTGCCGTCGTCGAGGATCTTCCCGACGACGTAGATCTCCTGCCCGTTGTTCACCTGATGCCAGATCGTCTGGAGCACCTTCTTGAAGAGCGGCGTGTCGCGGTAGCTCCGGTGCATGAGCTTGCTGACGTAGGCGAGGCTCACGTCGCCGTGCTTCAGCTCCTCGTGCGTGAGCACGCGGATGCCGCGCGAGCGCGCGTCGTTGTGGCCCTCGAAGGTGAAGTTCACCTCGTCGACGCCGTGCGCCTCGGCGGCGGCGCCGAAGGCGGCCTCGGCGCCCGCGGCCGCGCCGCTGTAGAGGATCGAGTCCTCGGGCTTCACGGGTCCCTCCTCGCCCGGCACGATACCGGAGGCCGCGAGCCGAGAGTGACGCGCGTCACCGTCGGCGCGCGGCCCTTCGCCCCAGCCGTCTAGCGCTCGGCCTGCTTCGCGGCCTTCCGGCGCTCGAGACGGTGCTTCTTCGCCACCTTCCACTGGTGGCGCAGCCGCTTGATCTTGCTCTTGCTCCGGGCCATCGGGCGGTCTCCTCGGCGTGGCGAGGGGCGGGGTATAGAGCAGGGCGCGCGCGCGGTCGAGGCCGCGGCGAATGCGAGCCCGCGCGGGGTGGCGGCCGGGCGCGGCGTTCGTGAGGCTTCGAGGTCTGGGAGGGGGGCTCATGCGTCGCATCTCGACCATCCTGGCGCTCGCGCTGCTGCTCACGGCCTCAGCCGGCTGCTACACCGCGCGCGTCTCCTCCCCCGTGCAGCCGGGCGTCAAGCGCCAGACCGACCACGGCACGATCTGGTTCTGGGGCATGCTCCGCACCGAGACGAGCGCCGACGAGTGCCGCGCCGGCCTCGCCGAGGTGGAGACCTCGACGCCCTGGTACGGCTACATCGTCATGCCGATCACGATCGGCATCGCGCACCCGGTGAAGAAGTCGTACACGTGCGCGCTCGGTGAGGGGTTCTAGCGGGCGCGGGCCAGCGCCATCCCTCGCGTTTCGACGCTCTTTGCTGCGGCCCGCGCTCCGCGCGCGGGCATAGGCTGGCCGGGCAGCCATGCACCGGCTCACCTCGCTCTCGGTCCGGTACCCGCGGCTCACGCTCGGCCTCGCGCTGCTGCTCGTCGCGCTCGCGACGCCGCCGATCCTCCGGACCGGGCTCGCGGTCGGCATGGACGCAACGCTCGGCCCCGAGCACCCCGTCGTCCTCCGCTTCGACGCGTTCCTCGAACGCTTCGGGGGCGGCTACCCCGTCCTGATCGCCTACGAGTGCAGCGAAGCGGAGGACTGCCGCGGCGCTCTCGACCCGCCCGCGCTCGAGATGGCCTACGACGTCTCGCGCCAGCTCGAGCAGTCGCCGTTCGTCGCGCGCGTGAGCAGCCCGGCGACGGCCTCGCTCCTCGTCGCGAGCGCCGATCTCGGCATCGAGGCGCGGCGGCTCGTGACCGACGGTGAGCTCAGCGCCGACCCAGAGCTGCGCCGCCTCGCGCTGACGGACGCGCTGTGGTCGCGGACGCTGCTCTCGGCGGATGGTCGCGTCGGAGCGATCGTGGTCGAGCTGGCTTCCACCGAGAGCGCGGCGCTCTTCGGCGTGGTGGAGGAGATCGAGCGCGCTCTCGAGCCCCACGCGCGAGCGGGCTTCCGCTTCCACGCGGTGGGAGAGCCCATGCTATGGGTCGCCGCGCACGAGGACTCCGTCGCCTCGATGGTGCGCGTCGGGATCGGGACGGGCGGCATGCTGTTCTTGACGCTGCTCCTCCTGCTGCGCTCGCTGCCGGCGGTTCTCGCGAGCCTCGCGACGATCGGCGTGGCCACTGCGCTGACGCTCGCCTCGCTCCCGCTGCTGGGCTGGCAGCGGAGCCAGCTCACCGAGGGCGCGGCGACCGTGATCCTCGTGATCGGCTGCGCCGGGTGCGTGCACTTTGTCGCGCACTACCTCGAGGAGCGGGCGCGCTTCGCGGACGAGCGGGAGGCGCTCATCGCGACCGCCCGCTCGATCCTCGCGCCTTGCTTGCTCACGAGCGCGACCACCGTGGCATCCTTCGTCGCCCTGGCGAGCGCCGGACTCTTCTCGCTTACCCGCTTCGGTGTCGTGGCCGCGGTCGGCGTGTCGCTCGCCTTCGTACTCACGTTCTCGCTGCTCCCGGCGCTGCTCGTGCTCCTGCCGGTGCGGCCACGAAGTCCCAGCCACTCCGCTGCGTGGCAGACCGCGCTCACCCGGCTGGCCGGCTTCGGCGCGACGCGAGGACCGTCCGTCCTGCTCGTGGCGCTCGCGCTCGGGGGCCTCGGACTCGCCGGCGTCACGAAGCTGCGGGTCGAGCTGAGTCTCGCCCAGCTGTGGGACGACGAGCACCCCGTGAGGCGCGCCTTCGAGTTCGTGGCGCAGCATCTCGAGCGGCCGAGCCGCCTCGAGATCGAGCTCACGCTCCCCGAAGGCGAGAGCGTCCAGGATCCGCGCGTGCTCCGGGCGCTCGTCGAGGCGAAGAGCGCGCTGGCACGCATTGACGGCGTCGATGGCGCGCGCTCCGTCGCGACGTTCATGCTCCACGCGAACGCCGTCCTCCGCGCCGGGTCGGAAGCGCCGGCCCCGCTGGACTCCGAGGCGGCCGTGGGCGAGGTCATGACGCTGATCTCGGGTGGGGACTCGGGGCTCCTCGACCCGTGGCTCACGCTCGATCAACGCCACCTCCGCGTCTCCGCCGAGATCCAGCGACTCTCGAGCAATGCGCAGGAGCGGCTCGTCGCGGAGGCGGAGGAGACGCTCCGGAGCAGCCTGCCGGACGACTGGCGCTTCTCGCTCACCGGACCGGCCGCGCTACAGGCGGTACTGAGCGGCGACTTCGCCCGCAGCCAGACCGCCATCGTCTCTTCGTCTTGCCTCGTCGTCTTCGCGCTGATCGGGCTCTACCTGCGCTCCCTTCCGTGGGCCATCCTCGCCATGGCGCCGAACGCCGCCGCGCTCCTGCTTCTGTTCGGAGCCATGGGACACCTCGGCGTCCCGATGGATTTCGGCGCGGCAATCGTGGGCCCCATCGCGATCGGCATCGCGGCCGACGACACCATCCACTTCCTCACTGCCTACGGGCGCGCACGCCGCTCCGGCCTCGAGGCACTCCCAGCCGTACGTGCAGCGATCTCTCGCGTGGGCGAGGCCGTCATCTCTACGGCCCTCGCCCTCGCCCTCGGCTTCCTCTCCATGCTGACCTCGCCGTTCCCGACCATCAGCAACCTCGGCCTGCTCTGCGCCCTCGCCATCGTGGCCGCAACGCTCGCGGACCTGGTTCTGCTCCCCGCTCTCATCGCAGCCGCGGCGAGCACCCGCGAACGCTTCCGAGCCGCCCCTGCGCCCCTCGCATCCTCCGATCGACCTCCGCGCCCCTGATCTGACGTTTTTTGACGGGGCTCTGCGGGTACCTGCGGGGGTAAGCTCGCGAACACCGATGCACCGGCTTACCTCGATCTGCGTGCGGCATCCGTGGGTGACGGTGTGCCTCGTCCTCGGCCTTACCGTACTTGCAGGTTTCTCAGCGCTCAGAGCCGACCTGGCAGTTGGCACCGACGCAACCTTGGGCGCGAACCATCCTGCAGTCCGGCAGTTCGACGAGTTCCTCGAACGCTTCGGCGGCGGCTATCCGATCATAGTCGCCTATGAGTGCGGCGACACCGGAACCTGCACCAGCGCCCTCGACGCTCCCGCACTCGAGATGGCGAGCGCCGTCTCCCGCAGGCTCGAACCGTCGAAATTCGTCACTCGCGTATCTAGTCCGGCGACAGCATCTCTGCTCGTGCCTAGCCCGGACTTCGGGGTCGCAGCTCGAAGGCTCGTCGAGGACGGCAAGGCGGTCGCCGACCCAGAGCTTCGAACGCTCGCACTCGCCGATCCGCTCTGGAAGCGGACGCTCATTTCTCCCGACGGCCGCGTGGGTGCCATCGTCGTCGAACTCGGATCCACCCAGACATCCGCACTCTTCGCATCGATGCAGGAGGTTCGTGAGGCGCTCGCGGAATACGAGGGAAGTGGCTTCCGCTTCCATCTCGTCGGCGACGCGGTTATGTGGATGGCAGCTCACGAGGATGCTGTGTCCTCCGCCGTGCGCGTAGGGATCGGAACGGGTGGCATGCTCTTCGTGACGCTCTTCCTCCTCCTGCGTTCACTCTCGGGCGTCCTGGCCAGTCTCGCGACCATCGGAGTGGCATCTGCGTGGACGATCGGACTGCTTCCCATTCTTGGATGGCAGCGGAGCGAGCTGACCAGCGGAGCTGCGACGCTGATCCTCGTCGTCGGCTGCGCCGACTGCGTCCACTTCCTTGCCCGCTACCTGGAATCTCGCTCGAGATTCGACAGCGACCCCGCTGCGCTCGCCGCAACGAGCCGCTGGGTCCTTGCGCCCTGCTTCCTGACGACTGCGATGAGCGCCGGCTCCTTCGCGTCCTTTGCCAGTGGAGGCGTTCACTCCCTGACTCAGTTCGGTCTCTTGGCGGCGATCGGCGTGTCCTTTGCCTTCCTGCTCACATTCTCGTTCCTGCCCGCCGTCCTCGTGCTCGTTCCTGCCAAGCCGCGCAGCCGGCGAGTGTCCTCCGCCTGGGCCGAGGTACTGAATCGTCTCGCGGACCTCGGGATACAACGCAGACGGCTGGTCGTGGTCGTGGCGGGAGCGCTCGCCGTCATCGGTTGCTGGGGCATTCCGAAGCTCCGCGTCGAGCTGGGACTCAACGACCTTTGGGGACCTGATCATCCGATCTCACGCGCCTTGGACATCGTCTCCGAGAACTTGCAACGCCCGGACCGACTTGAGATCGAGCTCGCGCTCCCGCCCCATGCGCGACTGGAGGATCCCTCCGTCGTCGGAACGATCGAGAAAATCGAGAGACGCCTGGATGATCTCGATGAGCTCGTGGGATCACGTTCACTCGTCACGTTGATTCTCCGCACACAGAGCCTGCTTCGGCCGTCCGTATCTCCAGCGTCGCTCCCGGACTCCGAGGCGGCAGTGGGCGAACTACTCACGCTCGTCTCCGCCGGCGACCCTGGAGCACTGGACTCCTGGATCACCCTCGACCAGCGCAACCTCAGGATTTCCTTCGAGGCGAAGCGAATCACGCTACCCGAGAAGGCGCACCTTCTCGAGCGCTGTGAGGAGGTGCTACGTGAGATTGTGCCCTCCGGCTGGCAATACAGGTTGACCGGCACCGTTATGCTCGCGTTTCGTCATGGTGCCGAGTTCAGTCGTAGCCAGATTACGGTCGTATCGGCATCGACGCTCATCGTCTTCGTCTTGATTGGGGTGTACCTTCGCTCGTTCCCGTGGGCGCTCCTGGCGATGATCCCCAACGCAGTCGCGCTTCTCTTGCTCTTCGGTGCGATGGGGCATTGGGGGATCGCGATGAACTTCGGAAGTGCCATCGTCGCACCCATTGCGATCGGAATCGCGGCGGATGACACCATTCACTTCCTGACTGCCTATGCGCGGGAGCGGCGCTCGGGCTTGACACCATTCGCCGCGATCCGCGCAGCGATATCCGGCGTGGGTGAAGCAGTCGTGGCGACGGCGATCGCCCTCAGCCTCGGCTTTCTGTCGATGATGACGTCTCCCTTCCCGAGCATCAGCAACATCGGGCTCCTAGGAGCCATCGCAATAGTCGGCGCCACGCTCGCAGACCTACTCGTGCTACCCGCTCTCATCGCGACTGTGGCAGAATGGCGGGGCTTCCAAGGACTGTCCCAACGACATGGTTGAAGAGATCGCCGGGAGCGATCGGACGCGGGATCGACGCATCTTCGCCTTGAGCGTCGCGACTGTCCTCCCCGTCACGGTGGTCCTGGCTCTCGCCGGCTTCGACGCACTCCAATCTTCGAGCAGCCGCCGGATTCCATGCCCGCTGTATCCAAACGCCGTCGTGGCCTTCGCGGCGGAAGTGCATGAGGGTTGCCCTCTCGAACCTGGCGACAAGATCCTCGGGCTGCACGTAGATGGGCGTACCGTTGTCATCGACTCAGCGAGCCAGCTGGCCGCGGAACTCCGGACCAAACCGGTCGCCACCTTAGTCCTGCGCCGTGTGGGTGAGGACTCGGACCGAAGGGTCCATGCCGGAACGATGATCATGTCCGACGAAGCGATCTGGAGTCAGCTGGCAGGCTCTGGCTTGATCGCGACTCTGCTGATCGCCTTCGTTCTGCTGACCGTCGCTCGGGCAGATGTCCGGGCCTCGATACCCTTTGCCTTGATCCACTCGAGCGTAGGTGTGCTGATCGTGGCTGCTGTCGCAGGTTGGACATCGACGCGCGCGTACACGATGACGGCCTTGGCGCGAGCCGTGCTCCCGGCAGCCGTCTCGCACCTCGCCTTCGTGTTCCCGCGGCCCCGGGAGGTCGCCCTTCGCATTCCAAGAGTTACCGTGGCCCCATACTGGGTCGCCTCCGTGTTGTTCATGCTGGAGCTGAATGCCACCTACCGCGGATCCGCCAGCACTATGCTGCTCGTGCAGCAGATCCTGATGGCGGCGCTCGTGGCGGCTGTGTCGCTGTTGTGCCTCAGCTCCTGGCTGAGCATCCGCGAGTCCCCCTCCCGGCTCGCTCGCCGCCAGGCGCGGGTATTCCTGAGCGGCGTGACCGTGCTTCTCGGAGCGACGGGCGGCGGCCTTCTAGCGGGCGTGCCGGGCGGCTCGCTCACCGCAATTACCCTCGGCGCCGCTCTCTCGCCCCTCCCGCTCGGCTATGCCATCGCTCGCTACCAGCTTTTCGACTTCGGAACTACGATACGAAGGGCGGTCGCGCATGCCCTCTATCTCTCGATCTGGTCAGGCCTATTCTTCCTCGGTGTCGTTCTGCTTCGCGATCGGTTGCCGATCCCGGAGTGGCTACGCAATCCCGTGGTGATGTTCGCGGGCGTCTACACCGTCCTCGCGCCAATCGACGGACTGCGACACCTGCTCAAGCGTTTCATCGAGCGGGCCTTTCAACCCGAAGCGAAGATCTGGGCGCGGCTGACGGAGGGGCGCGCGTCGCAGCTCGCCCACCTTCGGGACTCGGACACGATTGCGCGAACTGCGGTGGCGCTTGCGGTGGACGCAGCCCCCGGCGCCGGCGTCTCCTTCTTCCTGGGGAACGGCACGACCTTGCGGCTGGCGCACGCCCGGGGAGCTGGAGCTTGTGAGCAGCCGGACGTTGCGTCGATCGCCTTGCGTCTGGCAGGGACCGCCGACGTCGTCGATCTCAATCGCCTGGATACGATCGAGCCCGAGGCTGCCAGGGTCTATGACGCCGGTGTCGAGCTCGTTTCGGTGGTCGCGAGCAACTCGACGGTTCGCGGCGTCCTACTGGTGTGCCCGACCCGCAGAGGAAGGCCCCACCCCGCCGCTCGCATGGGGTGGCTGCGAATGTTGAGCCTTCACGCGGCCGCCGCGCTGGAGAACGTGAAGCTCGCCGAGCAGCTGCGCGTCTCCGAGGAGTTCGCGGTACGCGGTCGGATGCACGCGGAGCTCGCGCACGAGATCGGGAAGCCGCTGGGCGCGCTCGAGGTTCTCGCGCAGCGACTCGCGGCCGAGACCGGTTCTTCGCCGGGACCTCACCAGCGCGCCGCGTCGATCGCGCGGCTGGCTGGCCAGCTCCGCGACATCGTGCGCGGCGTGCTCGAAGCGGGCCGGAGCGTGGACCGCGTCGAGGTGAGCGACCTGATCGAGCGCGCCTCCCTCGAGTGCGCGAACGTGCTTGGCGCAGGCGCGGTGTGCGTGCTGCCGATTCCGCCGCTTCCGGCTCTCGACCGCCGCGCCGGTCGCGCGGTGCGCGCGCTCACGAACCTGATCGACAACGCGATCCGCGCGAGCCCGCCGGGGGAAGGAGTCGAGATCGGCGCGCGAGCTGTCGCCGGCGGGGTAGAGATCGAGGTCGTCGATCGCGGCTGCGGGATCGCGCCGGGCGATCTCGAGCGGGTGTTCGAGGCGTTCGTGACGATGCGCGAGGGCGGAAACGGGCTCGGCCTCACGATCAGCCGCCAGATCGTGGAGCAGCTCGGCGGGACGCTGGTCTTGGAGTCCGTGCTCGGGCAGGGAACCCGCGCCCGCCTCACGTTGCCGACGGCCGGTGCCTCCTGACCCGCCGCACGGGCGGCTCGTCTTCGAACGTCGCCTCGGTGCCCGCGCCCGGCGTCACGTACATCATCACCACCGGCTTCCTCTGCACGGGCCGGTGCCAGAGGCCGCGCGGCACCACGTAGAAGGAGCCGGCGCGCACGGTCTCGCGCTCGATGCGGCCGTTCTTCCGGAGGAGCTCCACCTCCACCTCGCCCTCGAGCACGTGGAGGAGCTCGTCGCCCTTCGGGTGGCGCTCCCAGTGGGGCGGCCACTCGCGCGCGACGCCGATCGTGCACTGGTCGAAGGGCAGGAGCCGGCCGCGGGCCCGGGTCTTCGCAGTGCGGGGGTCGAGGGACCTCATGCGAGCCTGACGGTACCGCTACGCTGGCCCCCCGCCGGAGGTCCCCATGCCGCGTCCCCGCCTGCTCGTCGCCCTGGTCGTCCTCGCGCTCTTGGCGGCCTTCGGCCTCGGCTGCAGCTCCTCCGAGCCAGCCGTGAAGCTCCCGCCGCTCGCGGCGCTCGACCGCCCCGTCTCGTTCGAGAGCGACGTGAAGCCCGTCCTCGATGGGCGCTGCGCGGTCTGCCACGGCTGCTGGGACGCGCCCTGCCAGCTCCTCCTCACCTCGCACGCGGGCGCGGCGCGCGGCGCCACGCAGCTCCCCGTCTACGACAACGCGCGCCTCGGGAACGCGGAGCCCACGCGGCTCGGGGTCGATGCGCAGGGCGAGGCGTGGCGCGCGCGGGGCTTCCACGACGTGCTGGCCGCCGCCGGGCCGGGCGGCTCGCTCATGGCCCGGATGCTCGCGCTCGGGGCGGCGCGGCCCTTCGCGCCCGGGGCGAAGCTCCCCGCCTCGGTCGGGCTCGACCTCGACCGCAAGCTCACCTGCGCCGCGCCGGACGAATTCGACGCCTACGCGCGCGAGCATCCGGACGGCGGCATGCCCTACGGCACGGCGCCCCTCAACGAGAGTGAGCTCCGCGTGCTCGCGAGCTGGCTCGCGCAGGGCGCCCCGGGCCCGGCGCCCCTCGCCGACGCAACGCCCGCGGACGTCGCCGTCTGGGAGGCGTTCCTGAACGCGGACTCGCTGAAAGAGCGGATCGTCGCGCGGTATCTCTACGAGCACTGGTTCGTGGCGCACCTCTACTTCGCGGACCGGCCGGCGGGCCCGTTCTATCGCGTGGTGCGCTCGCGCACCGGGCCGGGCGCGCCCATCGACGAGATCGCGACGGTGCGGCCCTACGACGACCCGGGCGGCGCGTTCTGGTACCGGCTCCGGCCCCTCGACCAGACGATCGTCCACAAGACGCACATCGTGTACCCGCTCTCGCCCGCGCGCCTCGCGCGGCTCCGCCAGCTCTTCCTCGGCACGGACTGGACGCCGACGCGCCTCCCGAGCTACGCGATCGCGGAGGCCTCGAACCCGTTCGTCAGCTTCGCCGAGGTGCCGGCGCGCGCGCGGTACCAGTTCTTCCTCGACGACGCGCGCTACTTCGTGATGACCTTCATCCGCGGGCCCGTCTGCCGCGGGCAGGTCGCGGTGGACGTGATCGAGGACCACTTCTGGATCGCGTTCGCGAGCCCCGACCGCGATCCCTCGGTGATCGACCCGGCGTTCCTCCGCGAGAACGCGAAGCTCCTCGACCTCCCCGCCGAGCACGCCGAGGGCTTCGCGCTCGGGCGCCTCTGGCTCGAGTACGACCTGAAGCAGCGCGAGTACCTCACCGCGCGCGAGAAGATGTACGACCGGCTCGACCCGAAGCGCCTCGGCCCCAAGCTCGACTGGATCTGGGACGGCGAGGGCACGAACCGGAACGCGCTCCTCACCGTGTTCCGGAACTTCGACAACGCCGAGGTCGTGTACGGCTTCGTGGGCGAGGTCCCGAAGACGGCCTGGGTGATGGACTATCCGATCTTCGAGCGGATCTACTACAACCTGGTCGCGGGCTACGACGTGTTCGGGAAGCTCTCGCACCAGATCGCGACGCGGCTCTACATGGACCACCTCCGCATGCAGAGCGAGAACACATTCCTGGGCCTGCTGCCGAAGGACCAGCGCGAGGCGATCCGCGCCTCCTGGTACGTGGGCGCAACGCGCGAGATGGACTACCGCCTCGCGAACACGCTCCGCTCCCTCGGCCACGGCACGCAGGTGAAGTTCAAGACGAGCGACCCGAAGCGCGAGGTGCTGGAGCAGCTCGTCGCGCGCTCGGCGGCCGTGGCCGGGCCGCCGGACCTGTTGAACCGCTGCGCGAAGCCGCCCTGCGACCGCGCGGATGCCTCGCCGGACGAGCGCGCCGCCGAGCGCGCGCTCCAGAGGCTCGCCGCGGTGCGGGGCCCGTGGGTGTCGCTCCTGCCCGAGGTGTCGCTCCTCCGCGTGCGCGGCGAGCGCGATCTCGTGTACGCGCTCGTCCGGAACGCCGCGCACACGAGCGTGGCCTTCATGTTCGACGAGGCCGAGCGGCGGCTTCCCGCCGAGGACACGCTCACCGTCGTGCGCGGGCCCTTCGGGAGCTATCCCAACTTCTTCTTCGAGACGAGCCTCGCTGAAGTCGACGGCTTCGTGAGCGAGCTCCGCGCCGTCGCGAGCGAGGCCGAGCTCGAGCGCTTCGTGGAGCGCCACGGCATCCGCCGCACCGACCCGCGCTTCTGGGAGACGGCCGACTTCCTGCGCGAGGACCTCCGCCAGCGGAGCCCGAGCGAGGCCGGGCTCCTGGACCTCGGGCGCTACCAGAACCTCTAGGGCCGCGGGAGCCAGTGCTCGTAGTCGAGCACGTGCGCGAAGCCCATGCGCGCGTAGACGGGGCGGCCGAGCTGCGAGGCCTGGAGGCTCGCGACGCGGCAGCCGGCCTCGCGCCCGCCCGCGACCGCGGCCCAGGTGAGCGCCTCGCCGTAGCCGCGGCGGCGCACGCCCTCGAGCGTGCCGACCCAGTAGATCCCGGCGACGGCGCCGGTCACGGCGAGGAGCGAGGTCGCGACGACCGCGCCGTCCACCTTCCCGGCGAAGAGGCGCACGTGCGGGAGCGCGAGCAGGCGCTCGTTCAGGAAGATGTGGGCCGCGGCGACGGGGAAGCCGAAGCTCCGGAACGCGGTCTCCCGGAAGGCGACGAGCTGCTCGGGTGTGCGCACCTCTTCGATCGCGAGGGGCGCGGGCGGGACCGCGACGGGGAGCGCGAGCGCCATGCCGGGCGTCGGGTCGGGCCTCCGCTCGAAGCCCGCGGCCTCGAGCGCGCGCGCGGGAGCGAGTGAGACGTCGCGGAAGGTGAGCTGGAAGGGGAGCTTCCGCTCCTCGAAGTACGCGCGCACCCGGCCGGCCGCAGCCGCGAGGTCGGTGTACGGCGGCTTCAGGAAGCCCCAGTTGAGGGTCCGCTCCGGGAGCCCGCACGAGACGATCGCGACCTCGCTCCGCTCGACGTACTCCCCCGTGTGCGAGCAGGCGACGAGGCAGCGGTTCGTGTCGACGTAGTTGAGGTCGAGGGCCGGGAGCTCGTCCGCGTTCATGGGCCGCGCAGTATAGGCGTGGCAGAATGCGGAATGGCCGAGCCTGCCCCGCGCGCCGAAGCGAGCCTCGCGCGGGCCGGCGGGTTCGGCTGGTACGTGGCCGGGGTCGCCACCTGGTTCGGCGGCTTCGGCATGCAGCAGGTGCTCTTCGCCTGGCTCGTGGTCGGCGAGCTCCAGGCGGAGGCGCGCTGGGTGGGCGTTGCGCAGAGCGCCTCGATGGTGCCCAACTTCCTGCTGATCCTCGTCGGCGGCGCGGTCGCCGACCGCCGCGACCGGCGCGGGCTACTCATCCGCCTCCACCTGCTCGCGACGGCGCTCGCGCTCGGTCTCGTCGCGGTGGTCGCGAGCGGGGCGCTCTCGCTGCCGCTGCTCATCGCCTACGCGCTCGCGATCGGGAGCGTGAGCGCGTTCGTGATGCCGTCGCGCGACGCGCTCCTCTCCGACGTGACCGGCGCGAACGTGATGCGCGCTGTCACCGCGCTCACGCTCGTGCAGTGGTCGGCGCAGGCCGCGGGCTCGCTCGTCGGCGGGAGCGCGCGCTGGATCGGCACCGTGCCCGCGCTCGGGCTCCTCGCCGCGACGTATCTCGCGGGCGCACCGACGCTCGCACGGCTCCGGAAGGCGCCGCCGCGCCCGGGCGGGCCGCATGCCGCGCTCCGCCTCGCCGACCTGCTGGTCGGCGTGCGCGAGGTGCTGCGCTCGCCACGCCTGCGCCCGGTCGCGATCCTCGTCACCGCCGTCGGTGCGCTCTTCGTCGGGCCGATGATGGTGGTGTTCCCGCTCCTGATCCGCGACCACTACGCGGGCGGCGTCGGCTCGCTCGGGCTCCTCCAGATGTGCTTCCCGGTCGGCACCATCCTGGGCTCGCTCGTGCTGCTCGCGCGCGGCGGGATCCGCCGGAAGGGCCTCGCGCAGATCGGCGCGCTCGTGGCGGGCTCCTTCTGTCTCGGCGCGGTCGGCTTCGGGCTCCCGCTCTGGGGCACGCTCTTTCTCGTGATGCTCTGGGGGGTCGGCGCAGCGGTCTTCATGAACGCGGGGCGCACGGTGTTCCAGGAGCAGGCCCCGCCCGAGCGGCGCGGGAGCGTGCTCAGCGTCTACATGCTGGGCTTCCTCGGCGCCTCGGGCCTGGTCGGCGCGCCCGTCTCGGGCTTCCTCGCCGGCTGGATCGGTCCCCTCGCCACCTGCTTCGCGGCGTGCGGGACGATGCTCGCGGTGGTCGCCGTGGTGCTCGCGACGACGGAGATCCTGCGGGTGGAGTAGCGGCGCGCCGCCCGGGCGGGCGCTACTGGCGCCGGCGCGGACCGGGCTGGTGCGGTCCCGGGCGGAACCCGCCCAACACC
>Ga0187892_10003291_pt1 | contig 29767 bp, 35 predicted proteins | sample MA1701073metaG_FD_139345 | JGI IMG/M metagenome (GOLD analysis project Ga0187892, IMG submission 139345) | Bio-ooze microbial communities from a basaltic lava cave in the Kipuka Kanohina Cave System on the Island of Hawaii, USA - MA170107-3 metaG ... | reverse complement strand
TTGCATGGTTAATTACTATTCCAGGAAGTGCTGCTATAGCATACATATCCACACTAATCATACATGTTTTTGTTTAATCAAAACGATCTAACATTCTATTAACTTCAACGGCATTTCCTGTAGGTGGGCTGGCTACCCAAAAAGGTCAGAGCAGTTTGGCGCGTCGGGTTTAATTCTGTAATTGGAGGTAACGTATACCTCCAAAATTTTAAAAAAAGGAAAGGATGGTGTGGTTTATTCCTAGTCCACTGTAAATTCATCTTTCAAAAACCTTCGCCCCCGCCGAACAAATAACCAAGTTTTTGCTTGTTTTCTACCCTGAAACACCTGTTCCGCTAGCTGTTCCGCTTTACCATTTCAAGGTGTCCCTCATAATAGATCTTGCCAATAAAGAACCTATATGTCAAAACAACAATATCGCTCCGAAATGGGCATCATGGCCGATATCTTATGTGTGACCATGGATGGTGGTACACAAGGGGTTATAGTGTCTGCCATATCTAGGCGGGCAAACCTGTCACACTATGCAGTGCTTGACAAGTGCCAGAAGCTAATAGACGCAGGCCTAGTAGATTCAATGAAAGATAACAGAAATCGCCTTTTTGTGATCACTGAGAAGGGAATCAAATTCTTTCAAGAGTTTCAAAGATTCCAATCCCTCCTTCAGTCAATGAATCTAAGGTATTAAAAATGGAACAAATAGTGCAGTTAGTCCAACGAGAGTATACTCCCCCAGAGTATACTCACCAACAGAGAATGATTTTTGTAAGGATTACATATACCCTGTCAATAATGGTCAGAGCGCCCATTATAGCAGTCTGCTTTCTTCTAATAGCTATAACATCTTTTGTACACCATTCGTATGGCACTCTTAGAGTTCTTGATTTTACAGTCTATACAGATGGTACTACACATGTCTTTTATCAGACCGAAGTCGATCCACTAGAACCAGATGTCACAATCAAGCTTTTTGGAAACACAATTGACAACTTTGTAGCAAGGGATGAAAATGATCTTCTACTTTCTAGTAAAACTGACTCCAATTCAATAGTAATTGAAACACTAGGTGCCTCCAAAATTACAATTGACTATGATACTGCCGATCTTGTAACAAAAAATGGAAAGATCTGGTCCTTTAACATTGATGCACCTTTTGATTATTCTATACTTTTGCCAAGAAATACAGTAATTGTTGGTATGAATACATATCCACTTAACATGCAAATTGTGGATGAACAATCACTCATATCCCTTTCAAGTGGTTCTGCTGAAATTAGCTATGTATTCGGAGTCTTAGGAACAGCTCAAACTGCTACGCTTGCAATAGAAAAAGCACGCGTCTTGATTGATCAAATTAATAAAGAAAGAATTGAAACGCCAATGGCTTCCGCAAAACTTGCAGAAGCAGTCACTGCATATAAAGAAGACAGATTCTCAAGTGCTGAGATCCTTGCTAACGAGGCAAAGAATATTGCGACTCAAGAGCAGCAAACAGCTCTTTCTAATCTAGGCTCAACACCAAATGGTACACTTTCTATAGGTGGCACAGTTGGGGGAGTTGCTGCAATCATAGGCATAGCAGGAGCAGTGGTAACAGTTGCACTTTTGATCAAAAGAGCCAAATCTGCTGTTAAGAAAACTGCAGAGCTTCTGTCAAAGGATGCAAATTATGTCCCACCAGACAAAGAGACAATCTTTAGACTCAAGCCAGAGTTACGCCAAGAGGACAAAGATATAGTGACATTTATCTTCGAAAATGGAGGCCAAGTCTATGAAAGTGAACTACGGAAAAAATTCCTTCTTCCACGTACAACAACTTGGCGAGCGGTAAAGCGCCTTGAAAGAGAAGGAATTGTAGAAATAGACAAGGTAGACCAGCAAAATCGTATAAGGCTAAGGAAAACTTTGGAGGAAAACCAAGAATGAAGTCATCAGCATTTGTTTTGCTTGTTTTAGTTGGAAGCATGATACTTACAAGCATACCATCTCAGATTTACGCTGATTCTCAACTTGATTCATTACTCAGAATTGCAAACCAGGCAAGAGATAACATAAAGATCAGATTATCACAGCTTGCAACCATACCTGATGAAATTGCTAAACTTTACGAACAAGGTTCAGCAGAGACTGATGCACTTGCAGAGTCAGTAGAACAAGGAGATGTCACTTCCTCAAAGCAACACTTTCTTTCTGCAATGAAACTATTCAAAGAGACAAGTGATAAGATATCATCCTCAGCTCCAGCTATCGTAGGTGAACCATTACCTCCAACTGACACCTCGCGATTAAAAAATGCAATTGCTACAATAGAAAAGACTGCAGAAAGAATCAAAGCCGTTGCCACAAAAAATAATGTGAGTATAGATTTTACTGAATTTGATAAACTAATGCATATTGCAAGGCAAAACTTAGAGGAAGGAAAAGCAGACGAAGTAGCTAAGACACTTGAAATTGCAAAACAATTCTTACTTGATGCACACAGCTCACTTTCGGTTGCAGCCAAACAAAAGGCATCCGATAGAGCTAAAGCATTTGCCGCAAAGCAAATCGAAAGACTTGACAAACTAATAGCTCAAGCAAAAGAGCTCAATTCATCACAAGACATTATCGATACTCTAGAGGTTGCAAAAGCAAAGCTACAGGTAACATCTAATGCTACTGAGATAAAAACTGAGATTAAGGACATCAATACCATTAAGGAAAAGCTTAATGAGTCAACGGTCAAGAGAGCTAATGCCATAATTAATCAGCTTGAGGCAAAACTTGAGCGGTTGGAAAATGTACAAGACGATAATTCTAGTGCAAAAATAGCTCAAGCAAAAGATATACTTGCCAATCTAAAACAACTTGTTTCAGAAGGTAAATTTGACGAAGCCCTACAGATGGTGAAATCAATAGATGAGATCCTTAACAGTATAAACATACAACCCGACACCACAAATGAAGCACCTAACGCGCCACGACCCCCAGATGATGCAACTAATAGTGCAAGGGATTCTAATCTAGAAAGAATAAAGACAAAAATTCAAACCCTAGAAGAACAGCTAAACAGTCTTTCTGAAAAGGCTGGTGAAAATAATGTCGCCAAGCAGTGGCTAAAGCGCGCCTTTTCACTTATTGAAGAGGCAAAAGGTCAACTTGACAAGTCACCAGAAAAAGCTATGCGTACACTAACCGAAGTAGACAAAATTATACGTATGATACAAAGAATACTGCAATGACCTAAGAAATATTAAGATTAATTTTACGCGATCATTAATTTTATGCCATGAGATGGTCAAGCTGGTCACTAACTATAATTCTAATAATTGCTTTTTTAGCTGTATTTGCCATTCTATTTCAACTTGGAATATTTTTCTTTTTTTTGCCCATAATCTTTATTCCTTTTTTTAGATTTTTCAAATCCAATTACAATAAAACCACTTTCTGTCCAGTCTGTAACATGCGTTCTAATGGAAATTACTGTCCTAGATGCGGCACAAAACTTACATAAACTTCATATACGTTTTCCAAGCCAACCCATCACATGGCTTCTAGGCAAATCTCTATTGGTATAGGAATACCAATGATTGTAGTTGGTGCATTAGTTGCATTCCTACTTTCCCCAACCCAAATCGGTATAGAAGACACGATAGAATTTGTGGGAAGTCTTATTGGAATTCTTGGTGTTGTAATTTTTATTGCAGGGCTATTTGCTCAAAAAACACCCCAAATTACAACCTGATCTAGACCCTTATTATTCCCCTAGAGACGAGGTATTGAATACCAGCAGCAAAGTCCTTGTCAGAGATTTTTTTATCAGACCACCAACCAGCGTTAATTTTAATCCATGATGGAATTGTAATATCAGAGCCAGTTGTTATTGATTCTCCTTTTGGAATATTGATTATTTTTTGCTTTATCATGTATTGAATACCAATTACAAAGTCAGAATCTAAAATTGCACCCTTTGCCCACCATTTGGCTGTATTTCTGACCCACTCTGGTATTGCGATCTCACCTGGAGCGCTATATGGAGCAAACTTTTGAACGTTGTCATTTGCTCTATCAACCACATACACATTGTTTTTGGAATCTACTGCTATCCCAAATGGTTCTTTAAACTGTACAGGACCAGTACCAAGCGAACCCCAACTGGCTAGCAACTTTCCATTTGAATCAAATTTTTGTATTCTGTGATTATCTGTGTCTGTCACGTACAGATTCCCCCTAGAATCTATTGCTATGGCACTGGGTTTGTTAAACTGTCCTTCGCTTTCGCCACTAGTTCCAAAAGATTTGATAAAAGTTCCAATATCACTAAATTGCAGTACTCTATTGTCATTTGAAACTACGATGTAAAAATTATTTTTTGAATCAAAGGTTATGTAATTGGTTGAAGGAAATTTCGCTGCTGCAGTAAGAAGAGACCGGATCTCATCTTTGTACTGACCATTGGAATCAAATACCAAAATCTTGTTTTGACTAGAATCAGACACAAAAAGGTTACCAAGCTTGGAAGCCGCCAACGCTACTGGTGTACGAAACATTCCTGGTTCATCTCCAAAGGCTCCCCACGAGTATACAAAATTTCCAGCTCTGTCAAATTTCTGAATACGTGCGTTTCCAGTATCTGCTAAGTAGATATATTTTTGATCGGCAAAAATTCCTGATGGGTTTTTAAATTGCCCATGTCCTGTTCCAGGGGATCCCCATAACAAAAGGAATTTTCCAGTAGAGTCAAACTTCTTGATCTGCGAGTTTCCAGAATCTACTACATAGATATTATCTTCTGAATCAATTGCAATACCTCTTGGATTCTTGAATTTAACATCGGTGCCAAAACCAAGTGTCAAAAGTAGCTTTGGTGCTGCAACATTGGTAATGACAATATCAGTGCTATCTACAGGTTCTCCTTCTACAAAGAAGATTGCATATCTTGTCACACCACCATAATCAATTTGCATCTTCCATGGTCCTTGCGTATCGTCTTTGTTTATCTTATGAGGAATAATGGTGTCACCAGACGTTATAGGTATAGAAAGTTTAGATCCTTGCTTGCCTGTTGGGTCTTCAAGCCAAAAACTTAGAGAATTTGCAATTAGACTTGAAGTGTGAATTTCTGCATTTATTATTTCACCTGGTCTGTACTTTTGTTTGTCAAGAGAAAGTTCCAAAACTATGTTTGGTTCTATTTTGGTAGAGGTGGTAGATTCAACAATAAAGGACGCAATTTGTGTAGCTCCTGCATAATGTACTGACAACCTATATGTTCCAGGCGTGGCTGCAACCTTTTCAAGATGTAATTTTGTTGCTACAGAAGTAACAGGAAATGTATAGGCTGTAGTATTACCTGGAGGATCTGTTATTTCTATTATTCCTTCTGATTCTTTAACCTTAGAAAATATCAAATTTAGGTCAACGCTGTTACCCACACTGTAAATTGTTCTGTCTGTTCCAACAAAAATTGTCATTCGTTCCTTAATGTCACCTACCTCAAATGGTGCCTCAGCAAACACATTATAATATTGAACCGTAGCTTTGTATTTGCCCAAAGGATTATCGCGAACAAGTTCATCAATTAGAAAATCATATACTATAGTGGGTTGGTGTGCCTTGACGTTAACTTGCTTGATACCCTCTACCAGCTTTCCTTTATTGTTATAAAAATTTAGGTGATAATATTCCGCTTTGGTAGCATCAGGTAAATAATATGATGAAGTTATGTTAATTTTCATGGCATCACCATCATAGTAAAGCGCCTTGTCAAGTTTCACTGAAAGTATTATGGGGTCGACTACAAAGGAGGCAAAATCTGTTACACTATTATAGGTATAGTTAATTGCCCAGTTACCAAAATAATTATCAAACGCATTTCTAGTGATTAGATGAGTTCTCTTTCCACTTACAAACTGATCAAGAGAACCAGAAAAGGTAGAATTATCAGGTCTATATGCAATCCAATTCACGGTTCCACCAACATAACCGTCTATTTCGAGATCTATGTAGAGCCAGTCATTTGGGCCAAAATGAGCAGTCCGCGGAGTTGCTGTTACGGTAACGGCATCCGCATAGTGAGGAATTAAAAAAATTAGAGCCACAATTATGCCTAGATAAAGAACAATCTTCACTATATCTTTATGAGTGATATATGAATAAATCATTTTAGTAGCAATTGTTCAGGCACAGATCCAATTGAATAAATATTGAAAAGCTGGAGATTGTTTGCTTGAAAGTAAGACTGTTTGAGATTTTTACGTCTGTTGAAGGAGAAGGAATACTGTATGGAACAAAAACCCTTTTTGTAAGGTTAGCAGGTTGCCCTTTCAAATGTTTTTACTGTGACACAAAAGATTCCTTACCAATGGATTCTGGGCAAGAGTATGCCATTGAAGAAGTATGCAAGCTTATAGAAAAAAACTTGGAAAAAAATACTTACAAGGTTAACTTTACTGGTGGAGATCCACTTGTCCAATCTGAGGCAGTAGTCGAGATGGCAAAGTTTGTTCAAGCAAAAAACATTCCTACCTACATAGAATCATCCTGCTATGATTCGCAAAAGTTTTCTCAAGTTCTTCCCTACATTAACTATATAAAAATTGAATTTAAAACGCCAGACTCAGAATTTGTCGATCCAAAACACTATTCCAAGCTTTTAGAAAATGAGCTTCAATGCCTTAACTACGCTGTAAATTCACAAAAGACTACCTATATCAAAGTTGTAATAAACTCAAAGACTCAACTTAAACCATTCAAAAGCCTGCTTGAGAAGATTTTTGGCATCATCTCAAAAACACAAATTGCAGGATTTATAATACAGCCAAGCTATGGTATTGCAGAACCTAGTTTGAAGCAGCTTTTTAGCTTTTATGATACAGTTTATCCTTATTATAAGGAGGTACGTATTGTACCACAACTACACAAATTCATAGGAGCACCATGATGGATAAAGACAGAGTAAAACGACTTGTAAGAGAAATGATAGCAGAGATAGGGGAGGATCCTACTCGAGAGGGATTACTGGACACACCTAGTAGGATTGCTGACATGTATGAAGAAATCTTTAGTGGATATAATGCGGAGTCAGAGCTTTCGGTAAAGTTTTCTGAAGATTCGGATGTAGTTGTAGCAAAAGACATACAATTTTATTCAATGTGTGAACATCACATGTTGCCTTTTTTTGGCAAGATCCATATTGCATATTCACCAGACGGCAAGGTTTTTGGAATTTCAAAACTCGTAAGACTTGTAGAAAAGTATACTAAAAGATTGCAAATCCAAGAACGCATTACAAAAAACATTGCAGACGAGCTGTATGCCGAGGGAGTAAAAGGAGCAGTTGTGATAATAGAAGGTGAGCATTTTTGTATGAAAATGCGTGGAGTCAAAAACGATGCTAAGATGACTACAATTGCATACCGAGGAATTTATGAGAAAAAAGAATATAGACCAGACATACTTGCGATGATTCACAATAGTAGCTCAGAAACTAAAATAGTCTAGTAAGTCATACACAACGAAATTGAAAATTTAGGCACATCTAAAAAGTTCAACAACAATCCATGTTAAATGGCGCTGGGTCCAGCTTCCCCCGTTCTAATTCGTATTACTTGTTCTATATCAGATACGAAAATTTTTCCATCACCCATAACGGCATTTTTTGCGTTATTGATGATGATTGAAATTACCTTGTCAACATCTTTGTCATCCAAAATGAGTTCTAATTTTGACTTGTCCAAAACCTGTTCTGCAACATTTGTCATAGGCGCAGCACGATCGCCATGAACATATACACCGCGTCCCATCTTCCCCCTTCCTAAGATATTAGTTAGCATGAAACTAGTGAAACCTGCCTCTTTCAATGCATTACAAATAACCCGAGCTACAGTTCTCCCTACCACGGCCTCTACTTTTTTCATCAGGCATACCATTGAACTTCCTAAATAAAAGCTCAGCTATATGCTAGAAAAATTAAATAACAATCTGTAACCAACGCCAAACAATGGCAGCACATGTACCAAAAGAGTCGTTTCCAAGATTTGTATGGTATGTAATAGAATTTGGAATAATACTAGGAATTGGGTTAGTCATATCTTCCAAGGCTGTAGAATACTTTCAACAGTTGGGAATGACAGAAGCTATGACAAACTGGATCTTCTGGGGAATAATTGGAGCTCCCATGGTGATTTATTATATTATAATAAGATCACATATCTTTAAAAAGCCAATTCTTGAGCAATAAGATTTCAGTTTTTAGGTTAGGATTTGTATTTTGTCATGTCTACTATTTTAGCATCTTGGAATGCAGCTTTTCTGTTGTTACAGGATTCGCATCTTCCACAATGAATTTTTGTGCTTGAATAACAACTCCATGTTTTGAAGATTTCTTTGCCAAGTTTTGTATAACCAATTTTTAAGAGATCGCTTTTTGAAAAGCCATCAACATAAGGACTCCATATTTTGATCCTTTTTCTAATACCTAATCTTATTCCATCGATTTCACCTTGGTTGAAGGCTTTTGTGATCATCTTAGAAAAGGTCGGTCTGCAGTCAGGATAATTCTTGTCTCCCTTATGTGCACCATAGGCAACAAGCGTAGCATATTTTGTAAATGCCCACGCAGAAGCAACTGAAAGGAAAACTGCATTTCTTATAGGTGCTACAATCGTGTAATCAAATCTAGCAGGGATCTTCATTTGTAGATTAGTAAGTACATTTGTTTTTTCGTACAGTTCTCTCATGAATCCCATGTCTACTATTTTATGTTCACTTAGTCTCAAAATTTTTGCAAAGCGTTTTGCCATTTTGATTTCTTGACTTGCCTTCTGACCATATGAAAAGGTAATGGCATAAAGCTTGTACCGTGATTGTAAATATGCAGCTGTACATACAGAATCAAGCCCACCACTGAAAATCACTATTGCTTTTTTCAATTTGGATGCTGTTGTTTTAGGCCAAATAAATTGCTTGATTAAGCAATTGCAAGTAGCGCAGCTCCACACAATATGATGGCAGCTCCACCAACCACACGCAATATGCCTCGTTTTTGAACTACTTCTTTAAAATACAAAATTCCCCATGATACAGCAAAGAGAGTTGCTGTCTGAGAAATTGGAAATGCTATGGTTATGCCTATTAGACCAACAGCAACCAACACAGACAGACTGCCAAGATTGAAAAGAACTCCAGAAACCAGACCTGCAACTGTCTCTTTTTTAATAAATCTTCTTGCAAAGAAAAATAACGGTATCCCAACTGCAAAAATGGAAAGACTCAAAGAAAAAAAGCCTGATTGAAGTGTTTGTGTAGCCTGCATGGGGATAATGTAAGAGCCTCCTATCAAGCCAGATGCTACAGCCATGAAGTATCCCTTTTTTTGTACGGTTAGGTTTTTTTCTCCGCTTACTACAAGTGGTAGTCCACTTAACAGTAATCCTATTGCTACTAACGCTAGAACTAAAGAATCAAATGTTTCGCCAAAAAATACAGCTCCCCACGCAAATGCTGTTATGATACTAAAACCTGCAAGAAGAGGAGATGTCCTTGCAAGCCCAATCAGTTTGACCGAATATAGTGCAAGTAGATTAGCTACAGTCCAGATAAGTCCTGAAAAAAGACCTGACAGTTGAATCTCAAAACCCCAGAAAAAGCCAATTGGAATGGCAAAAAGAAGTACACCAAATGAGGTAGCTCCCTGTAACTGCCAAACGTTTGTGACACCAACTCTTCGGACTGGAACAAAAAAAGTTCCCCAGCTTATGGCCGCAAGCGCAGCAAAAAGCAGGCCTAAATCTATCAAGCTAGTTCCTTTGTAAGGCTTGTGATATAACTCGGTTTCGTTTGCTTACCAAAGAAAAAGTATCCTAAGGTAAAGCACCATTGTGGCAACTAATGTTGTTACAATCATGTAGGGAAAGCCCCTGACAAGAAAGGTTCTAAAGAATATGGGATGACCATGTTTTTCAGCAAGAGCTACTGCAACAAGACCTGCACTTGAACCAACAAGTGTACCATTTCCCCCAAAATCTGCACCAATGGCAAGTGCAAACCATAAAGGATTATGCGTAAAGCCAGAAATAGCACTTGCAAAACTTGGATCTACAGAAATGTTCTGGATTATAGGAATCATCGTAGCTGTCCACGGAATATTATCTACAAAGGCAGAGACAATAGCTGACATCCAGACTATCAAAAACATTGTAGATGCAAGATCGCCACCAGTTATTTTCAATGCTTCATGTGCAATTATTTCAAAGGCTCCTGATGCCTCAACGCCAGAAACAATTACAAACAATCCTGCAAAGAAAAGTAGCGTTGGCCATTCTACATGACGGAAGGCGTTCTCTGGGTGTGTCTTTGTAACTAGTAAAAGTACTGCAGCACCTGCCAAAGCAATTACAGACACCTCAACTCCCAAAACTCCATGTAATACAAACAAGCCTATTACTGCAAGAAGAACTATCATTGTTTTCTTGAGCAGCATCCTATCTTTGATCTCTTTATTTTCGTCAATTTCTTGTAGTCTTTCTATGTGTTCAGGCTTTTGCTTGAGATCCTTTCTAAACATAAATTTAAGGAGTACAAGTGAAATTGCAAATGTTATAACAACTTCTGGTGTCAGTCGGATTGCAAAATCTACAAATGAGATTTTTGCAGCAGAACCAATCATAATGTTTGGCGGATCTCCAATTAGGGTAGCAGTACCACCTATGTTTGATGCAAAAACTTCAGCAAGAATAAGTGATACTGGATTTATGTTTAGAATTCTTGCTACAGAAATTGTGACTGGTACAATAAGAAGAACAGTAGTAACATTATCCAAAAATGCAGACGCAACAGCAGTAATAATAGAAAGCAGTACCATCAGCTTCCAAACATTTCCCTTGGCCATTTTTGCTGCACGTATTGCTATATACTGAAAGATTCCTGTCTCGCTTAGTATTCCAACAATTATCATCATTCCTAAAAGCAGTCCTATGGTGTTGAAATCAATTGCACCAATTACAAAGCTGACACTATCATGTACTGAAATTAGTCCTGTGTAGATAAGAACAAGGAGAATAAGAAGTGCACCAAAAAGTGCAAGTGTTGTTCTGTGTACAGTCTCGGTAATCAGAATCACATACATGCCAACCAGTACTGACATGGTAAGCGCCATTCCAATTGTTAGCTCTAATCCGACATGGTCAGGTAATGTGAATAGCATCACGATTATTGCTGCAAGTGTAATCATTCCAACAACAAAGTGCATTCCTGACCCTTCTACCAAATCTATTTTAGCTCGAGTTACCAGAAATTATGTATAACTGCTTTGATGTTGATGACAAGTGACTAAAGTTTAATTTCTAGAATTCCTAGTTTCTGGGAAAAAGATAATCTATACTATATGTGCACCCTTGCTAGGCCTACATACTACTGTATGGCATTTTGTTTTGGCAGACGCAAATCCTTTTGCCATGGCATTACAGATCTTTTTTTGATTAAACGACTTTGAAGTAAATGCAATAACTGATGGACCCGCACCACTTATTGTAACACCAAATGCACCGGCACGAATTGCATTCTCTTTTACTTGAGAAAACCCTGGAATCAGATGTTGTCTTGCTGGCTCCACAATTACATCTTTGATAGAGTTTCCAATCATCGCTGTGTCTTTTTTCATAAATCCGGCAACTATAGCTGTCGCATTTGAAAGATTTAATACATGATCGGAAAGTTTAACTTGTTTTGGAAGAACGCTTCTAGAAACTTGGGTTTTTTTTGTAGGAACACGGAGTTTGGGAACTGCAATGCAAAGTACAAGATCTTTTGGTGGTTCTATACGTATAATGTCAAGTGGATTTGTCCTTACTATAATAAAACCACCAAAAATAGAAGCAGAAACATTATCATAATGAACAGAACCCGCACTTGCCTTTTCACCAACACCAGCAAACTCTACAAGTGTATTTTTATCAAGATTCAGATCAAACAAGGCGTCAAAGGCTACAGCTGCTGCAGCAGCAGACGCAGCACTGCTTCCCATCCCAAAACCAGCAGGCACACCTTTTTTAATTTTCAAAACAAGACCAGATTTTATTTTGAATTTTTTTGCCATCTCTTTTACTACAAGTCCTGCAGAATTTTTCTCAGGAACAAGAGGAATCGAGTCTGTGCTCTGAATTTTAATCCGATTGCCACTTTTTACAAGTTGTATTTCATCATAATAAGCGTCCAGCGCAAGTCCAAAAATATCGAAACCAGGACCGAGGTTCGCAGTAGAACATGGAGCCCTTACAATAATACTGGAAGCCACTAGTCTTCTACTTCCTCTCCCAAGTTAAGAATTCTGCTCAGAGATGCCTCTAGGTTTACCATCCAATCTCCTGTTGCGTTTGATACAGGAATCAGCCTAGACATCCACATCATATGTATAAGGAAGGTTCTCAACGCCTGTGGATCCAAATTTAAAATCCCAACAAAAGCACTGTCTCTTGTATAATAATCATAGATTCCAGAAGCAAGTAATGATTTTCCAACGCCGGAAGTGTTAACATTAAAAATAGATCTCATTTTTAATGACTAATATTTTATGTTCAGCTTATATTTCCATCCATGAATAAAAAGACAATGAATTGGAAGCTTTTGGCAATTCCTGTCAGTATTATACCATTTGTTTTGATTTCTATCGCCTTTGATATCAAACTAGACGAACTTTTTGCAGTTGGTCTTGTTCCTTTTGTTGGTGCAGCAGTTGCTATTTCTTGCAAGCTGCTTATGCAGGGTTTAAAATTTAATTATCTAGTACGAAAATTTCTTGGTCCTATAGAAGCGTCGTGGAAAACAGTTTCGGTAAGAATAGGAAGTGAATTTGTTACATCCACCACACCTTCATTTGTAGGCGGTGAGGTAGTTAGGATTGTGTGGTTGAAAAAGAAAGGAGTTCCAACAGGCAAAGCAACTTGGGTTACAATAATGGAAATTGTCACCGAAGTACTGGCAGCAGGGATTTTTGCTCTTACTGCAGCTGCATTTGCGTTTATTAACGGTGCTTATATCATAGGAATTGCCATAGTGGCAATAAGTCTTCCAGTTACGGCATTATGGTGTAGTCTGTTTTTTTTGTCATACAAAAGAACTTTTCAGGTTCCTAATTGGATATCCAAAATTGTAACAAGAATAAACAAGAACCGCGCTTCAAAATACATTGATAAAACTAACCAATGGATGCAAGAAATCTGTGAGATGAGTAGGCAAAGCTTGCATAATAAAGGTGCAAAAAAAGCCTTCATAGTTTCCATGATCTTTTCTGCATTTACTTGGATATTCTACGGAATTTCATTCATGGTAATTGCAAATGGTGCTGGATATTTCATAGAATTTTTTGACTCCCTGATGGCAGCTATGGCATCAAACGCAATAGGCAACTTACCAATCACCATAGGTGGATCTGGTCTTACAGAGTTTGGCATCTGGGCCTATCTTGGAAAGCTAAATAGCTTAACGTTTGATGCGGTCAAAGACAGTATACACTGGAATATCGTAATAGCTTGGAGGATTGCCACATATCACATTCCTCTTGGTATCAGTTGGATACTGTTGATGAAAGTGGTTCTTAACCCATACACAAAAAAAGCTAAAATTGCATAGAAAGCACTTTATTTTCAAAGAGTCTCTTTTCTTTTGTGCATCATATCAACAAAGTAGTTGTAGTTACAGGGGCATCAAGCGGTATAGGTGAGGAATCAGCTGCAGAGTTTGCTAGACGGCGTAGTTCTGTAGTACTTGTCTCACGAAGGAAAGAAAAGCTTGATGAGGTAGCAAAAAAACTCACTAAATACAACTCAGAAATACTTGTATGCCCATATGATGTTTCTCAAAAGCAGCAAGTAGAACAGTTGAGCAAGACTGTACTTGATAAATTCGGTCGAATTGATATTTTGGTAAATAATGCAGGATTTGCAATTTTTGGTTCTGTGCTTGATTTGAAAATAGAAGAAATAGAATCTCAGATGGCAACTAATTATCTAGGAATGGTCTATTGTACGAAAGCTTTTCTACCAAAAATGCTGGAGCAAAAATCTGGACACATAGTAAACGTAGCCTCGGTTGCAGGAAGCTTTGGTTTGCCAGGAATTGCATCTTACTGTGCATCAAAGTTTGCGATACTAGGTTTTTCAGAAGGACTTTACCATGAGCTAAAGGGAACTGGTGTAGGTGTAACTGTTGTTAGTCCTATAACGGTCAGAACCAATTTCTTTGATCATCCATCTTTTAATTCAATACCGCAATATTCTCCTATTTCAATTAGTTCTAAAACCGTAGCCAAAGCAGTGGTAAGGGCATCTTCCTCACCAAGACTTGAGATCATCGTACCACCACTAGTAAGAATAGCAGTCTGGTCAAAACACACATTTCCATATCTTATCAATCCAATTTTGGGTGCAGTCTTTAGAAAGGCGATGAAGTCAAAGCAAAAATTGCACTAGTTCAGAACAAAAATTACGAAATTATACCAAATTACAACTTATTCTTCTTCCGATTCTGTTGATGAACCTGTGTTAAAATCAACATCCATTAATTCAAGATTTGTCAGCTCAAATTGGTATATGGTATCCATGTCTATTTCTATCTCTTTTTTAAGAAATTCAGTAATCTTTTTGCTTAAGGGCGCCTTTGAGGAATTGAACGTAAAATCATACACCACTCCCTTCAGTAGATCAGTAGGTTTGATTTTTTTTGGTAAATCCAGCGTTATGATGCGTCTGCCGTCCTCAACTTCTTCGTATAGCTGAAATCCACCTTCATATCCTTGTCGTAAATCTCAAGTATGTAACCTGTTCTAGTCTGAGACTCTGACTTACCAAATTTTGCGTTCTTTATTTCATCTTGTGCCCATTGTGGAAGTTCTTCTGCCATCTTATTTCATCTCCAGATAACTAGTTCTGTTTTTCTTTTTTGCTTGATTGCCACCAGTCTCTGTACTCATCATGTTTGTCTTCTCGAGTTTTTTCACGACGATTTAGTCTATCTCTAATGTCGCTTATTTGCTCCCTTGTTGCGTACAGCCCACACTTTTTACAGATAAAGTGTTTTGTGTTCAGATCAAATTTCATATCAATTTTTATATCCTTGGCTGCACACTCGGGACAATCAGTCAATGACGCCACTCATCAAAATTATCCATAAAAGCCTTGCTGATTTTCTGGTACGCGGTCTATATCGTCATCCCTCGCGGTCAGTTCGCCCATCGAAAATGCCGCGTACCAGATCTGCCATTTAGTCTAGAAAATTATAATCCTTTCTAACTCTCAAGCATTTCAGCAATTATCTTTGCTGTATTTTGTGCACCATTTCTATCAAAATTTTTAGCAAATTCCGCAAGTCGATCCATATACTTGTGATAGTTATTTTGTATGTAGCGAATAGCCTTTACCACATGCTGTGTATTAGGAGCAAGAATGCCAAGACCTTTCTCCTCTGCCCACCTTAGCTGGTTTGTATGCTCATCATAAACAGGAATTCCCACAATGGGTTTTGCCTTTATTCCAAGGATTTCTCCCATTGTTGTATGGGAGCCATTTATCACTGCGTATTTACACAAATTTAACACAACATCCTTTTCTTGTTCTGACAAAAACCCCACATCGATCTGAATCCAATCTATATTTCGTTCAAGTGCGTCTGAAATTGAGTAAGTCTTACCATCACTTCCTATCACTTTGTCTATAGAAGGGTCATTTTGTGCATGTGAAACTACTCTTTTCTCACCATGCATCTCCTCTGACTGGAAAATTTGTTCATATTTCTTACCAGTTACCTCGTTTGTAGATTTGTTGCCAGTTTGCATCCAATATCCAAAGGAGTCTGCATTTTCAACTAATTTTTGTAAATCTGATTTCGGTTTTGGATTTGCAATCACACCATTTGAAAAATGGCCTGCATATACCACTTTTTGTTTTATCTTATCCGGGAAATTCAGATTATATTCACATATGGTGTTTGGAGGGGCAGAATCTGCTACAACTATCTTTGTAGCTTTGGCAATCTGTTTTGAAATGTAGATTAATGATGGATACAAGTAAAAATGTGATCCCCAAAGTTTTGGCCTAAACTGATTTGTTACAAAAACAGAATTGATTTTTCGTTTTTCAGCTAATACATTTGAGCCCATATCACCATCGTTTATTACAAGATCAAAATTTTGTTTATTATACAGCTTGGCTTCATTTTTTAGATAGTTTGAAATTTGTCTGACAAGTGGTGGATTTCCCGAAATAGGCAACAAAATGTTCAACAGAGAAAGTGTAACACTTGGGCCATACTTACCATCAATCGGAGTCGGTATCAGAATTTCATGGATCTGTTGCTTTTTTGTAGGAAATCTTTGTAGTAACTTTTGATATATTTCTCCACTACTGGAATAATGTATCTCTAGATCATCTTTGATGCATTGAGGTAGAACATTGTCCAGTGCCATCATTCTGCTATAATGGCCATTTCCCCATGGATAGATGAATTGTCCTATCTTTATCACAAGTTCAAATCAATCCATCCCGTTTAAATTCTCAATGATTGGATTTTAGTGAGTCAATGATGTCATGTATATTTTTTGGGCCTACCATAATGGTGATTGGCTTTCTTGTTTTTAGTGCCGTTTGCGAAATTTTACTAATTTTGCCTTTGGGAATATTTCTGCTGGTAAACTTGAGTCTGCATAAACTCTCAATTTTTGAAAGATGTTTTTCCAAGCCAATCTCCTTTACTAGCTCAAAAATACTATTATCTATTCCTGTCAGAGGAAACCACGGAATTAGGTTTTTTTGAAATACACGCATAGCAGTGTATTCTATAAACCACGTAGGAAAGATCATGGACGAGACTGCAAGCGAGATCCTTTCAATCTTATTTATTTTAGCAATGGATACAAGAATCTCTGTTATGACCGCAACCTTTAGCAACAGACCCGAGCTTCCAGAAGAATTTAATACAAGCTTACAAAACTGTAGCTCTACTTTAGGTTGTGCAAGTCGTGGCAAGATTTGATTTATGATTTTAACTATGTTCCGAAGTTCTGGATCACTGCGATAGCAAACAAGAATTTTTACATCAAAACCCCCTTTGAGGAGTTGAAGACAAGATACAGCGGAAAGCTCATCGTATATACAACAAAGAATGGTTTCATTTTGTGATTTGTGTGGAACGCCTCCACTCGCTTTATCTATAAAAATACAGACGTATGCATGCGACTTTGTAAGGTATGTATAAAGAAGTTTATCATGGCTTGCTTCCGTACCAGGCTTTGTTTGGAGGTTAACCGTCTTTTCTATCAATGAAGATGTTGCCGCAAGTTCCATATCCTTTGGTAAATATTCAGTTGCCTGACCCTCAACCTTGACATAGAATCTTTCTCCTTTTAGGAGAAGATTTGTGCCAATTTTAGCTATAGCAGAAACAACAACATCAAAACGGTTTCCCACTTCTGTGGCAATCGCAACTTTTTCTACTCCAAAAAGTGAGCTTATTGCAGAGGAAGCAAAGACGGGATCGCTTGCATCAACTATTATAACAGAACCATTTTTTCGTATTTTACCAAAACTCTGTTTTTTTACTTTGAGGATTCTATCTATACTTGTTATGAGAGAATTGATTTTATTGAGGGAAAATATTGAGGGGAAAACAACAACCACTGTTCTTTCAGTCATTTTGTTTTCTTATCTAGACGTTATTTATAACTCTAGGATTACTAATTCAAATCTAGCAATCATTATATGACCAGATTAGAAACAATTTCTTATGGTCAAGTTTACTTCTGAACAAATAGCTCAATTAAACAATGCACTAAAAACTCCACAAGAGGTTCTCAAATGGACACTTGGTAATCTTCATCCTAAAGTTGCCATGGCATCTAGTTTTGGAGCAGAAGATGTTGTAGTAATTGATATGATCATGAAGATAAATCCAAAAGCTAGAATCTTTACACTTGACACAGGGAGGCTTAATCAGGAAACATATGATGTGATAGATGAAATAAGAAACAAATACAACATTAACATAGAAGTAATGTTTCCAGATCAAAACGAAGTAGAACAGATGGTTAGAGTCAATGGTATGAACTTGTTTTATCAGAGCATAGGAAATAGAAAGCTTTGTTGTGGAATAAGGAAGGTCCATCCGCTAAACAAAATGCTTGTAACTTTGGATGGATGGATAACTGGACTGAGGAATGACCAAACCCAGAACAGAGCAGATGCCAAAAAAATTGAGATGGATGATCAGCATAATGGAATGGTAAAGGTAAACCCAATAATTGACTGGAAATGGGAACAGGTATGGGACTATATCAAAGTAAACAAAATTCCATACAACAAACTGCATGATAAAGGATATCCAAGCATTGGATGTGAACCTTGTACACGAGCGATAAAGCCAGGTGAAGACCTAAGGGCAGGTCGTTGGTGGTGGGAAACCGATCCAGAAAAGGAATGCGGTTTGCACGCAGACCACGGTAACAAGTGAGATTTTGGACGAAGGCAAAGGTCTTGCCAAGCCCCACGGTGGCAGACTAGTAAACAGATTTACGTCAAAAAATCCCTCAGGAATGTTTTCTGTCGTGGTTGATACTGATCTTGCAAATGACATTGAAAACATAGCAGATGGCATTTTTAGCCCTCTTGAAGGATTTTTACTACAACAAGACTTGGAGAGTGTAATTAGGAAGGGAAGACTTTCAAACGATATTCCTTGGGCAATTCCAATAATGCTTGATGTAGACAAGCAAACTGCCACTAAAATGATGGATGCACACAATGTGCTTTTGAAAGATTCGGAAGATAATGGTTTTGCTGTTTTACATGTAGAGGAAGCATACACTTTTGACAAGAACGCAATTGCAAAAGGAGTGTATGGTACCACCGATCCAAAACACCCAGGTGTAGCAAAAACTATGGCAATGAAGGATGTTCTGATAGGTGGGAAAATAGACTATTTCCAAAGACCAAAAGAAATACCAATACGGAAATATCGAAAAACACCGACAGAAACCAGAGCAAGCTTTGAAAAGGCTGGATGGAAAACCGTTGTAGCATTTCAGACAAGAAATGTTCCTCACGTTGCGCATGAAATGCTACAAAAGGCATCACTTAACACACACGATGGTCTTTTCATAAATCCCCTAATAGGAAAGAAAAAGTCAGGTGACTTTACAGACGAGGTTATAGTCAGTGCATATGAAACACTGATCAACCATTATTATCCACAAAACAGATGTTATCTGGCAACACTTCACACAGAGATGCGTTATGGAGGACCAAAGGAGGCAATTCACCACGCAATAATGAGGAAAAATTATGGTTGTACTCACATTATAATAGGTCGTGATCATGCGGGGGTTGGAAACTATTATCACCCATTTGCTGCTCAGGAAATATTCAAAGAATATCCAGATCTTCAAATTGAACCTATATTTTATCCAGCATTTTTTTATTGTAAAAAATGCCTTTCGTTTGCAAGTGAAAGGAACTGCCCACACGGTCCAGAATTTCACGAGCAGCTTAGCGGTACCAAGCTTAGAACCATGATCCTTGAGGGACAAACACCATCAGAATATATGATCCGACCTGAAGTTTCTAAAATCATAATGAGCTGGGACAAACCCTTTGTCGACTAGATTTTTATTAAAGCCAACTAAGTTAAGCTCGTGAAACGCGCAGTTATTTTCATCATTTTACTAACAATTACAATTTTTCCTGGATATGCACAGACGCAGTCAAACCCCTCAATTAGAATTGAAACAATAGAAATTCCCTTTGACAAGTTTAACGCCGTCAGCAGCGATGCTAATATAATAACACTAGAACATGAACATGCAATAAACTGGCAACTTACTATTGAGAACAATCTAGTATACGCAAATCCTCTTGGTAATGCAGTAATGCGATTATACGATAATCTAAACAAAGAAAAATTTGTAGAAATTGGTATGGGCAGTCAACCTGATTTTAAATTCTGGGTGGCCGTACAAACTCCTGATACTGGATATGCAGTAATTCACAGCCGCATAGAAGATGGATGGAAGCCTGGTAAACATGTGACAGCTGCATATTCAGATACCACTGGCTTTTCTGTAAATAATGGTGAAAGAATAGTAGTTTCTAATTTGGATGTTGAAAACTTTGTAATAAAAGAAATTGCTGTTTACGGTATGGAGTCATCAGCAGATCCTTACGCAACTAATTCAGGAAGCCTGCTACTAAACGTCGTTTCTGGAAATCCAGCTGCTAATCCACTCTTTTATCTACCCTTTATTCTGGCAGGAACAATAGGAGTGTTAGTAGTAATATTGTTAAAGACTAAGAAGCGAGTGTAGTTTTGTAGTATTTGCAGTCATTTTTTAATTGACAGACATCACACATAGGAGATATGGGTTTGCAGATATTCTGACCATACATCACAAATGTATCGTTTATTTTAAGCCAGTATTTCTTTGGGATCTTTTTCATTAATGCAAATTCTGTTTCCTCTGGGGTCTTTGTTTCCACAAGACCAAGTCTATTTGAAATTCTATGAACATGAGTATCTACCGGTATTGCTGGCTTGTCAAACGCATATACCAGTACACAATTTGCAGTTTTTCTACCAACACCTGGAAGTTTGAGCAGTTCATCTAAATTATCTGGAACCTTACCAGAATATTGAGAATCAATAAGTGATGCAACTTTGATTATTCTCCTTGCTTTTACACGATAAAATCCTGTTGACTTGATTATCTTTTCAACATCAGAGACCTTAGCTCTGGCAAGTGCATTTGCAGTCTTGTATTTTGCAAACAACTTCTTAACTACTAACGAAGTATTTTCGTCTCTGGTTCTCGCAGAAAGTATAGTTCCAATGAGAATGCTAAGCGGTCCGCCAGTTTCAGCTTCGTGCAGTTCCCTAAGTGCAGTCATTCTGGGTGGCTTGACAGAGTTCATTGTATTTATCATTCCAAGCAGAATCTTTTCCATCCGATCTACTTGGACTTTGTATTATAAAGACCATACAAGTATTATATCTGTCAGAGCAGAGTACGCATGTTGGATTTAACAAAAGAAGAAGAGGCAGCTCTCAAAGGCGAACAAGGTGAAACCCTTGCACTTGCATATCGAATTCTTGTCGCTATAGGTGAAGCAACAAATGCAGATCATCTACTTCCAATAGAATGGGCGCATCTTTCTGGTATAAACTACAACACTATAGGAGATGCAGGAGAGGAATTTCTTTCAAACCTAAGCAAAGATGCCAAGTTTAAAGTCAAGACCACTGTCAACCCCATGGGATTTGACTTTGACACAGTTTCTAAATATGGTGTAGATGAGGAATTTATCACAAAACAGCGAAGCATAAAAAGCTCGTATGAAAAAATGGGAACCATTCCTTCTTTTTCTTGCATTCCTTACGAGATATTTGAGCTACCAAAAAAAGGAACACATGTTTCTTTTGCTGAAAGTAACGCAGCAATTTATGCAAATTCAATATCCAACCTTAAAACAAATAAAGAGGGTGCCTTTAGTGCTCTTGCAAGTGCGTTAACTGGCAAAAGCCCATATTCTGATTTACGAAAAGATGAATCTAGAAATCCAAGCCTAACAATACGAATGAGTGTAGAACAAAAAGACGAGTTGACTTACGGCATGCTAGGATACTTTGCAGGAAAGGTTTCTGGGGGCTCTGTTGCTATTTCTGGTGTAAAGGAACTTGACAGGCGTAGCTGCAAGTCGCTTTGTGCTGGCATGGGCACCTCAGGAACATGTGGAATGTTTACCTTGGGTGATGCCAAGGGGGAAACCATAGATTTTGACAGAAAAGAAATGCAAAAAGTACACGATGAGCTAAATACTACAGACTCGGGTGACATTATCGCTCTTGGAAGTCCTCAACTGGGTCTAGATGAGGTATCAAATCTTGCGGCAATGCTAAAGAGAAAAGTCTTCAATAAGCGTTGTATGGTTTTTTGTCCAAGAGCAATTCAGGAACAAGTAAGACGTCTTGGTTATGCTAGTGATATAGAGCACGCTGGTGGAGAACTTCTTTATGACTGCTGCATCTGTCTTACACCACTAATTGACAAAAGAGATGCTGATGGTGTAGTGACAAACAGTGTAAAAGGAGCATATTATTTGAGAACCACAAATGGTGTAGATGTAAATCTAAAAAGTCTTAGTCAAATTGTACAGGAAGAAACAAAATGACACTAAAGATAATCGTAAAGGGTAAAGCCCAAGGTGAAGTCCTTGTTGCAAAAAAACCAATTAATTTTCTTGGTGCAGTGGACAAAAAGACAGGACAAATAAGAGACAAAAACCATGATCTCTTCGGTAAGTCTCTTGCAGGAAAGATTCTTGTTTTTCCATTTGGGGTTGGAAGTAGTGTCGGTGCATATACTATCTACTCTCTAAAATCCAACAAATGTGCTCCACATGCAATGATTTGTTTAAAAGCTGATCTAACAACGGCATCAGGTTGTGCACTTACAAACATACCGCTAGTTGTAGCATCAAAAGAAGATTATAATTCCATAAAAGATGGAAAGAAAATCTCACTTGATGCGGAAACTGGCAAAATACTATAACTGTGCTCGTACCACATTTCCGTTGGGGTTTGTCTCTTTGAAAATAATTCCTTCAAACCTAAGTATCTTTGTCTCTCTTCTCTTCCAGCAGTCATGTGGCGCACCAGCCTTTTCACACGTATGATTAAGAAACTCTTCCTCATTCCAACCCCATTCTATGGGAACTTGTGGCAGAAGAAGACCAGAACCAAACTCCCACTTCACAATCAAGCCATCCCTGCCCACCTTTATTTTGCTTGGGTATTCAAGCGTGTTTTCTACTTTAACTTCGATGGGTGGAGTTAAGACAGTTACTTCAAATAAAATCTCTTTTAGCTCTTCATATTTGATAGGTGGAAAACGAGGATCTGTGGTGGCAGAAGCTATAGCCGCATCTACAAGTGATTGATAAAGCTTTTTTTCGGGTGTAGGAAATCCAATGCATCCCCTTAGGTCATTTGCTTTGTTTAAGGTGACAAAAACTCCTGAGTTGTAAGAAAATCTAGATTTAAAGTCTTCTTGTAGTATAATTTTTTTCCTTGTCTTAAGATATTCTGTGACAACAGCTCTAGCTGTCTTTACTAGAATCTCACCATCGTGCTCTGAAAGACTCATTGTAATCTATTGTTTAATTGGTTAGCAAATTCTTGAAGTTTTTCAAAATGTGTTCCCTGCCAGTAGATTTTTTTACACCCATCACACATCCAAAACTTTTCTTCTCTTTCTAAGACTCCATCTGGAACTTTATTTATGATTCGATATTTTTCTATTAATTGTAGTTTACCATTACACATAACACACCGCGAGCTGTTTGAATCTATTACAAACTTTTCTAGCTTTATCTTGGTGTTTATTTGTGCAATTTGTTCAAACTCGTCATTTCCCCTGATAAGTATGCTCACCACATCTTGGTTTTGTGCTGCCTTGACAAGCTGTTCATCCTTTGTTAAGATGATGCGCTTTTCATTTTTTGCTATTACAACTAGTTTTTCATCCTCAATAGACGAAAAGTATGTTGAATCATATCCAAGAAGTCGCAGTTTCTTTGCAAGATTTCCAAGCATAGCATCTACAATAAAGATAGGTCGTTTTGTGCTCATTTGGATGACTGACCAGTTCCCGATTCTACGATGTGACTCTCACCTGCTGGCAAAACTCGAATGAAATCATCAATACTAATTGCTTTTATGATGTCTTCTTTTTCCTTGAATTTGAAAAACTCTAGCTTTATTTTTTTGGCAACTTCTACCATCTCAAAACCTGATGGTTCTATTGTAACATGATACATGCAATTTTTTCTGATTGACTCGGGAGGACCACACATCAAAGAATAATTTTCATTCTTTTCAAAAAGACCTACACACAAACGCATGTTAGTTACTTTTACAAAGTTTCTTTGTCCAGCAACTATAAAAGAACCCTTTGCAATAAACTGGCCACTTGGGGCAGCTGTCTTTATTTGCTCTGGATTCACCCAGTACGAATTTAGTGCGTACAAGCCTTCTCTCCAAGCCCTACTAAAACAGACAGTTGCCTGTGCAGTTTCCATTATACTAGCTGTTGTAGACGTAGAACTGTTCTTTAGAATGAAAAATGGAGAACCAACAATTTCTGCATGAAATACTTTGTCTTCTTTTTCAAGATGTTTTCTTATCACAGACGAATTTGAAGATGCATCGCGTCCACCAATTGCCAAAAGACCGTCAGAAGTGAAAAACCATCTATATCGTTCGTACCACTCTTTTTTCTTTTGTACTGTAAATACGACAGAATCTTTTGCTATACTTGCCTGCTTTCTGAAAGCTTCTAAACTCTTTTCCGTTTTCTTCTTTTCAGACTCTATGGACTCGATTGCTCTTAGCTGTCGCTTTGATTCATTAAACAAAGTTGAAGCAATAGCTTGGATGGTGGAATATGGGTTTATCTGGATTTTTTCACCATTAACATCTAAAAACAAGTTACCCTTCTCTTTTACAAATGATGATTTTTGAGATTGAAGTGTATCTGAAATCACTAGTTCATCAAGTGAAATTACACCCTTTGCAGCCAAATCTAAAAGAGATCTTGCTACACCTGAAATGGCATTAGCTCTTTCTTTGACTTTTGATGTTGCTCTAATTTGCTCTTCTAACTTATGCTCAAACTCCTCTATCTTTTGAGTTACTGTGTTTGTTTGCGATAACTTGCCTCCTTCAAGAAGATTTTCTGTAAAAAGTGAATCCAGTCCTTCCATGAAACTTGATACTTTGGTATAGTTTGTGTTTTCTGTCTGTCCAAGAATGATAGGAAAGACATCAGCGTTTTTCCCATCCTTTATCACCACTGGCTCATGTATTCCATTTACGATTTTTTCTGTAAGATCCCTAGTTACAGTGAAGATTTTTTCTACGTCTGCCTTTGAAAGGTTGTTTCCGGCTACCTGCAGATCTATATTCACACGCCGCACTATTTCTTCAGCATATTTTGCAGGAAGCCCTAGAGCTCTACCTATCCATCTTACCAGTGGTGTTGAAACGGATAGCACTTCCAAAAGATCATTTGTTGTAATTTCAAAAATGTTCAGTCCACTTTGTGGCGGTGGCTCATAGTTCAATCCCACACTTAGTTTTCTATGTCTGACATCAATTGAATGTAATAACGTAAGAATTTTCATATCTTTATTGCACAAAATGATATTACCACCTCCAAAAAATTCTCCAACAAGAACAAATTCTTGATCCATCCCGCTAAATGTTACATATACGATTCTTTCTGTACCAATTTGCTTTATTTCAGAGATCTTTGATCTTAGAAGATTGTTTCGCAGTCGCTTTATCAATCTGTTTTCTTCAATTTGCTCTATTTTGATATTTGTAATCCACAATCCAAACGTGGAAAACATTAGCAAAACATCTGGTTTTTCTGGATGATGTAGTTTGAAAAGCAAACTTTCGCGACTTATTCCATAAATATTGCTTACATAGTATCCACTAATTTTTTTATTAATTTCATTGACTAGATAACGTAGTTCTATTCCAGCTAGAGTCATAATAGTGCGTTATCACTCCAAAATTATACTGTTACTATTGAAAGATTTGAACCAAAGATTTTAAACAAGGAGTCTCTGAGTCATTTTGTAAATTTAATTGACTAGACATCCTAAGAAAAAAGAGCACGAAAAAAAATCTGGACCCCATGACCCCAACGTAAAGGATGTACCCACGCCTGATTCATCTACAAATCAAACAGATGCAATCAAGACAAAAAATCCGCTTGGCAAGCTCTTCTGGATTCGCGTAGCGCTTGGTGTTCTTGCAGGTATAATTGCTGCACAGATTGGGAATTCAGTAGATGTGGAATCAAGACCATTTGTAGGCTTGGGGATTATGATTTTTCTATTTATTGTCTCATATGGAATAGCAAAGGCAATGCGGATACCCCTTCCTCCATCTGACAAGAAAAAGCTGATCATGACAGGAATAGGGAGCTACTTTTTCATGTTCATATTTAGCTGGATCCTAGTTAACACCCTCATGCATCCTAGTGCAATAGATCTAAACCCTGTTAGGTAGCACTAAAATATCTAGACTATCTCACTGTGCTAGATGTGGAAATACAGTACACCAGGCATTCCAGATGAGTTTTTTGAGAGATTGGAGGAAGTTCCAATAACCAAAGAAGAAGTACGTGTTGTACAAATAAGTAAAGCAAGGCTTTCTCCAAGTCAAACTGTGTATGATATTGGTTGTGGGAGCGGTTCTGTATCAATTGAAGCGGCACTGCAGATCAAGTCATCTGGCAAAGTATACTCAATTGATTTTGATCCCAAAGCAGTGGAATTAACCAAGAAAAATCTTGCCAAGTTTGGGATCTCAAATGTTACTGTAATAACAGGAAATGCAATAGAAAAAATTTCCGAGTTGCCCACTGCAGATGCAATTTTCATAGGAGGAACTGGAGGAGATACAAGGGAAATACTCAAGCTCTGTGAAAGCAAACTAAAGATTGGTGGCAGAATAGTGATTGGCACAATCTTGGTTGAAACCTTATTTGCAGTTCTTGATATAATTGAAAAGCTCAAATTCTCAGAGGTGGATGTGACTCAGATCACTGTTTCAAAGAGCCGCAAAACCTCTACTGGCACAATGATGCTGGCAAGAAACCCAGTTACTATAATTTCTGCAACAAAAATCTAGCTTTTAATTAGGCGCAACTTGAATCGCCATTGATGGCAGAGCTTGTTTGTGTTGGATGCGGTCCTGGCGATCCTGAACTTTTGACTGTAAAAGCAGTAAAAGCTATTCGCAATGCTGACGTTATAATGTGCCCAACCTCTAAGGAAGGAAAAACAAGCATTGCATATTCCATTATTTCATCAGTCATTGATGACTCCAAAAAACCAGATGTTGTAAACTTGGTTTTCCCAATGGTCAAAGACAAACAAGTACTAGAGAATACTTGGGAAAAAAACGCTCAGACAATAGCAGACACTATAAAATCTGGCAAAAACGTGGTTTATCTTACTGTAGGAGATCCATCCCTTTATAGCACTTGGATCTACCTGCAACGTGAACTAAAATCAAAACATCCAGAGATTAAGATTACAGTTATACCTGGAATCGTGTCTATGTTTGCGTTTGCATCTAAAGTTGGCATTAGTATTGCAGAAGGAGATGAAACGGTGGCAGTAATTCCTGCTTGCTATGATCTGTCTAGAGTAAAAGAAACTGCAAAAAATTGTGACACCATGATATTTCTAAAGGATGGTAGATACTTTGATCAAGTCATTGCACTTTTAAAAGAGGCTGGATTTTCAGATAATTCACTTTTTGCGATAGCGCAAGATGTTGGAACTGATGAAGAGATTGTTAAGAAACTTACACTTGGTGAAGTTACAAAAGATACGCTGACAAGCAAATATTTTTCAATAATGGTGGTAAAGCGTGCATAAAGTCTACTTTGTTGGATCAGGTCCTGGTGATCCAGATCTTCTGACAATAAAAGCAAAAAAGCTTATTCAAAAGGCGGGTACTGTTGTATATTCTGGCTCTTTACTGAACCCTAAGATTTTAAAATTGTGCAAAAAAGCTGAACTTCATGATGCATCAAAGCTTGTCAGAGAAGAAATTTTTGATATTTTAAAAAATAATGCACTAAAAGGCAAATTCGTAGTCAGACTTCATGATGGGGACCCAACCATTTATGGCGCAATCAGAGAACAAATGGACAATCTCAAAGAAGTAGGAATAGAATCAGAGATTGTTCCTGGGATAAGCTCTGTTCTTGCCTCAGCTGCTACGCTTGGAACAGAGCTTACACTTCCTGGCGTGACTCAGACCATCATAATAACAAGACCAGAATCACGCACTGCTGTTCCAAAAAGAGAGAGTATTTCAGAGCTTGCCAAGCACAAAGCCACGATGGTCTTCTATCTTGGAGTACATCTCATTGGTGATATAGTAAAGGAGGCCACAGCTGGTGGATACCCAAATTCGACACCTGCGGCTGTAGTATACAGGGCAAGCTGGAACGATGAGAAGATAATCAAAGGAACCCTCAAAGACATAGTGCACAAGACAAGACAAGAAAAGATCACACGTACTGCAATTGTAATAATCGGGGACGTAATAAAACCAAAGTCTTATGAATACTCAAGATTATACGACAAAACTTTCAGTCATGGATTCAGAAAAGCCAAGATCAGTTCACAATGATCTAACTTTGTTCTTTATTCCCAATTTACGTAACTGTTTTTGAAAGCTATTGGCATCTCCTGATGTAAAAATCTTTAATGAATTTGTTTTGGAACTTTTCTTGCCAAGGAATTTTGTAATTTGATTTGCAACGACATTTCTTGGGTCTAAAAATGTAACATGTGGGAAGATTTGTCTTAACATTGGTAAAAGAAAAGGAAGATGTGTACTTGACAAAGTGGCAACATCTACATGATTGCTTAACAATGGTTTTAACAAAATTGCTCCAATTTTCTTTTTACATAGATTTTTGTTGTCAATAAATTTGCTTGATTCAACAAGTTCTACAAGGGGGGACACATTAATTTTAATGACTTTAATTTTTTTTGGCACGTGTTTTTTAATATAATTTTTTAGTGTACTACTTTCCACAACAGATTTTGTTGCAAGTATTGCTATGGCATCAGATTTTGTATTCTTGGCAGCTTCTTTTAGTGGTGGAAACACTCCAATGATTTTTGGGTTTTTTGTTAGCTTTTTTAATAAGAGTGATGGTGTGTTTGAACCAACTACTATCAGGTCTGGTTTGAATTTTTTTTCTAATACGGTAATGGTTGATTCTATTATTTTCCTAAGCTGGGAAACAGATTTTGTGCCGTACGGAAAATTCTTCTGATCTGCAAAATAGATTATATCTGCAGTGACTTTTTTCTGGATAGCCTTTATGACAGACAGTGAACCAAAACCAGAATCAAAGACCGCAATTTTTGCCATAAATTCCACCTAGACAAGCCAGATTTACATTTTGTGAGCTAAATTTAGTCTAATGTTGATCATAATATACACCTGACATTAAGAAGCAAGTTTTGAAGTACCTCGCATGACCGGCTTCGATAAAACCTGGACTCGACAAGAGAGTAGGGGTTTAAGCGAAAAAATACGTGAAACTGTAAAGCCACAGGGAGCCCTCAAACCAAGAATTGAAGGAGCTGTGAACAAATTACAGGGTCAAATATCGAAGATGGATTCTATGTTAGGAAAGTTAAGGGAAAGAGATGCCCAACTTTTCAAACGAATCGTAGCCGCAATGCAACACCACGATGCTAGTACAAGCAGAGTTCTGTCAAACGAGCTAGCAGAAATTAGAAAGGTCACAAAGATGCTAGGCAACGCCAGAATGGCACTGGAGCAAGTACAATTGCGCCTCACTACCATACATGATCTTGGAGATGCAATGGTAGCTATCGCACCAGCAATGGCAACTATGAAGGGACTCAAATCATCCCTTGGTAGGTTCATGCCAGAAGCAGATGCAGAACTGAATTCAATGACCCAGACTCTTAATGGCCTAATGATGGATTCACTAGCAGGCGGAGACTTTAGCGTAGAGTCTGATGTTTCTACCGAAGAAACAGAAAAGATTCTGCAGGAAGCATCTGCAGTTGCAGAACAACAGATTGGCGATAGATTCCCATCAGTTCCATCACCCTCTGGAGTATCGTCACAATCAACATACGAGTAGGGGAACTCGCAATGGGAAGACTGGCGA
>Ga0187892_10003289_pt1 | contig 29771 bp, 35 predicted proteins | sample MA1701073metaG_FD_139345 | JGI IMG/M metagenome (GOLD analysis project Ga0187892, IMG submission 139345) | Bio-ooze microbial communities from a basaltic lava cave in the Kipuka Kanohina Cave System on the Island of Hawaii, USA - MA170107-3 metaG ... | reverse complement strand
ACAGCGAGTAATGACCTCGCATTCAGGTAGATTCGTAGGAGTAGACGATGGTATTCACAATGCACAAGGAGTGGCTTTAGTAGTGCCTCTAGAAGATGGAAAAAACATACTTCGTTTTGAAGATTTTCACTCTACCAATGGCCCAGATCTTCATGTCTATCTAGCCACAGATAATACAGCATCTGATTTTGTTAACTTGGGCAGACTAAAAGCAAATAACGGAAACCAAAATTATGAAATTCCAGAAGGAACAGACATTTCAAAATACGATACTGCTCTTATATGGTGTAAGCAGTTTTCAGTATTGTTTGGCCATGCAGAATTATCATAACTCTATCTTGTTTTTTCGAATCTAATAGAAAATAAATAAAAATAATTACTAAATGAAGACTCTAAATTGTTTGAAGGTATTTCCAGAGGTAAATAGAGCCAACAGTTGCAATCACAAAAATCAATGGTTTCCACGCCAGCACTGGAATATTTGGAGTGTTAAGCTTTATTTTGTAATTATCTAAAACAGTTTGAACATATTTTCGTATTCTATTATTCCAAATTTTATAATCAATTTGGTACTTTTTCATGAGTTGTTCTATTTCATAAATGACAGGAGTTCTTTGGCAAAATAGATGCTGGAGATAGTCCCTTGAAACTTCGACTTCGGCTTGTATTGCAATTAGTCCTTTTTTCATTTCTACTAATCTTACATGCATCTCCCACGGTTTTTTGAGCTTCAATGAAAGTCCATGTCCAATCTGAAATGGCTGTTTATGTTCAAATTTAATTCCAGTAAATCCTTCTTTAGAAAAGATTTTGAGAAGCTCGTCAACATTTTTCTTTACAACTATGGTGAGCTGTTCAACTCCAGTTCCTCCATCAACCTTTATCATTCCTTTTAATCCATCAAAAAATGATATAGTCTTAGGGTATTTTGTAAGGTATTCCATAATTCATGCCCAAAATACCCTCTATTTAAAGCAGTGCTGATTCAAAATTAACAAATTTGTGTTAAACAATTTTTTTCAAGACGAATTTTTCAAACCACGAACATATACACATTGATCATGTGAGACTGTTACCTCATTTGGTTTAATTCTTCTATCCGTTAACCTTGCGCCAGAGTCTCTTACTATTGCAATAGGTTTTGATTCTGATGCCTCCCCCATTTTGTGATTGGCAATTGTTGCTAAATTATCAACTACTGCTTGGAAGGTTACCTTGAGGGGGTTCCCATCCAAATCTTTTTGTGATCTCATATCTTCCACTGGCTCAATTCCAGAACAAGCAATTGCAACACCAGTTGTTCCTACCCTTGCTGGCATTAATCTACTATCAACTATGATAATACCAACATGAACTAAATATTTTAAGAAGATTTTTCGTCGCAGTTGTTCAGCTATAAGATAAGGATCATTTGGATAAAGAATCACCTTTCCTTTCTTTACATTTGATTTATCAATTCCAGCATTGGGAGCTAAAATATTATCTAACGATGAAATGACAAATCCAGATATTCCTCCAAAGATTTTATCAGATTCTCTAATGATAACTTCGGCAAATTGTGGTTTCATTTGATATTTTTTTGAAATTATATTGCTTTGACTGGAAGCTTTAACCGAATCTAATTCTATTACTCTGCCTTGCGCATTTGAAACGAATTTACTAGAAATAACAAGAACATCTCCATCTTCAAGTGAAAATCCATTCTTATCTATTGAATCAATGACTGTGTTAAATAGGTCAAATTCATTTTCTTTTCTTTCTACTACGAGTGGCGAAACTGTTAATGACATAATCTTCTTTCAGGCATCTTTCTTTTTATCCTTCTGAAAAGCTTTTAATCTCAAAAGAAAGCCTTTTCGATTATGAATATTACTGAAAAGATTCTTGCACGTGCATCCAACAAAGAAAGGGTGGAACCTGACGATGTTATTTTTGCAAATGTTGATAGCGCAATGGTTCATGACGTATCTGGACCTGGAGTCATTAAGGTATTTGAGAAATTACAAAAACAAGGAATCAGCGTAGAAAAGTTATGGGATCCTTCAAAGGTTTGGGTGGCTGAAGACCATTTTGTTCCCTCTGCGGAAAAGGTTTCAGCTGAAAACATTGTAAAACTCTCAAACTTTACAAAAAATTATGGAATTGCAAAGCATTTCAAATACGGTTTGGGTCAATATGGAATATGCCATACTTTGTCTCACGAAGAAGCAATGGTGCTACCTGGCCAAGTCTATGTGGCTGGGGACTCACACACTAATACTACAGGTGCTCTAGGTGCATTTGCATGTGGCCTTGGACATACAGATATGGCATACGTCTTATTGCATGGAAAAATCTGGTTCAAAGTACCTGAGACTCTATATTTTAGACTAAATGGAAAACTTCCAGACCATGTTATGGCAAAAGATTTCATCTTAAAGATAATCGGAGATATTGGAACTGATGGCGCTGCATACAAGGCAATGCAGTTTGGGGGTTCTGGAATTGATGAAATGTCAGTAGATGAACGCCTTACACTAACAAACATGACCACAGAAGCAGGGGCTAAAAACGGGATAATCGAGCCAGACAAGAAAATTGCTAAATATCTTGCAGAGCGAGGAAAAACAAACTATACTCCATTAAGAGGGGACTCTGATGCCCAATTTGAAAAAACATTCGAGTATGAAGCATCTGAAATGGAGCCAATTGTTGCAAAACCATACTCTCCAGAAAATATTTCGGTTGTAAGAGATATGCCTACAACAGAGTTAGACAAAGCCTACATTGGCTCATGTACTGGAGCAAAATTAAATGATCTAAAAGCCGTCGCAAAAATTCTCAAAGGCCGTACAGTCAAAATTAGAACAGAGATATTGCCTGCAGCAATTTCTATTTACAAAAAGGCACTAGAAGATGGCTTGATTAAGATTTTTCTAGACGCAGGAGTAGTGGTAGGTCCACCAACATGTGGAGCATGTTGTGGAGCACATATGGGTGTGCTAGCAAAAGATGAGGTTTGTGTTAGTACAACAAATAGAAATTTTCCAGGACGAATGGGACATGTTGAATCTAAAACATATCTTGCTTCTCCTCTAGTAGCTGCTGCTTCAGCTGTAACTGGGAAATTGACTGATCCGAGGGATTTGAAATGAAAGGAAACGTAATCAAATATGAACAGGATAACATCGATACTGACGTAATTCTTCCAGGTACATATCTTAAGATTCATGATTATGCAGAGCTTGCAACACATGCAATGGAAGGATTAGATCCCAATTTTCATTCTAAAGTAAAAGAGGGTGATTTCATAGTAGCAGGAAGAAACTTTGGTTGTGGGTCTTCTCGTGAACATGCCCCAATAGCTTTAGCTCACTCTGGCATAAAGGCAGTTTTAGCTCTTTCTTTTGCTAGAATCTTTTATAGAAATGCAGTAGATGGTGCATTTCTTTTACCAATAGAGATTGATGAGGATACTTTGAAGGATGTTTCCGAAGGAGATGAGCTTGAGATAAACATCGATAACAACGAAATCAAAAATCTTACAAAAAATAAAAAATATCCAATGAAACCTTTCTCAGAATTAATTGGAAAAATTATAGCAGCTGGTGGACTATTCAAGTTCAACCCATAATCTGAGGAACAGTAGCAATGCCAAAGACACTATTTGAAAAGATCTGGGATTCTCACGTAGTTGCTGAAGAGAAAAATGGCCCATCACTACTTTACATAGACCGTCATCTAGTTCATGAGGTCACTTCCCCTCAAGCTTTTGAGGGTTTAAGATTAAACAAAAGAAAGGTAAGACGACCTGATCTTACTATAGCAACTGAAGATCATAATGTACCAACTAGTGATAGGTCTTTGCCAATTGTAGACCAAATATCTTCAATTCAAATCAAAACCTTAGAAAAAAACTGTAAAGATTTTGGAATACAGTTGTTTGGAATAGGTAGTCCAAATCAAGGAATAGTTCATGTCATTGGTCCCCAACTAGGAATTACTTTGCCAGGTAGTACAATTGTTTGTGGTGATAGTCATACTTCTACTCAAGGAGCTTTTGGGGCCTTGGCATTTGGGATAGGTACAAGTGAAGTTGAGCATGTTTTAGCAACCCAAACACTTTGGATGGAAAAACTCAAGCCATTTGAGATAAAAGTTGAGGGAAAAAGGAAAAACCCCTTTGCTGTTACTGCCAAAGACATTATACTATCTATAATAAAGCGAATTGGTACTGCAGGAGGAACTGGAACTGTCATAGAGTATCGTGGTCAGACAATATCAGACCTTACCATCGAGCAAAGAATGACTATATGTAACATGTCAATTGAAGCAGGTGCCCGTGCAGGTCTTATAGCACCAGATGAAAAAACCTTTGATTATTTACGTGGCAAAAAATTTACCCCAAAAAATTTTGAAGATTTAGTAGATGATTGGCAAGAAAATCTAAAAACAGACCCAAATGCAAAATTTGACAAAACCTTTAGCCTTGATGCAAAAGAAATTGCCCCACAAGTAAGCTGGGGTACAAATCCCGCCATGGTATCTGATGTTACTGAGAGAGTTCCATTTCCAGAAGATTTTGCAAAGGATGACTTGAATCAAAAAAAGGCAGCAGAGAAGGCCTTAGAGTATATGGGCCTCAAACCTGGAACTCCAATTAGTGATATTTACGTTGATCGGGTTTTCATTGGTTCATGTACAAATGCACGTTTAGAGGATTTGGTAGAAGCTTCAAAGATTGTCAAAGGAAAAAAAGTATCACCAAAGGTTCGTGCAATGGTGGTACCAGGTTCACAAATGGTTAAAAAACAAGCAGAAGAGATGGGAATTGACAAAATCTTCAAGGATGCTAATTTTGAATGGAGAGAGTCAGGATGTAGTATGTGTCTTGGAATGAATCCAGATATTCTTGGCCCTGGTGAGAGATGTGCCAGTACCTCAAATAGAAATTTTGAAGGAAGACAGGGAGCTGGGGGTCGTACCCATCTTGTTAGTCCAGTAATGGCTGCAGCTGTTGCAATTAAAGGACACTTTGTTGATGTACGTGAAATGGATGTAAGTTAAATGGAAAAATTTCATAAAGTCAAAAGTATTGTTACTCCATTTGACAAAGTAAATGTTGATACTGATCAAATTGTACCAAAACAATTTTTAAAATTGATACACAAAACTGGTTTTGGGAAATATTTATTTTATAATTGGAGATTCAATAAAAACGAAACACCAAATCCAGATTTTATTTTAAATAATCCCAAATACAAAGACTCAAAAATCCTAGTTACAAGAGGCAATTTTGGTTGTGGCTCTAGCCGAGAGCACGCAATATGGGCATTGCAAGACTATGGATTTTCTGTAATTATTGCACCATCCTTTGCAGATATTTTTTACAGTAATTGTTTCAAAAATGGATTTTTAGCAATAATTCTTGACTCTGAAACTGTAGACAGGCTCTTACAAATACAGACAGAGATAGAAGTTGATCTAAAAACCCAAACAATCAAAACATATACAGAAGCAATTCCCTTTCAAATTGATGATTATAAAAAACATAATCTTCTTGAAGGGTTAGATGAGATAGCAATGACTCTAAAATATGAGAATAAAATTTCAGAATATGAAAAAAAATCTACTATTTCATCTCTTTTATGATTTCTTTTACCACTTTGATGTTACGTTCAAGCATAGCTGGTGATTCTACATCAAGCCATGGTTTTTTACCGATATCAAAAGCACTGACCTTTCCTCGTTTTGATAAATCTTGAAGTATGTCAAATGATAAATTTAGATCTTCGTCACTTCTTTTCATTTTAATTTTTTTTATAATATCTGCATCCAGAACATAAATTCCTAAGCATTCGGCCATTTGCATTTTGATTGTAGGTTTTTCCATAAATTCCGTGATTATTCCGTTCTTTACCATTGCAAATCCTGTCTCTTCTTTTCGTGTTGTTCTTGTTGCGATGCATGCTATACTTTTATTTTGTTTGAAAAAATCAATCATTTTTTTGATATCTATGGCACAAAGATTATCTACAAACCATAGAAGAAATTCTCCAGATCCTTTTAATGAGCTTGATGCATGAAGCAAATCTCCTGCAGTACCACTACCCGAATCTTGGACAAATTTTATCCTCTTGCCTTTTTTTGGATTATCAAAATAGTGCTTTATCTGTCCTCCTAGGCCTTTAAAATCAGAAACAATCAATATTTCATCTATGAAAGAAAATGAAGAAAGATATCTGATGATATGATCTATTAGCGGTTTCCCTTCTACTGGTATCATTGCTTTTGGAAAAAAATCTGTAAATGGTCTTGCTCTTGTGCCCTTGCCACCTGCTAGAATTATTGCCTTCACGTTCTAACGGTATGACTTTTGTTTTCTTCTTCGAGCGCCAGGTCCACCGAATTTTTTTGGCTCTTTTCTTCTTGCATCTCCACTAATGAGATACTTGTCAAATTCGGCGATTCTTTTTCTTAGATCCTCTCTGGCTGATTTGGTAAGCGGATGCTCACGTGGCTCTTTTTTTGTTTTTGTCCAACCAGTGAGTGCTCTAGAAATTGCAGTCGCAGCAGCACTTGCCTGACCCATAAAACCTCCGCCTTTAACTCTCACAGAGATATCTACTTTATTTCGTAAATCTCCAGAGATTTCAAGAGGAGACAAAATTACCTCCCGTGCAATTTCCTGTGGAATCATCTCTAAAGGCACATTGTTGATTCTTACCCTTCCTACACCCTTTGTAATGTATACGTGTGCACGCGCAGTCTTTCTAGTTGCATAATAAATTTCAGTTTTTGGAATCATACGGTCCACCCGATATTTCTTCCAAGCTCGGACATACTAGTGTAATATGCATTTGATTTTCTAATCTTTGCGTTATCAAACTGAATCTTTTCAAATGATTTAAGCTCGCTTGGAACTCCAATATATGCTCGTAATCGTTTCAAGGCATCTTGTCCAGACGATTTTTTTCTTGGTAGCATACCTCTAACCATCCTGCTGATTATTGTATCCGGTCTTCGAGGATGGTATGGACCATGCTTTGGATGGAGAATACTTGCAATTTCTAGAAATTTTTTATATTCACCAAGTATGTTTTTTCGGGTTCCGCTTATCATGATATTTTCGCAGTTTACTATCGACACTTTGTTTCCTTGCAGTAACAATTTTGCAACGTTTGAGCAAAGTCTTCCAGCAATAAGATCAGTTCCATCTACAACTATGGGCCTATTTGTCTCAACAACTTTTTCTTGCTTGCTAGCCAATGATACTCACTCCTTTTCCAGTTGGAAATTTTTCAATCATTTCAGCAAAACTGATAATCTTTCCTCCAGACTCAATAATTTTTTTTGCTGCAGTGTTCGAAATTGAAAAAGAACTCAATGTGACTTTGTGTAAAACATTTCCAGTTCCTAATACTTTTCCAGGTACAACAATTACGGCATTTTCTTTGGTGACATCATTAATTTTATTCAAGTTTACAACTCGTCTTGAAGAAGATGATTTTAAGGCAAGCTGAGCTAACCTAGACCAAATCGGTGCATCGTTTTTAGCTGAGGCTTGCTTGAGCTGCTTTACCATTTGTAAGACAACTTGATTAGTCATTTGAATAACACTTTTTTAACCCAAATATAATATGTATGCTTATTCTGATTTTAAATTTGTTAAAATCTGTTTGAACTCTTCTAGTCTTCGAGACAATTCCTCAACCCCTCCAAGTATAATCTGTTGGGGAGAAAGCGCACCTGTTGATTCTACTGTAAGAACATGTTCGTCCTCTTTTTCAGTATCAATCAAGGTGGAAATATTAGATGAATTCCATTTTGCATGCTCTGTACCTCTACCTAATCGCGCATATGCTTCAATTTTTAAGCGCTGGCCAGGGGCAACAACTACAATTGGAATTTTATTTGAGGTAGGTTTTACGAACTCATCCTCCGAAGTCAATTCGTTTGAAGTGATAGTTCTAGTAGAATCCGAGTCTCCAGAGTCTATCATTAACATAACTCTGCAATTTGAACAACCAGCTTCACTGTGACACTCACATTTTGAAGGCTCTACAAATCTTGAAGTATCAGTTCTAAGTGGAATCATACCAAGTCTATGCGCTATTCCTTCGTCTGCCAATACGGATGAATTTTCAATAATATCTACAGTGTCTATTGCAAAAACAGGAACACCGTTCAGACAAATTCTACGCAACGCATTTGCGTACTGTAAAGGTATCCCTTTGAGCTTAACTGACATTTTTTGCTTATCTTGACTAATAACTTCTAAAGAAGGCAAACTTAATGAAAAAATCTAAAGTCCAAATAAAAATCTAGCGAGTAATAATGTACAGATAAATATCAAAGTTTGATAGTCATAGGTTAGTTATGGTAGACAAGGTTACTGTTGTAAGATATTCCTTTGAAGGAGAAAAATTTGAAATTCTTGTCAAGCCTGATCCTGCTTTGGAGTATAAGCTTGGAAAAAGAAAAGATATTTCATCGATTTTAGTCTCTGATGAAATCTATTCTGATTCTAGTAAAGGAACAAGAGCCTCATCAGAAAAACTGTTAAAGGCTTTCAAAACAGAAGATGCAACTGCAATCGCAGAACGAATTATGCAAAAAGGAGACCTAAACTTAACTACAGATCAAAGGCGCAAGATGACCTCAGAAAAACGAAAACAAATTGTTAACTATATTTCAAAAACATATGTTGATCCCAAATCACATCTACCACATCCTGTACTCCGAATCGAGCAAGCCATGGAAGATGGTAGAGTTTCAATCGATCCTCACAAGAGTGTTGACGACCAAGTCAAAGAAATCGTCGAAAAACTTCGATCAATAATTCCTTTAAAATCAGAAAATTTAGTTTTAGAAATAATTGTTCCAGCACAATTTGCAGCGCAATCTTACTCGGTCTTAAAGTCAACAGGATCTTTGAAAAAAGAAGAATGGCAATCAAATGGTTCTTTAAAAGCAATACTAGAAATACCTGCAGCAGCAAGGCCAAACGTGATTGATAGATTAGGTTCTATTACCAAAGGAACAGCTTCTGTCGAGGTAGTCAAATAATGGCAGATTCTAAAAGAAGATATGTTATACCTGGAGATGTAATTACTACAGGTCCATACAGACCAGAACAAAATGTGATTCTTGAAGATAAAAAAATTATTGCAACAACAGTTGGAATTTCTGAAATTTATGATGATTCAGTCAAAGTCATTCCATTAACTGGAACGTACATTCCAAAAAGCCAAGACTTGGTAATTGGGAAAATCGTTTCTCATAGCTCACTCTCATGGGAAGCTGACATTAATTCGTGTTATGTAGGAATGCTTCCTGCTTCAGATGTTTTTGGCAGAAATTTCCAGCCAGATACTGATGAGCTAACATCAAAACTAAAGAAAGGAGATTTGATTGCAGCTAGAATTGTAAACTTTGACCGTTCAAGAGATCCACTAATTACAATAGCCGATAGGGACCTTGGTAAAATTGATTCAGGAGAACTTGTAAAGATTTCCCCAAGTAAAGTTCCGCGGTTAATTGGAAAACATGGTACTATGATTCAAGTAATTGAGATGGCAACAAATGCTACAATTACAATTGGACAAAATGGATTGATAGTTGTTGCCTGTGATAATCCAGTTGGATTATTAAAGGCTAAAAAAGCCATTCAAATGGTGGATGAACAGGCGCATATGGCTAATCTAACCGATAAAGTAAAAGAAATGTTAGAATCAAATAGTGAATAATTATGGGTGGAAGAGAATCTAATCTAGTCTTACTAGATGAAAATGGAATTCGTTGTGACGGCAGACGAGTTGATGAGACTAGAAAAATTACAATAAAAGCAGGAGTGCTCAAGAATGCTAACGGTTCTGCGTATATTGAATTTGGTGACAATAAGATACTTGCTGGAGTGTTTGGGCCAAGAGATGTTCATCCAAAACACATGGCAGATACCGATACAGGAATATTGCGTTGTAGATACCACATGTCGCCATTTTCTGTTACTGAACGAAAAAACCCCGCTCCCTCTAGAAGGGAAATTGAGATAGGTAAAGTAATCAAAGAAGCACTAAGGCCTGCTGTGATGCTTGAAAAATTTCCACGAACAGCAGTAGATGTTTTTGTTGAAGTTCTTCAGGCCGATGGAGGAAGCCGATGTGCTGCTCTTGATGCAGCATCAGTAGCTCTTGCAGACGCTGGAATTCCTATGAGAGACATGGTTTCTGCTTGCGCTGCAGGAAAAGTCGCCGATACAATAATTTTGGATGTAAACAATGAAGAAGATCAGGCCGGTCAGGCAGATATGCCTATGGGTTATATGCCAAACCTGAAAAAAATTACCTTACTACAACTAGATGGAGTTTTAACTCCCGACGAATTTAAAAAATGTGTAGAAACTGGTATCGAAGGATGCAAGCTAGTTTATGAAATTCAAAAACAGGCATTAAAAGACAAATTTTTTGCTAATGGCGGAGAATAAATGACATCTACGTCTATTCTTGATCAGCTCAAAAGAACCAAAATTCATGATTTGTTAGAGAAAGGAGAAAGATTTGATGGAAGGCGACTAGATGAGCCGCGTACTCTTAGCATTGAAACTGGAATAATTCCAAAGGCAGATGGTTCTGCGCGTGTACGACTAGGTGATACCGAGGTTGTTACAGGCGTCAAGATTCAGCCTGACAAACCTTTTCCAGACATGGGTGATAAAGGAATTTTTATTTGTACCGCAGAGATTCTGCCTTTAGCACATCCCACTGCAGAGCCTGGTCCACCAGGTGAAGATGTCATTGAACTTGCAAGAGTAGTTGATAGAGGTATTAGAGAAAGTGGAATGATTGATTTGTCACAACTAGTTTTAGAAAAAGACAAATCGGTAGTTGGAATTTTTGCTGATAACAGCGTCACGGATCATGACGGAAACCTCTTTGATGCATGTGCATATGCATCTACTGTAGCGATTCTATCATGCAAAGTTCCAAAATGGGAAATGAAAGACGACATTCCAACTCTTGTAGAAGGACAAAAATCTAGTCCTCCAATTACAACCATTCCAGTATCTGTTACCATGGCAAGGATTGGTGATCATATTCTAGTTGATCCTAATGCAGACGAATGGGCATGTATGGATGCAAGAATTACCATAACTACCAATTCTAATGGAAGTATTTGTGCGCTGCAAAAGGGAGGAGATGATGGCTTTACCCCTGAGCAAATTTTCAAATGCTCCGAACTTGCAATATCAATCGGAGCAAAAATAAGGAAGCAAATAGATCAAGCAAGAGGATAGTTAGAATGGCACAGAAAAGAACAACACTAAAAGGGCTTGGAGCAAGATATGGAATTAAACCTAGAAAGCAGTTTACTCAGGTTCACAATATTCTAAAATCAAAAAGAAAATGCCCTGACTGTGGTTCTAATAAATTTGGTAGGCAAGCAGTAGGAATTTGGCGATGTAAAAAATGTGGTTTTAAAATTGCTGGAACTGCCTATGACGTTAAGCTTTAGCACAAAAATTGAATTCAACGCAAAAGAGAAAACTAAAGCAATATTTGATTCAATAAGTACAGATAACAAATTTTATCCAGAAAATCCCACAGAAACAAAAATATCATTTGATAAAAAAATAGTAATCACAATCAAATCAAATCAAATTTCACAATTGCGGGCAAATCTAAATTCCACTCTCCGATTACTTCAAGCAAGCTTTGACTCTATCGAATCGGTAAGATTATAAGAAAAAGTAGGAGTAGTCATTCATGTCTTCTGGTCAGCAAATTCCACCTTGGTTGCAAGAACAACTATCAAAAATGCAACAATCGCAACAAAATCTCCAGTCAATTATGGCTCAAAAACAACATTTGGAACTTGAACAGCTAGAGACTGACAAGGCCTTGGAAGAAATTACAAAGGCAGGTGATGATACTACAGTCTACAAACATGCTGGCTCTATTCTCATTAAATCAAACAAAAATGATCTAATAGCAGAACTTGAAGAAAAAAAAGAGCTTGCAAAAACTAGAGTTACAGTTTTGTCAAAACAAGAAGAGAGGATAAAAGCAAGTCTCAAGGAACAAGAATCAAAGATTAATGATATGATTCGAAGTGAAACAACAAGTCATTCAAACATACAACAACCATCTAAAACCGATTCATCCAAATAGAATATTAACAAAATATCACAAACTAGTTTTATGAAATTAGAAAATTTACGGATAATCGCAGATGAACGAGAACGAAAAAGCGGGATACCTGATCTTCTCAAAAACGTTGGCATTAATATTGAAATGAAAACATTGCCTGTAGGAGATTATATCGTTGCACCTGAAACTGTCGTGGAAAGAAAAAGTATACAGGATCTAGTTTCATCAATTTTTGACGGTAGACTATTTGATCAATGCTCTAGATTAAAAGAGCATTTTCAAAATCCGATTATCCTAATGGAGGGTGACGTAGACCAAATCGAAGAAATTACAGAGAATCCTCTAGTTTTTTACGGAGCAATCTCAACCATTGCAGTAGATTTTAAAATCCCAATAATACCTACGCCTAACGCTTCTCATACTGCAAAGTTGTTAGTGTCAATGTCTTCAAGAAAAGATTCTCCCAAGGGTCCATTTCTTAAAAAAATTAAAAAATCAAATGATCTTCAAAGACAACAACTCTCAACACTGTGTAGCCTTCCTGGTGTAGGGGAAAAAACAGCAAAAAGATTATTGGCAAAATTTGGAACACCACTGAAAGCATTTACTGCGTCATACACTGAACTTGCAAAAATTGAGGGACTTGGTGGTGAACGAGCTAAAAAAATAAAGAACATACTTGAGAGCAAGAGCCAACATCAAAAAAATTCAAACCAAAAAACACTTCACGACTAGACATCATGAATTATCCTTGAGTAGTTTTTTTCGTAATGGGTTTCCACACAAAGGGCACTCTGTGGAACCTGAAAAATTCTTGTGACATCCTGCGCAATAATAGACCCAGTTTCCTCTGTCTTTGATACCTGATGTCATTAACGGTATGACCTTTACTCCAAGACTTTGTGATACATTTGAGATTGCAAAATCATCTGTAATTAGCTCGCCTTGTAGCTGAAGGCAAAGAGCCATAGAAGAAATATCCTCTCTTGATAACTTGGAAAAATCTCCTGTCGTTTTTGCCATTTGTTTTACTTGATCAATGTACTTTGTTTCTGGTTGGATTATGTTGAGTCTTTTTGTTTCTATTAAAGTTCCTATAGCGTCATGATTTTTTTTAATATGTTTAATTTCTTCATATATTTCTGGTGTGATGTAACATTGTATTTCAGAACTAAATGGGATGCCAGCGTAAAATGCGCTAGCATCTAAAACTCTAAAAACCAAGCTTGCTCATCTGTCTGAGTCCTTGTTTTTTTAATCTAACAAAGACGGCTGGTTTTTTGTATTTTCTAATTATGATCGATTCCCCAAAACCTGCTGACTTGACAACTTGTGCATCCATTACAATATTACAATCATGCGAACTTGTTATCTCAATTTTTTCGTCTGGCACAACAATAGATTCAAGTCTATACACAGGAGCTACTGGAGTGATTATAAGCACATCAAGACTTTCATGTAAAATTGGTCCTCCCAAGGAAAACGAATGTCCTGTTGAGCCACTCGGCGTGGAAATAATTACACCATCCATTTTCTGCTCTACTGTATCGTCTTGAAACTTGATTACAATTTCTGCAGTCTTTGTTAAATTTTTTCTGTTGATGTAAATTTCATTAAGTGCTGGCGGAAACTCTTCTCCACCACAGGATGCAACAACCCTGATACGTTTATCTAAAAAGATTTTTCCATCGATGATTTGCTTTATCGCGTTATCTATTTCATCAATTGTTATTTCTGATAAAATTCCTCTATTTCCTCCAACGTTTACTCCTAATACAGGAGTCTCGTCTTGAAGATGTCTAAAAGTACGTAAGGTAGTTCCATCGCCACCCAGAGTTATTACCAAGTCCAATTTTTTGTCTTTCAAGTCGTCAATAATTTCAACTGTCTTTGCGCTTGGAACAGATACAGGCGCAATTGTAAACACCTCTACATTTTTTGCGACTAGTTTTTTGGCAACCTTTTTTCCTGCTTCCTCAGATTCCCTCGAGCCGTACTTGCTTACCACTGCCACTCTTTTTAATTTCAAACAGAACTCTCTATCTTATTACATTTAAAAATCCTAGTCTTTATGGCCAGAATCAAGACAAACAATTAAGTATGAATTCGAATTTTTTACTCATGTAAAAATGAATTACACCCATCCAGAAGTTCTTGTTGAAACCGAATGGGTTTCTAAGAACCCTCCAGGTAACAAAAGAAAACTCGTTGAGGTAGACTATGATCCAGAAAACGGGTACAAAAAGGGGCACATTAAAGGTGCAAGTTTGATCTGGTGGAAACGCGATATCAATGATCCCATTACACGGGATATAATCAACAAAAAACAATTTGAAGAATTAATGTCAAGAAATGGAATAACACCAGACACTGAAGTTATTTTGTACGGTGATTTTACCAACTGGTTTGCAGCATTTGTATTTTGGGTTTTCAAATATTATGGGCATGAAAACATCAAGATAATGAATGGGGGAAGAAAAAAATGGGAACTAGAAAAAAGAGAATATACTACAGACGAGCCTAACATTGCAAAGACACAGTATACTGCAGTTCCTCCCGATGAAGGATTGCGGGCGTATCTGTTTGATGTAAGACGCGCACTTGTAAGAGGTGACACAGTACTTGTGGATGTTAGATCACCTAAGGAGTTTACCGGCGAAATTACTGCGCCGCCTGAATACCCAATGGAACATGCACAAAGGGGCGGACATATTCCAGGTGCAAACAACATTCCATGGGCTACAGCAGTAAATGATGCAGATGGGACGTTTAAAACAGTCGAAGAGCTGCAAAAAAATTATCAGCCAAAAGGAGTTACACCTGATAAGGATGTAATTTGTTATTGTAGAATTGGTGAAAGATCATCTCACTCTTGGTTTGTTCTCAAATATCTTCTTGGTTATCCAAAAGTTAGAAACTATGATGGCTCTTGGACAGAATGGGGCAACATGATTGGTAGCCCTGTTGAAAAATAAATGAATCAAGAATTTCCTATTCTAAGAAAAGGCAGTTTTTATTTTATCAAAGACGGCAACACTGATCTCATCATGGAGGACAAAACAAAAAGAGGACTGACTGTCAGGGAAAGAACACTAGATGAAAAACTAAACGTAGAGGCAGAAAAAGGAATGATTCATGACATGGACGGTATTGGCCACTGGGTTCCAATTAGATGGTTTTTTCCAAAAAGTCAATATAATCTGGAAAAGGTTCTCGAACACGCAGAAGCAATGGAAAAAAAATACAAAGATCTCAGAGAACTTACTTGTCCTGACGACTCTGACTAGACAAGATTTTTAAGCAATCTCAATTTATTTACTGTAAATGTCACTTTTGCTAAAAGACCGAGTTTACACAATGGAGGCACCTACTGCAAAAAGAGGGGTCTATCCATTACATGGATACAAGCTGGGACTGTACAGATTACCAATAAAACTAGACGACCCTCTTGAAATTCAATCAATTCATGATGGCTTGCAAAAGACCTTTACCATGGATACATACGCTGACAGAATTTATGCAACATACACTTGGAAGGAAGAAAACATGCCAGACCCAGACGCCAAGGGCTATGAACAAGTTGATCTAAACATTACAGTTGAAATTGTTACGGGCGAAGTTGTAGATATCATTTATCAAATATTTCCAATTGAAAAGTTTGGTGACCCTCAATGGGTAAAAGATTACAGAAAGAAAGCAGATCATTATGCCAAAATGATAATTGACACCATACTACGAAATACAATTCTTGCAGACAAGATGTTGGAATATTTTATTAAATTTGAAAAAATTTCTGAAAACGATGCAGTAAAAAAATTACACGAGATGACACCCCTTGCAAAAATTGTGCCTGATGCAAAACCAGTTGTCAAAAAACAAGAAGAGCTTCCAGCAGAAGCTGGTGGTCCAGTAGGTCAAGCATGGAAGGGCGGTGGAATTAAACCAGGACCAATAGACGTTGAGTTCAAAACCAAGATGGGCAAATCAGCACCATTTACAGTAGCTGCTAATAAATATCAAATCAAGACATGGGGACGTGTCGGTACCGACAATGGAATAATGGGTGTATGGGGAGAGTTTGTTTCAGTAGACTATGACATTTGTATTGCAGACGGAGGATGCATTGACGCTTGCCCCGTAAATGTTTACGAATGGTTTGATTCTCCAGGAAGCCCATCATCTGCAAAAAAGCCACTTATGGCCAGAGAACCAGACTGCATATTCTGTCTTGCATGTGAAGGCGTTTGCCCACCACAGGCAATCAAAATTTTCCCCATGTCATAGCAGTTTTTACTAAATTCTTACATAATCCATTCCTCACAAATATAAATACAAAACAATGCTTTGCACATACGGATGGCTGGGAACCCTTTTACTTTTTTCATGTTCGATCTGTTCATTATCGCGGCAATTCTGATAACGGCATATACATGCAATTTCTATTATCTGGCCTTTCTCTCAGGACGCCGAAAAGAAAAGTATAGCATTATACCCATTGAGGCACCCTCTGTAACAATTCAGCTTCCAATATACAACGAAAAATATGTGGCTGCCAGACTCGTCAATGCTGTCTGCGCCATGGATTATCCAAAGGAGAAGATGAAGATCATGGTACTAGATGATTCAGACGATGACACAGTTGAGATTCTTGAAGAACTTGTAAACTCTCACAAGAAAAACGGATACGATATTGTTCATGTCAGACGAGGAAATAGAACTGGGTACAAGGCTGGCGCACTCAAATATGCAATGAAGTTTACCAACACAGAGTTTGTTGCAATCTTTGATGCAGACTTTATTCCGCCTGACTGGTATCTCAAAAAGGCAATTCCATATTTTGCAACACCTGACATCGGACTAGTCCAATGCAGGTGGGGGCATCTCAATGAAAACTATTCTGCACTCACTCAAGCGCAAGCTCTCAGCTTGGACTTTCATTTTCTCATTGAGCAAAAAGCAAAAAGCAATTCTCATTTGTTTATGAACTTTAATGGAACGGCGGGAATCTGGAGAAAGGAATGCATTGACAACTCTGGGGGGTGGCATACTGCTACTCTGGTAGAGGACTTGGATCTTAGCTACAGGGCACAGATGAAAGGATGGAAGTGCGTCTTTCTGCCAGACATTGTTGTAAAGGCAGAGCTGCCTGTGCAAATGAATGGTGCAAAACGCCAACAGTTTAGGTGGGCAAAGGGCTCAATACAATGTGCAGTCAAGCTTCTCAGCGATATTTTGATAAAACGCAAAATTGCAATAGAGGCAAAGCTTCAAGCCTTTGTTCAGCTTACACGACACATAGTTTTTCCATTAATGCTAATTCAATTTCTTGTACTTCCAATCCTTTTAGCTTCTGACATAAATCTCTATGTTGTCAGCGTCTTGCCAGCACTTACAATTGCTGCATACTTGGCAATGGGTCCTGGCGCGTATCTGCTTGTAATTCACAAGCTGTGGAAGAAAAACTGGAAGTACAAGGCAAAGGCACTCCCCTACCTTTTAGTATACTCTATAGGCATGTCAGTCAACAATACCGTTGCAGTCTTTGATGCAATACTTGGAAAGAAAAATGAATTTTTGCGCACTCCAAAGTATGGCATAATAAAAAATACAGATGACTGGAAAAACAAGGCATACAACCTCCCATTTACAAGAACCACACTGCTTGAGATTTTCTTTGGTGTTTATGGTCTAATTGGAGTGCTAGTCGCAATCTTTACCCTCAATCCCGTCTTTGCACCAATCATGGGTCTGCACGCAGTAGGCTTCCTTTACGTTGCCTACTTGAGCGTGTCACATTCAAGATTTAAAAGAGACATGTCTAAAACCAACCATACACAAACAAGGGCAGAAAAAATGGCAAGCATCTTTTACAAACTAGCACTGGCAGGAATAATCGGGCTAATTTTATTTGCAGTTTACATGGCAATGACTGGATATGCAAACGATGTTTATCCTGTTGACCTCTCTCGTGGTCTTTTGGATAGAATCATGACATCATCTAATCCTGAATCTGTTCTTGCTAATCTTCAAGCAATCAAAGAGCACTTGCCTAAAGAGGGAAACCCTGTATGGATATTTCCAACCGACTCGACAGACTTTGGAAAAATACAACAGGATCTAGACTCGATGATTACTGCTGTAGAAAAAATTCAAACGGTTCCGCGTGACAGCTCTGCGTTTCACACAGGAATGGATGCAGTTGGCGACAGGGCACTAGTTCTTCAGGAAAACCTAGAGGACGCAACGCCATACATGTATGTTAGCTTTATCAATATTGTACTGAGTGCTGTGTGGATTGCGGGAATCTTGGGAATATTTGCAGTCCTTAAACGAAAGAAGGAACAGCTTCAGACATCAGACATGTCTGATGGCATTTAAGAAATATTAATTTCCTTTCTTATCTCATCAACGGCTCTAATGCCAAAGATGTCTCGCACCTGCTGAATCCTCAATGCTTCTTTTAGGAAATCTTTTCCAAGCTGGTTTGAGAGCACATTCATAACATCGGAAAACGTAATCTCCCACCTGTCTGCACAATCTAGGATCTTGCTTACAGACCACTTTCTTACCTCATTTGGAAGCGATATCTTTTGTCCTGACTCTATTGACAGTCTGTCAAAGAGATTTACCATCTCTGCTGTCTGGGTTGCCATCTTTTCAAGGTCTTGCAAGGTTCCGTACTTTGTTTCTGCAAGCATTCTGATGTTTGACTGGTACTCTGATAATTTTAGGAGACCCATCATCTCCTTTGAGGTGTACTCTGAGCTTCGATTTGATGCAGATTTGAGATTCTGCAGCTCTTGAATGATTTGGTTGGTTTTTTTGTGAAACTCTGACGCTGAAGCATCTGAGCGGTTTAGAAGCGATGACAAACCTGAGATCTTTTCCTCGGTTTTTAGGGCAAAGTTGTCTAGCTCATGCTTGAAATTGGTAATGTCTCCGCCAATGTTTCCTGTCCTGCTCGAAATTGACTGGATATTTCTTTTCATCTCGTCTAGCTGATCAGTAATGCCACTAGTTGAGCTTGCCTTTGATATAACAGATTCCAACTCCTGCTTTAGGTTGTTGATGATTCCACCTAGTGACTCGATTTGTTCTGCCTTTCCTGAAATAGATTCAATCTTCTTTCTGATTTCACCGATTTCTGGTCCAACAGACGAGGAGGTTTCTGCTTTTTCTGCAACTCTTTTTAGCTCATCTCTTACATTGTCAATTCTTTCAGATATTGTTATAATCATCTTTGAATTGTTTCGAATTGAATCAAAGCTGTCAGAGACCTTTTGCATGATGTGTTTTGTGTCAGGTGATGCTTTTTGCTCCTCTGATATTTTGTGTATCTGGTCTTGCAGTCTTGCTGTCTGGGTGTTTATCTTTGATACCAGATCAGCCTGGCCTCTTACCTGGTTTAATCCTGAGAATAGCTTCTGGGTGTCTTCTTCGATAATGTTAATCTGCCTTGACTGTTTTTGAATATGCTCTAGTACCGCACTCAGAGAATCAATCATGTTTTTCATTGAGATGAGGACCTTCTGGTTTTCTGAGAAGATTCTAGTCATTGCCTTGATCTCTTTTGATAATACCTTTGTAGAGTCTGATACTCCTGCTACCTTTTTTAGTAGGGCTACTGCGCCTGGCTCTTTGGTTGCCTTGATACTTTTTCTAGTTGACTTTGCTTTGCCCACTTTTGCTGCCATTATACCCTAGGATATGATTATGCTGATAAAAAAGTTGGGATAGAAAAAATATAGTTAGCTACTTGTTAACCATTTCTGGTTCATGTAGTAGCTCATGGAAGGTTTTTTCAACCAGGCCGTTCATGCTTTCAACGAATCTTTCTGGGCAGTATTCGCATGTTATCATGTGATTACGGTACTGTACCGTACTATTAATGGTATGGTTATGGTATAGTTACCATTTCTTGGGCAAAAACTGGATTTATCTCAAATAGCAGTCAGATACCCCAGGTCATATCTCCACATTAGTTTCAGATGACCTACTCATCACCCTGCGGTAAATACTGGATAAATTTCCCTATTAATTGTTGATCTTGGGTGTATGTGTTTTGGAAGAATTTGAGGTCGCTTTCGGATCAATATGGTTTAACCTTGTTTGTGATAGCAATCGGCTATTGAAAAAAAGAATCAAAAATTTTGTCTTTTGGGAGGACATTTTGTTCGTAAAATATGTCTTGTTTTTGAAGAATAAACATTACAGACAATGTGTTGGATAGAATTTTTATCAATCTTAGATTGGGCTGCGCCGCTCAATTAGGTGCCCTTCCACTCGGTTTGTCTGATAGCTTCCAGCAGAAGAGCTAGTCTCCTGTGCCCTTAGCTGCGAAGGATCAATGCCGGTCTGACCTATGCCTTCCTCCTTTTTGAGCTTTCTGTGACTAAAGGTCAAAATAACTACAGCTCCAATTCCTGCCATGCCAGCCATCCCATATATCACACCGATAGGAAATCCCCCTGTATTTGTACGGCCAACCTCGGGACTGTTTGGCGTTACCCCAAAAGCCTCAACGCCGTCAAGCTCCCTGTAGCTTGCATACCCTTCAATTGATATTGTTGCATCATCTTGCGACTCGATAGCACTAAGCTTGTATTTTTTATCAGTGGAAAAATCCTTTTGCCACACTCTATCCTCACATGGACCAATTCCAATCTTGCACTCGCCCATTGTATAGTATGACACTACAACAGTTCCCAAGTATCCCATGCCTTTAGTTTCCTCCAAAATCGATGTAGGATCAAAGAGAAAATGCCACTTGTATAACGGAAGATTCAGTATCTCACTAGCATCAAGCATCTCTATGTTTAGAATTTGCACTGCATCGGTTTTTTTGATCTCCTCTAGTACCAGAGGAGCCATTACCTGCAAGGCAGATTCGGGACTGTTAATATCAAAGCTTCCAAACTGTATAGTATCAATCATCACAGGGCCAGAGATTTTTAGTCCTCGCCACTGGGCATCTAAAAATGCAGTAGATGAATCCCGTCCAATTTCATAATTTTTCATCACAGGAACAAGTTCAATGTTATATTCCATTGATGAAGATTTCTTGCCAGAAACTAACGTTGCCTTATAGTGAACTGTAACATCAGTTACTACAACAGTGCTTGAAACCTCCCTGAGATTCAGATTTATTTTTTCTAAAAGCTGTCTCATATCTGACGTTTTAGAGTCAGCTGAAAACAAAATCTCTGAATTTTTCCCAGAAAGCAGCTCAGCTAGCACGCCGCCATCCTCATAGTTGATGTTTACAACGCGCAAAAACTTGTAGGATGGTATAATCTCAGTAGCATCTGAGGTAATGTGTACCTCCATCTGTGCGCCAAACGCGCTAGCTGGCACAGATAAAAGCAATGCAATTGCAGCTAGCAATAAAGTACTGGCCATACATATATATCCATAGAAATGGATATATCCATTATTATCAAATAGGTGTTAGGAAATGGACATATCCACAAGCCACCGCACAGCCTCGGATATATTCAGGCTGATTTTAGACAAGGGGCCACTTACCCTGTACTCCGCTAGTGCCCAGTCCAGCATCCCTTTGGGTACCATCCATCGGCACTTTAAGGAAATGGAACAGTCTGGTAAGATCAAGGTTTACGAGGATAAACACAAAGGCAGGCAAAAAAAACCGTATGGTCCAACAGTCCACGGCTTTGTATTTTTTTATGGACTTGACAAAACAATCAACTCCAAACTTGAAAACTATTTTTTGTTATGGATTGACCACCAAGAGTTTCTAGACGACCTGCAAGGACAAGGTTTTGATGTAGACAAAATAATCAAGCAGCCAAAAACCTCAACTGCATTGTTTAGAAAGTACGTCCACTATTTTGCAGGAGTGGAAAACCAGCTAGAGCTGCTAAAAAACGGAACAGCCAACATATCACAAGAGGTCTTGGATTTTATCGGCGAGGCGCTACTCTCAATGAAACCAGAGTACATGAAGATCTGGCAGGAGCTGTACAAAAGCATGCCAGGAATAAAAAACAATGTTGACACGTATCTTGAAAACACAATTGATCTTTACAAGCAGCTAAAGCGTAGCTAGAGTGCAGGAAAAAATGCCTTTATGTTTATAATGGCTGCAACAACCTGAGATATAGCAAAGACAGCAATTGGAATTAGAATCAAATATTTTATCTGGTAATTTGCAATGGTATTTTTTTTGTACAACAGATACGTAATGGAAACAAGCGAGCATGCAATAATGATTACCAGAATATCTATGACAATTCCCTCTGGACTAAAAACCCCGCACGTTGTAATGCCTAGTGTACAGTATGACAAAAGAAACGCAATGTTCCATGACGAGTGAAAAACAATTGCAAACCATCCCTTTCCGCTAGTCCATGTCCTAAGACTAAAAAAAATGTGGGGAATCGCAAACAAAAAGCTTCCGTATGCAAGGTTGTTAATGTCAAATACATCTGTGTTAAGAATGTGAACCGCTGACCAGAAAAATCCCATTCCCAATACTGCATAGATGTTTCCAAAAAGATACGACGGGATTCCAAAAAATATAGATTCCTCGACAGGACCTGCAGTTATTGCCATGATAATCGAAACTGGCACTTCGGGTACCTCATAGTCAGGCAAAAATGCCAGGATAATTGCAGAGCTTGCAAACATCAAGGCCACGCCTATTCCATGGTAGAAAAAGGCCATCTTGAGCAGATACGGTATCGTGGTTTTGCGGTACTTTGATAGCCAAGATTTTGGATTAAAATCTGTAATTTCGTCTTGGAAGTTTTTTGATGTCAAGTATGAAATTAGCTTCTGTCCATTCATATTAAATTTGAATGGTCAATTTTCCATACTAGTCGTGATTTGAAAAATAAATTTTTCATATCAAACACTTGTCAGGATAATCTTACTAGGATTATCCAACACAGATTCAAATGAATATTACGAAAAAATTACAAGTCAGAAGACCAAATAAAAAGCATGACCGAATTGATTGTTACTTGTACCAAATGTCGTAAATTTATGGACCAAACTTTAGACAATCCAATATACTGGTTGTGCCCTAATTGTGGGATCAGTATTGGAATCACAATGAAAACCGATGATTAAATTCTAGCTGGATTGATGATGATTTTGGATAATCTTAGAAGGATTACACAATAGATAGATTCAAACTAAAATTAATCCAAGATCTTTAGCTTGCCAACAGTTGATCAAATACTTGCTGAAATGCAACATAAGGTTGTGCCCCTGAAACCATACCATATCCAATTTTTTCATTTCCTATGAAGAATCCAGGTGTACCAGTTATCCCATAAGATACACCGTCATTCAAGTCATTTTGTACCTCATCCAAGTACTTAGCAGATTCAAGGCAGGTGTTGAATGTATCTGAATCTAAATCCAAGTCCTTTGCAAATTGTTCAAATGTACCTACGACATTTTGATTATCGAGATCTTGCCATAGAAGCTGGTTTTCAAATATTTTATCATGATATTCCCAAAACATTCCTTGTTCATCAGCGCATTCAGCTGCTATTGCAGCTGGAATGGCATTTTGATGAATGCTTGGTATTGGAAAATCCCTATAAACAAATTTCACCTTTCCAGTATCAATGTAATTTTGTTGAATCAAAGGTAAGGTTTGTGAAAAAAATCTTGCACAAAACGGGCATTGAAAGTCCGAAAACTCGACTATCGTAATTGGAGCATTGGGATTACCCTTTACAGGATCATCATCTAAAGACACCAAGATTATTTTAGACGATGGATTAGATTGTGCCTGTTGTTTTGACGGTGTTTGATCTGCTATGTCCTTGGAATCTTTTATGACAAGCTCTGAAGAATTGTCAGTTTCTGATCCTACACCAAAACCCACAAAAAATGCAGCAACGGTTATTGCAACTATCAAGCCAACAAGTAGTTTATTGTAGGTTGATTTTTTAATCGAAATTGATTCTGGTTCCTTGTCATCCATAATGTTCATTTTCTCACTTTGCTATTAAGCCAATATCCAAATGATTTCTCATCATCGAATGCATTGATTTGCCTTCTGGTATGACATGAGTGTGAAGAGTGTAGTATCCATTCTCATCTAGAATAAAATCAATTTGGTATTCACCATTACCTAGTTCCTCTGCCAAAAACATTGTACCAATCATATCCATACTTGTCATTGGAGCACCTCTTTCAATGCCAACTATTACTCTAGAATTCACAAGAGGCTCTGCTGTTTTTTTATCCAAAACCATGATAGTGATATGTGCATCTTTTTCAATTCCTACAACTTGCGGAGATATGACTTTTACAATCACATCATCTGGAATTTCGCTCATCATAGAACACATTTTTTGTATCATACCACCCATCATTTGATATTGAATAACATTCAAAGATACTGGTTCTGCCAAAAAAGCACCGCTTCCAAATACCTGACCTAATGGAAAGAACGGTAATGCCACTAAAGCAATCAAGTATATTTTCACATTATTGTTTTGATACCTAGATATATCAATCTAGTATTTTACAATTGTAAAGTGCTGTTAATAAGTAGAACAAAATATATTCTATAAGCGTCTAAGAAGTTGAAAGTAGAACAAGGTCAGCTAAAAAGGACTGCATTAAAGATAGGCGGTATGCACTGTGCAGGATGTGTAAATTCAATTCAGAATTTTGTATCAAGCCTTGATGGTGTAAAAAAATGTGAGGTCAATTTAGCATCTGAGAAAGCAGTTTTAGAGTTTGATCCAAAATCAGTAGATATTTCCTCAATTGAAAAGGCAATACATGAGGCAGGCTACAAAGTAGTCTACGAAAAGCTTACCATCAAGGTGAGTGGAATCACCGACTCTAGTGATGCTGACAACCTAGAGAAGAAGATACAAGAATTAGAAGGGGTCAAGTACGTATCAGTCAATTATGGAAACAGTCAGGTAATTGTAGAGTATAATCAAGCGCTAATATCACTATCAGACATAAGGCAAGTCATTAGCAAAAGTGGTTATCAGATTTTAAGTGAGGATCTTTCTGCATCTGCTGAAGAAATAGAAGCAAAAAAGCTCAAAAAACTGTTTGGAATCGCACTAGGCTTTACGATCCCAATTTTGATTTTTGGATACCCAGATGTCATGTCGTTTATTCCGCTTGCTGGAAGCGATATTTCTGCATATGTCATGTTTGTTTGTGCAAGTGTGGTTCAGTTTGTGACAGGAAGCAGGTTCTATGTCGGTGCGTACAGAATTGCTAAAATGAAATCTGCAAACATGGACACACTAGTAATAATTGGAACTACTGCAGCATACCTCTTTAGTACATTCAATACATTTCCGACACCAACATGGCACAACATTTACTATGATGCAGCTGCAGTTGTCATAACATTTATCGTTCTTGGCAAGTATTTGGAAAACAAAACCAAGGGCAAAGCATCATCCATAATCAAAAAAATGCTAGAACTGCAACCGAAGACAGCTAAAATAAAAAGAGATGGTAAGGAAGCTGAAATTCCAATTGAATTAATCAAACCAGGGGACATTGTAATAGTAAGACCTGGAGAAAAGATTCCAGTTGACAGTATCATTGTTGAGGGACATTCTGCTGTAGATGAATCCATGATCACTGGCGAATCCATGCCTGTAAACAAAAAGGTAGGGGATCTTGTAATTGGCAGCACTGTCAACAAGGAGGGGGTATTGCAAATCAAAGCAGAAAAGGTTGGAAGTGATACAGTGCTTTCCCAAATTGTCAGGCTAGTCGAAGAGGCAATGGGAAGAAAACCCCCAATGCAAAAAATGGTTGATAAAATTGCTGGCTACTTTGCATTTGTAGTAATAGCGATCGCAATCGGAACATTTCTTGGATGGTACTTTGTTTCAGAACCAAGCGAGCATCATTTTGCCTTGTCATTAATTCCAGCAGTTGCAATTTTGGTTGTTGCATGCCCATGTGCATTAGGATTAGCTACCCCTACCGCAGTAATGGTTGGAATGAGCAAAAGTGCACAAAATGGTGTAATATTCAAAAGTGGTGAAGCACTCGAAGTTCTTGGAAAGATTCAAGTCACCGTATTTGACAAAACCGGCACATTAACAGAAGGAAAACCTAAAGTCACAGACATTTTTGCTTTGGACAATTCGTATGATGACGCTAAAATTCTTCAGATAGCAGCAGCTGCTGAAGCCAATTCAGAACACCCACTTGCAAAAGCCATAGTGCAAAAAGCAGAAGAATTAAACTTGAACATAGGTGAGGTTTCAGATTTTATTGCAATCCCAGGAAAGGGAATTGAAGTAACCTACAGCAACAGCAGTGTAATTGTTGGAAAATTGGCACTTTTACAAGAGAAAAATATTGATGTAAGACCAACTAACGAACTTGTTTCAAAACTAGAAGAAAAAGGAAAGACCACAATACTTGTTGGTACTGATGGCAAAATAATTGGAGTAATTGCTTTACTTGACACTCCAAAATCTAGTGCAAAGGAAGCAGTAAAATTGCTAAAAGAAAATGGAATTGAAATTGTTATGTTGACAGGAGATAACCAGAAAACTGCAGATACAATTGCAAAGGAAATCGGAGTAGACAGAGTAATGGCAAATGTTTTGCCACATCAAAAGGTGAACGTAATCAAACAGCTACAAGATGAAGGAAAAAAAGTAGCTATGGTAGGGGATGGAATAAACGATGCAGCGGCACTTTCTCAAGCAGATGCAGGTATTGCAATAGGAAGCGGCACCGATATTGCAATAGAGGCAGGCAAAGTGGTGTTAATCAAGGACGACCCACGAGATGTAGTTGCTGCAATTGAAATCAGCAAAAAAACTGTCAGTAAAATAAGGCAAAATCTACTTTACGCATTTGTGTATAATGCTGCATTAATTCCTGTAGCTGGCTTGGGATTGCTCTATCCAGCACTTGCGGGATTGGCAATGGCTGCAAGTTCTGTGTCTGTTACCTCAAGCTCGTTATTACTTAAGAGATGGTCTCCAAAAAGCAAAAAGTACCAATTACAGGTTAGAGCATAGTGAACATAAAATCATCAAAATACATTCTCTTGGGGATAATACCATCCCTGCTAATGATATTTTATCTTGTAACTACAGCAAATTCCGTACCTCCTGCTAACAGTGTGGAAGAAAGATTTGCTATTTTGAGTAACTCCCAAACAAATTATTGTGCTGCACCAAACTTCTTGGCTTTTAAAGAAGATGCAGAAAGGCTACAAGGTTCATGTTGTTCCCAGATGGACTTTCACAGGTACATAGAACAAATCGAAGGCCTAAAAAAATATTCTACAATCGATGTCATTCCATCTGATCCTTATGACATTGAAGTATCACTTGCAAAAAGACTTGTATCCTATGCTCAAACCATTCAACTAAATCCACAACAGCAAGAGGTATATGATAATGCAATGAAAATGTCAGCAGAAGGTGGACCTTGCTGCTGTAAATGTTGGAGATGGACTGCGTTTGATGGGCAGGCAAGATATTTGATTACAGAATTCAACTTTAATGAAAAACAGATTGCACAAGTATGGGATTTAGAGGATGGGTGTGGTGGGAGTGGGCATGCAGATCATTTTGAACCAGAACAAACGTGAGATAAAGAAGATTTAACAAAAATAAACTGGGATCTAAATTTTGAAATTAGTTGGTCTTTATCAAATTTTGACTTGCAATGAGGACAGCAAAAATAAACAAATTTTCCATTTACCTTTGATTTGACTGTACCAGTTTTTTCATCCACTTCCATTCCACAAACAGGATCCTTTACCATCTTAGACGCCAAAAGTATAGGGAATTGGTGAAATTTAAGAAAGTATCTTTACAATTGTAAAGTACTATCCTTTAATATCAAAAAGAATTTTGTAAATTAAAAATCAGAAATGAAATTTTATAATTTTGGGACTAATTTGGAAAAAGAGGCAAATATCATTAGCACAATTTTGTAGTGTGATTATAGATGATTAGAAAATGAATTTACCAAGTAATAAAAAACTCATCGCAATCGCAATGAGTATATCTGTAATTATTGCCCTAATTGGTGTACAGTATGCTCTTGAGCTTAAATCCTCCTCAGTTCCTCACACCTTTTCTAGAATAGTTGACTGGAGACACGTACATGGGTTAGGAATTGATCCTGTTAACCGTACCATTTTGTATATCGCAACTCATGGTGATTTTTATCACAGTCATGATGGTGCTCCACCATTCAAAGTAGATATTGTACGAGCTGACTATATGGCATTTAATGCACCAGCAACTGCTGGAATTCCACTTTATGCAAGTGGGCATCCTGCATCTGGTGGAAATACTGGTTTGATAAAAAGTTCGGATGGTGGACAAAGTTGGGAAAGTGTTTCCAAAGTTTTAGACCCACCAGTGGATTTTCATGCAATGTCAGTTAGCAAAAGCGATCCTAACACAATCATAGGATTTGATAGTGGTGCTCGCGGATTATTCAAAACTGTAGATGCGGGCAAGACATGGGAAACACTACAATACCCCGATTATGTTTCAGCTCTTGCGATAGCCCCAATTGATTCTCAGAATGTGTTTGCTGGTACTGGAAAGGGAATATTTCAGTCAAATGATGGTGCTAAAAGCTGGATTCAGCTTGATGAATACAAAGGAATTAACATACTTGCGTTAACATTTGACGAAAACCAAATTCTGTATGTATCAAATCAGTTGGGTCTTTCCAGATCGTCGGATTTTGGAAAGAGTTGGGAAAACCTAAGTGATCCAGACCTGACAATAACCAGTATTGCAGTAGATACACAAAACAAGATAATCTATGTAGCAGGGTATTCCCCAGATGGTTATCAAGAAGTCTACAGAAGTATGGATGATACCAGGAGCTGGGACATTATCGGAACCAATAAAGGATTATAGAAGATTATTTTGTATAATCTCTACAGGATTACCCAGAATAGTTATAGTTCATAGAATTTATTCACATCCTTAATATGAGAAAACAGCATATTGTAATACGTGTCAGAACAGGGTTCTGCTAAAACAAAACCACTGTCACGGCGCGATTTTTTGAAGCTGCTTGGTGCAGGAGGAGTGGGAATAGCTTTTGCTCCGTTTGTACCATGGGGACAATACGGACCAAATCCTCAAAATGACAATTTGCAAAAGGCTGAGGTGATTCTACCAGATGGCACGCACGCAAATGTAAACACATTTCCTGTAAATTATGCTGATGTTGTTACCTATCCAAAAACTGGCGATAGGGTTTTAGATGAAGAGGCATTTCGAAAGTGGCAGCTAATAAGACTACCAGCTGAACTTGGTGGCAACAAAAATAATGTTTCAGCATTTAGGTTATACAGTATGGTCTGTTTGCATCTGTGGTGTTTGTGGAAATACTGGCCAGAAGATGGACACAAGAAAGGAGAATGCCCATGTCATGCCAGCACATACGATCCTGTAACCGGAGTTGCAACTGGCGGTCCAGCTGCAAAACAATCTGCGCCCTCAAACGCTCTTCCCAAACTTGATTTGGAATCTGATTCAAATGGATTTCTGTACATAAAGCCACCAACATGGGGCGTACGTGCCAACGGAGTTGTAGGATATGGACGATTTATCAAATAATTTTCCAGTGGATAATCCTGTATAGATTATACAAAAATGTGAATCTGTTAAGATT
>Ga0187892_10003288_pt1 | contig 29771 bp, 27 predicted proteins | sample MA1701073metaG_FD_139345 | JGI IMG/M metagenome (GOLD analysis project Ga0187892, IMG submission 139345) | Bio-ooze microbial communities from a basaltic lava cave in the Kipuka Kanohina Cave System on the Island of Hawaii, USA - MA170107-3 metaG ... | reverse complement strand
GTGTTGATGTTGGGGCTGTATTCATTTCAACAGCCGGCCACGGCGCAGCAGGAATTCTTCGTCAAGCCGGTGGCTGAGAAGAAGCTCAAGCAACTGCCGGCTGGGCCCTTGTACTGGCTGGTCGAAAATTTCCCCACCTTTGCGCGTGCGCAGGAGGCCGCGGGCCCGACCTCGCTGGCGGTTGACATCGCGGGCCGGGTCTGGCTTTTCACGCTTGGCCCCAAGGGCGGCGCGACGCCCGGCGCAAGCAAGGTCGTGGAAATCGGCCCGGTGCCCGCCGTCACCGCGCCCGAGTACTTGCTGCGCATCAACCACTCGGGCGGACCGCCCGCAGCGAAGACGCCGGTGCACACACACCCGGGCTCGGAGGCGTTCTATGTACTGAGCGGCCGACTAGGCCAGAAAACGCCGCACGGCGTGAGTCATGTCGAGGCCGGCAGCACCATGAATGGCCATGGTGCAGACATGCCGATGGAGGTCTTCAGCAGCGGCGCGAACGATATGAATGCCCTGGTCATGTTCGTGGTGGATGCGACCAGACCGTTCTCGTCTCCGGCCAAGTTTCCGTAGGCTGGCGGTGCTTCGACGCGAGACCTTGAGCGGCCGGCACAATGCCGGCCGCAGTCTAGACAGACGAACTACTGATCCGCAAACCATTCGGCGACGCCGGACAGCGGACTGTGGTTCAGCGCCAAAGTCGCCTGTCGCTGTACCACCGGTTTCGCGCGATACGCGACCGAGATTCCCGCCAGCTTCAGCATCTTCAGATCGTTGGCGCCGTCGCCGATCGCGATCGCCTTGTCAGTCGGACACCCGATCATCGCGCAAACGTCTCGCAACGCATCCGCCTTGGCCTCGGCGCCGACGATTTTTCCGTCGGCGCCCGATACCTCGCCGGTCAATCGTCCGCCCGCAACTTCAAGCGTGTTCGAGCGCACGAAGTCGAGGCCGAGCCGCTCGCGCAGGCGATCGGTAAAGAACGTAAAACCGCCGGAGACGAGCAGCGTTTTGAGACCCGCGCGCCGCGCCGCGCCGGTCAGTTCCTCCGCTCCCGGAGACAAGCGCAGTCTGTAGTCGTAAACCCTGTCGAGCGCGGAAGCGCCGAGGCCGGCCAGCAACTTCACGCGCCGCCGCAGGCTTTGTTCGAAGTCGATTTCGCCGCGCATCGCGGCAGCGGTGATGGCCGCGACGTCATCCTTCTTGCCGGCGAAATCGGCGATCTCGTCGACGCACTCGATCGTGATCAGCGTCGAGTCCATGTCCATCGCAAGAACGCGAAAGTCCGCAAGCCGCAGATCGGGCTGCACGAACGCGACGTCGCACTTCCAGTACGCGCCCAGTGCAGCGGCGGCCTTGCGCGTGTCGGCGTCGTCCTGGATCTCGATCAGCCGCGCGCTGTTGAGTTTGCGCTTGACGCTTCGGGCGACGCAGGCAACTTTGAAAGCGTCCACCGCGTCGGTCGGAAGATCGAAGGATTGAATGACGAGGTCCATGCTGAACTTTGCGCAGAACTAGAAGTTCACGAGATCCGCGAAAGACTGGATTCCCGCCTTCGCGGGAATGACGACAAGACTCTGATGCAAGCTCATTTCAGTGCCTTGAACACCGCCCGCATCTGTGCCAGCCGCGCGTCAAGATTCGCGGTCTTCACATCGATGCGCAACCGGTCCGGTCCGGCGAGCCGCATCGTCCTGTCGCGCTGAATCAACTGGATCAGGCGCGCCGGATCGATCGGTGGTTGCGGCACGAAGGTCAGCACGATGGTCTCACCCGACGCGTCGATCTTCTTCACGCCGAGCGTCTCCGCCGCGAGACGCAGCCGATGCGTTTCAATCAGCGCGCGGGCCTGCTCGGGCAGCTTGCCGTAACGGTCGATCAGTTCCTCCTGCAAGCCGATCAACGCATCCTCGTCGTTGCAGGTGGCAAGCTTCTTGTACAGCGACAGCCGCTGGTGCACGTCGTTCACATAGTCGCTCGGCAAAAGCGCCGGCACATGCAGATTGATTTCGGTCACCGCGGCCAGCGGCGCCATCAGATTGGGCTCGCGTCCCGACCGCAGAGCGCGAACCGCCGCATTCAGCATCTGCGTGTACAGATCGAATCCGACTTCCTGCATATTGCCGGACTGGCTTTCGCCCAACACTTCGCCGGCGCCGCGGATTTCGAGGTCGTGCATCGCCAGATAAAAACCACTGCCGAGTTCTTCCAACGTCTGGATCGCTTCCAGCCGCTTCTCCGCGTTCTTCGTCAATCCCCCTTCGTCAGGAACCATCATGTAGGCGTATGCCTGATGGTGCGAGCGGCCAACTCGGCCGCGCAGCTGATGCAATTGCGCGAGTCCGAACTTATCGGCGCGATGTATGACGATCGTGTTCGCGGTCGGTACATCGATGCCGGTTTCGATGATCGTCGTACACAGCAACAGGTTGAAACGCTGCTGATAAAACGCGCGCATCACGCGTTCCAGCTCGCGCTCCGGCATTTGTCCGTGCGCGACTTCGATGCGCGCCTCGGGCAGCAATTCGGCCATACGCGCGCGGCGATTTTCGATTGTCTCGACCTCGTTATGCAGGAAGTAGATCTGCCCGCCGCGTTTCAGTTCGCGCAGACACGCTTCGCGGATAAGCGAAGCGCTTTCTTTGCGCACAAAGGTCTTGATCGCCAGCCGCCGCTGCGGCGCTGTGGCAATCACCGAGAACTCGCGTATGCCTTCCATCGATAAAGCAAGCGTCCGTGGGATAGGAGTCGCGGTCAGGGTCAGCACGTCCACTTCCGCACGCAGCGCTTTGAGTCGCTCCTTCTGCCGTACGCCGAAACGATGCTCCTCGTCGATGATCACGAGACCCAGTCGATCGAACTTCAGCGCGGCCGACAGCAGCTTGTGGGTGCCGATCACGATGTCGAGCGTGCCCGCATTCAGTCCGGCGATCGCGGCGGCGACTTCCTTTTGCGACCTGAAGCGCGACAGCTCAACAATGCTGATGGGCCAGTCGGCGAAGCGGTCGCGAAATGTCTGCGTGTGCTGCTCGACGAGCAGCGTGGTCGGGCACAACACCGCGACCTGCTTGCCGCCGGCCACCGCAACGAAGGCGGCGCGCAACGCGACTTCTGTCTTGCCAAAGCCCACGTCACCGCAGACGAGCCGGTCCATCGGAAATCCGGCGCGCATGTCGGTGAGCACCGCGTCGATCGCCGCCTGCTGATCGGGCGTCTCCTCGAAGCTAAAGCCGTCGGCAAACGCTTCGTAGTCGCCAGGCGTGAAGTCAAACGCGTGTCCGCTGCGCGCCGCACGCATTGCATACAGATTCAGCAGCTCGGCTGCCGTGTCGCGCACTTGTTTGGCGGCCTTCCTGCGCGCGCGGTCCCAGTCGCCCGAGCCGAGCGAATGCAGCGGGGCGGCGTCGGGATCGGCGCCGCTGTAGCGCGAGATCAAATGCAGTTGCGCAACCGGGACATACAGCTTCGTTTCGTTGGCGTACTGAAGGTGCAGAAATTCGGTCGAGCCTTCGCCGAGATCGAGTGATTGCAGCCCGAGATAACGGCCGATGCCGTGTTCGACATGAACGACCGGGTCGCCGATGCGCAGTTCGGCAAGATCGCGCACCATCGCTTCGACGTTCGACGCACGTTCGCGCCCGCGATTGCGCATCCGCCGCGGGTGCGCGGCATAGAGCTCGGTTTCGGTGAGCAGTGCGAGCGGTGGGCTTCTGAGCACGAAGCCGCCATGCAGCGGCGCAACGCCGAGCGCTAGCAGCGCGTCAGTGGCAACGAAGCCCGCGAAGTCGGCGTTGTCGCTGAAGTCAACGTGATGCTCGCGCAGCAGATTGGCGATCGTCTCGCGCCGCCCGGGCGAGTCGGCCAAAAGCAGCACGCGGCGGTCTTTATCCGCGGCGGTGGCGACGAACGCGCGCACTCGCGCCAGCGGATCGGACTGCTTGCGTTCGACTGCCAGCGGCGGCACGGCATCGAAGTTGTCGTTGTCGCCGTCGACCAACGCGAGCCGCGCGTACGGCTGCACGGCGACGAAGAACTCGTCGCTCTTCAGAAACAGGCGCGCCGGCGGCAGACACGGGCGCTGCGTGTCGCGCGACAGAAACCGGTAGCGCTCCGACGTCTCGTTCCAGAAACGCTGGCAGGCCGCTTCGATCGCACCGTGCAGCACGACCTGTGTGCTGGCCGGTAGATAGTCGAACAGCGTAGCGGCCTCATCGAAAAAGAGTGGCAGGTAGTACTCGATGCCGGGACTGACAATGCCGTTGCCGATGTCCTTGTAGACGCTCGAGCGGCTCGGATCGCCTTCGAACGCCTCGCGCCAGCGACCGCGAAACGCGACTCGCGCGGCTTCGTCGAGCGGAAACTCACGACCAGGAAGCAGGCGAATCGCGGGGACGGGAAAGAGGCTGCGCTGCGTGTCGGGATCGAAACTTCGGATCGATTCGATAACGTCGTCCAGCAGATCGAGCCGGTAGGGCAGCGAAGAGCCGTTGGGAAAGAGATCGATCAGCCCGCCGCGTACGCTGAATTCGCCCGGAGCAACAACCTGCGACACGTGCTGATAGCCGGCGAGCACGAGTTGACCGCGCAGGTGATCCGACGCCAGCCGTTCTGCCTGCCGGAAGAAGAACGTGTGACCGGCGACGTAGCCCGGAGGAGCGAGCCGATACAACGCGGTCGTTGCGGGCAGCACCAGGACATCGAGCGCTGCTTCGACGTCGTCCTTGTCGCGATTCAGCAGGCGATACAACGCCTCCAGCCGCTGCGACACCAGATCCTGGTGCGGAGAAAGAATGTCGTACGGCAGCGTTTCCCAGTCGGGCAGCGCGCGCACCGAAAGTGCGCTGTCGAAGTAGGCGATCTCATCGACCAGCCGCTGGGCGTCAATCGGATCGGCGCAGATCACCGTGACGAGCTGGCCGCGGCGTTTGCTCGTGCGCGCGAGCTGCGCGAGGATCAGTGCGTCTCCCGATCCCGGCGGAAGCGCGAGCGACCAGCGCTGGCCGGCGGTCAGTTCCGGCAGCGGCAAGTCGATGTCAATCGGGCTGGCGAGCGTATCCATCGTTCGAAAAAGACTCGCGGCGGCACGAAAAAATTCGGCCGCCGCGGGCGCATGGCTATCATAACTTTGTGAGTTCTCAAAGACTCTTCGCATTGATTCCCGCCGCCGGCGCCGGCTCGCGACTGGGCGAAGGGCCGCCGAAGCAATTCCGGCCGCTGGGTGATCGGACGATGGTCGAGCACGCGCTCGACGCACTGCTGACGGCCGATGACATCGAAAGCGTTCTCGTCGTGCTGGCGCCGGGTGATGCCAATTATCTTGAGCTGGCGCCGCGCGCGCGCGTGGGCTACGCGGCAATCGGCGGCGTCACTCGGGCGGAGACCGTGCGCAATGGCTTGCGCGCGCTCGATGCGGCCGAAACCGACTGGGTGCTCGTGCATGACGCCGCGCGGCCGTGCCTGTCGTCGCGCGAGCTGTCGAATCTGATTCGCGCGTTGCGTGAGGATTCGATTGGCGGACTGCTGGCCTTGCCGGTTGCCGACACGCTGAAACGCGGCCAGGGCGACCGCGTGCTGGAGACCGTTGAGCGCGCCGGCCTGTGGCGCGCGTTGACACCGCAGATGTTTCGCGTCGGTCTACTGCGTGCTGCACTCGAGGAAGATGCGTCGGAGCTGATCACCGACGAAGCGGCGTCGATGGAACGCGCGGGCCACCGGCCGCGCCTGATCGAAGGCTTGAACACAAACATCAAGGTCACGCGCCCCGACGACTGGGCACTGGCGGAAGCGATACTCAAGTCGCAGGGCCGGTGGCAATGAAACTTCGGGTCGGTCAGGGGTTTGACGTGCACGCGTTCGCGGCGGGACGGCGCCTGATGCTGGGCGGTGTGGAAATTCCGTTCGAGCGCGACGGCCAGCCGCTTGGCCTCGCCGGCCATTCGGATGCCGATGTGCTGTTGCATGCAATCACCGACGCGCTGCTCGGCGCCGCCGGACTGGGCGATATCGGTCGCTGGTATGCGGACAGCGACGAGCGTTATCGCGACGCCGACAGCAGCGTATTGCTGCGAGAGGTTGTCGAGCGCGTAACCCACACGGGGTGGCGCATCGAGAACATCGACTGCACGGTGATCGCGCAAGTGCCGAAGATCGCGCCGTTTGTCGATGCAATGCGCGCAGCGATCGCGTCCGCGACGGGCGTTGCGATCGAATCGGTCAACGTGAAAGGAAAGACGACGGAACAGCTCGGCTTCACCGGCCGCGGTGAAGGTATCGCCGCGCAGGCGGTGGCGCTGCTGGTGGCCGGCGCCTGATAGCGGCTCGACTGAAAACAAGGAGGTTCGCAAATGACTGGCATTGTTTCTCCCCGGCAGATCGCCGACTCGCTGACCGAACACTGGTCGCCGCGCGTTGTCGCCGAGCTCGACGACTCCGATGTCAAGGTCGCCAAGGTCAAGGGTACGCTGACCTGGCACAGCCATGACAACGAGGATGAGCTGTTCTACATCCTGAGAGGCAGGCTGCGCATCGAAACGGAATCGGGTTCGGTCGAACTCGGCGAAGATGGCGCCTTCGTCGTGCCGAAAGGCGTGCGACACAATCCAGTCGCCGATGAGGAGTGCCACATCATGCTGATCGAACGCAAGAGCACGCCGCACACGGGAAACGAGGTGAATGCAAAGACGCGTTCATTGGAAGAGCAGCTTCGTCCGGTGCTGCCGGGTGCAACGTCGCGATGACTGAAGCCGCGATCAGCGTTAGCCCACTGTCTCCGGCAACGCTCGGGGACTTTCTACGATTCTTTGACGGCCCCGCCTTTTCCGACAACCCGAAGTGGTCGTTCTGCTATTGCCAATGCTTCTATGAGGACCACGACCGCATTGTGTGGCGCGATCGCACGGCGGAACAGAACCGCGCGCTCGCTTGCGAGCGTGCCGCGACCGGCGCAATGCAGGGATACCTCGCCTGTGTCGACGGTCGGCCGGTCGGCTGGTGCGGCGCCGCTCCGCGTCGCCTCTTTGTCGCTCTGAACGATGAGCCGACGCCGGACGAAGAGCAGGTCGGAGCGATCATGTGTTTTCTGGTAGCGCCGGAGTATCGCGGCACGGGGGTTGCACGCAAGCTTCTTGCTGCGGCCTGTGATGGCCTGCGCGCCCAGGGCGTCACGATCGCGGAGGCCAACCCGCGCCCTGAAGCGAGTTCGGCCGCCGACAATCACTTCGGCCCGTTGCGCCTGTATCTGTCCGAGGGCTTCCAGATTCATCGCACGGATACGGACGGGAGCGTCTACGTGCGCAAGGCGCTGTAGTCGGTATCAGCCAAACCCGGAAGGAGGCCGGATGGATCCACTCGCATCGATCACGGTCGGCAAGCAGGGCACAACGAGCGTGCTCGTGACTGAGGAGCTGACCGTCAGGCACTTCATGCCGCAGATGCCCGCCGTCTACGGCACGCCGATGATGATTTTCTTGATGGAGATCGCCAGCACCAAAGCAATCCATCCGTTTCTCCCCGAAGGATGGCTGTCGGTTGGTGCGGAGGTGAACATCCGTCATCTGGCGGCGACGCCGGTCGGCCGAACGGTCACCGCAACGGCGGTCGTCACCGCGATCGACGGCCGGTCGATCTCGTTCAACGTCGAAGCACACGACGGCGTTCGCAAGATCGGCGAAGGCACCCACGTCCGAGGCGTGATCGATGTCCGAAAGTTCGAGGAGCGACTGCGGCAAGGGTGATTCCCGCGAGGATCCAGCGTCCTTCACCGCGAAGACGCTGGGTTCCCGCTTTCGCGGGAACGACACACTTCACCTATCGCACCGGCAATCGCAACTCCGCCCGCAAACCCCGCGGCACATTCGGCAGCAACCGCAGTTCGCCTTCGTGCAGCTTTGCAATCCGCGCGACGATGGCGAGTCCGAGTCCTGCGCCGCGCGTTCCGCTGCGCGCGGTGTCGCCGCGTTCGAACGGGCGCGTCAGGCGATCGACATCGCCGGGAGAGATGCCGGGTCCCTGGTCGCTGACGTCGATGACGGCGGTTTTATCGTCGCGATGCACTTCGATGCGCAATTGCAAGCGATCCGAGTCGGGGTCGCGGCCGTAGCGCACAGCGTTGGTCAGCAGGTTGTCGAGCGCGCGCGACACCTCGGTCGCGTGCGCTTCGATGCGAAGCCCCGGCTCGGCATCCACTTGCAAATCCGCGTCGAGGCGTGCCCGAGCGAGCGCGGCTTCAACCAGCTCCGCAAGATCGACCTGCTCGCGCGGCTGCTGGGGCGCTGCGCGCGCATAGTCGAGAAACTGTCCGACGATCGCGTCCATCTGTTCGATATCGCCGATCATCGCGTCGCGCGTCGAAACCGGCAAGTCGTTGATGTCGAGCTCCAATCGCAGCCGCGTGAGCGGCGTACGCAGATCATGCGAGATACCGGCCAGCAGCACGGCGCGATCCTGTTCCAGCTGCGCGAGGTCGGCGACCATGCGGTTGAAACTCTGATTGACGGTGCGGATTTCGCGCGGACCGGTCTCGGGCAATCGTGCCGGCGTATGGCCGGTGCCGAGTTCACGTGCCGCGACCGCGAGCCGTTTTAGCGGCAGGTTGACCACGCGCGTGATCGCCACCGCAACCAGCAGCGATAACGTCATCGCGACCGCGGCCCAGGCGACCCATCGCGTGCCCGTATCGCGCGCCAGCGGATCACGCTCGATATAGACCCAGTACGCGTCCTCATCGATGTTGAAGCTCACCCAGTTGCCGGAAACGCCGTTGACGGCCGATGCCATGCGTGTGCCCGGCCCCAGGCGCTCGATGAGCTGCGCTGAGACCAGTTTCACCAGCGGCCAATCGGGAAAGTCGGCCACCTGATCGGCCGGCTCCAGCGGCACGATGCGGATTCCTTCGTTGTCGGCAAGGTCCGCCAGCAGTTCGCGCCGTGTGTCAGGGTCGGAGTAGAGGAGGGCGCTGCGCGTGATGTTCACGATAGAAACGATTTGCTGCGCGATCTGTTGCGCGCGCGGCTCGCGTTCGAATACGCGAAAGCTTTGCAGCCACGCAACCAGGCTCGCGGCGATCAACAACGCAATCAGCAGGAACGTGCGCCAGAACAGCGTCGGCGAAGCCAGACGCGGCATGAATCAGCGGCCTGTAGCAGTCGATTCGTGAGGGAAAGGCGCACCTGCGCGAGCCGAGTGCCTCATTTGGCAAACTCGGCGAGCCGCTTCGCGTAGCCGACGCATACGCGCAAGCGCGGCGACAAAGCAATCGGCCGCGCCGGCGCGCAAGGCACTCGCGAATTGGCTGCTACAGGCCACTAACTTTGACCGTCGGGAATGAAGACGTACCCGAGTCCCCACACCGTCTGGATGAACTTCGGTTTGGAAGGATCCGCCTCGATCATCTTGCGCAGCCGCGAGATCTGCACGTCGAGGCTGCGGTCGAACGCCTCGTATTCGCGGCCGCGCGCCATTTCCATCAGTTTTTCGCGGGACAGCGGCACGCGCGGGTAACGCGCAAAAACTTTCAACACGGCGAATTCGCCGGTTGTCAGAGGCACCGGTTCGCCGGAGCGGGTCAGCGTGCGCGTGGCGAGATCGAGCGTGAATTCACCGAACACGACCGACTTCGGTTCCTGCGAAGGCGCGCCTGGAACTTCGTCCTGGCCTTTCCGGCGTAGCACGGCGTTGATACGAGCCAGGAGTTCGCGCGGGTTAAACGGCTTCGGCAAATAGTCGTCGGCGCCCATTTCAAGTCCTACGATGCGATCGACGTCCTCGCCCTTGGCTGTCAACATCACGATGGGCGTCGGATCATTGGCGCCGCGCAAGCGCCGCAACACCGACAGTCCGTCTTCGCCGGGCATCATCAAATCGAGGATTAGCAGATCGAAACGCTCGCGCAGCCACAGCTTGTTCATCGCCTGCGCGTTTTCGGCAACAAACACGGAGAACCCGTTGTCGCCCAGATACCGGCGCAACAGGTCGCGCAAGCGAGGATCGTCATCGACGACGAGTAGCTTCGGGGGTCCGTGGCGGCTCATGGGTGGCGGATGTTAGGAATGTCCCTTAGAGAATTAGGGGCAGGGCCACAAAGTGTTACAGACTTTACCCGGTTCGCAACGCGCTTTCGTCGAAGATTGGCACGCCTCAATCGTTGAGTCTCTACCATTTCATCATTCACGGTCTTTGCACTCAGCGATGCTGCGTTTGTTTTTCATCCTCGCTTTGCTGTTGGTCTCCGCTCCTGCCGCGGCTCAGGGTGGCCGCCATCTCACGCCGCAAGAGCGCGAGGAGATTTGGCAGCGAATGACGCCGGAGCAGCGCGAACATATCTGGCGCCAGATGACGCCCGATCAGAGGGGTGAGGCGTGGCGGCGCTTGACGCCCGAGCAGCGGCAGTCGATTCGCGAACGACTGACGCCGGAGCAGCGCGAAGCGATCCGTGAACGGTGGATCGAGCAGCGCGAACGCCGCGGGCAAGGCGGCGATGACGGTGGTGCCGGTCGCCGCCTGTCGCCGCAGGAACGCCAACAGTTACGCGATCAGATCCACGAAGCCAATCGCGATCTCAGCCGCGAGCAGCGCCGCGATGTCCCGCAGGAACCGCCGCGACCAATGCGCCCGTTTCGGCCGTTCAAGGGCAGCGCGAAATGACGCTACGTGCTGCCGCCGCGCTGTCGGTCCTGCTTCTCGCCACCGTTGCGCGGGCCGCGCAGATCGGCGATGCGCTCGGCCCCGATCGTGCTCGCCTGCTGTTGACGCGCGCCGGCTTTGCACCTGGCCAGGAGGAAATCGACCGCAGCGCCTCCCTGAGCCATGGGCAGGCGGTCGATCGGCTATTGGCAACAGCGCGAACCAGCGCGGCCACGCCCGCACCCGCCTGGATCGACGATCGTCTTGTCACGCCGCGCGAACTGCGCGCGATGACCGACGATGAACGCAAGCTCGTGCGGCGCACGCAGATCCGCAACGGCATTGAACTGCGCGGCTGGTGGCTGCGCGAAATGACCGACACGCCGTCGCCGCTGACCGAGCGAATGACGCTCTTCTGGCACAACCATTTCGTGTCGGCGCAACCAAAGGTGCGCTACGCGCTACTGATGTACCGGCAGAACCTGCTGCTGCGGCAACACGCTCTCGGCAATTTCCGCGAGCTGCTGCACGCGGTTGCGAAAGACCCCGCGATGCTCATCTATCTCGATTCGGCGACGAATCGGCGCGGCGCGCCCAATGAGAACTTTGCGCGCGAAGTGATGGAGCTGTTCACGCTGGGCGAGAGTGCCTATTCGGAGGCCGACGTCAAGGAAGCGGCACGCGCCTTTACCGGCTGGAGCATCGATCCCGCCACCGCGGCTTTCATGTTCCGCCCGCGCCTGCACGACGACGGTGAGAAGACCGTGCTCGGCACGAGCGGCAAACTGCGCGGCGAGGATGTTCTTGACATATTGCTGGCGCAACCGGCCACCGCCGAGTTCATCGTGCGCAAGCTGTGGCGCGAGTTCGTTTCGCCGCAGCCCGACTCGGCTCGCGTGACGGACATCGCCAAGCGGTTCCGCAAATCCGACTTCGAAATAGCGGTCGCTGTGCGTGAGCTGCTGCTGCAGCCGGAAGTCGTGCAACGGAGCGAAGACAACGCGCTGGTGAAGTCGCCGGTCGAGCTGGTGGTTGGGCTGCTGCGGCAATCGCAGGGCGCAGTCACCAATCCGGCGGCCCTGGCGCTTGGCGTCGCCGGCATGGGTCAGAACCTCTTCGCGCCGCCGAATGTGCGCGGATGGCCCGGCGGCGAGGCATGGATCAATACGCAGACGCTGCTCGCGCGCAAGCAGTTTCTCGAGCGCAGCGTGAGCGCGACGATGAAGACGGCAGTGGCGCCGGATCCGGGCGCGCTGGCAGATGTGCTGGATGAGGTTCAAACGAGCGCCGCGGGTGGCGGCTCTGTTCTTCGTCGATTGCAGCAACAGGCCGCGCCGGTTCAACTCGACGCAGGGCAGTGGCTTACGTCGCTCGGCGGGTTGCACGTCGAACGATCTGTCGGCGAGGCGGGCGTGCGAGCGACCGCTCGACAACTCCTCGTGTTGCCGCCGTCGAATCCGCTGTCGTCGCAGATGCTCGGCCTGGACGCGCTGCGCGCCGCTCTGCTCGACCCCGTGTATCAACTCAAATGAATCCGCAACGCCGCCGCACGCTACGCGCCGGAGCCGCAGCACTCAGTGGCTTTCTTCCGATTTCCGGCCTCGTCATCAACCGCAATGCGCAGGCCACCCTCGCAACCCCGCCGTTTCGTTTGCTGGTCCTGCTCGAGTTGCGCGGCGGCAATGACGCGCTCAACACCGTTGTGCCAGTCGACGACGGCCGCTACCTTGACGCGCGGCCGCGCCTCGCGCTGCGCGACGACGCGATTGTCCGTTTCGACGGCAATCTAGCGTTGCATGCCGCGCTCGCGCCTTTGCAGTCGTTGTGGCAGGCCGGCGAAATGGCGGTCGTCGAAGGAGTCGGCTACGCGCAGCCGAACCTGTCTCACTTCCGCTCAATAGAAATCTGGGACACAGCCGCGGACAGCGCACAGTTTCTTCAACAGGGATGGCTCGCGCGCGCGGCGCGCGATGCGAGCTTCGCGCGCTTCGGCGCCGACGGAGTCGTGATCGGCGCGCCGGATCTTGGGCCGCTCGGCGGCGGTGCGCGCGCCATCGCACTGGCGGACCCCGAACGATTTGCGCGTCAGGCACGGCTCGCGCAAGCGGGCGGATCGCCTGCGCGCGGCGCTCTCGCGCATGTGCTGCGGGTCGAAAGCGACATCGTTCGCGCCGGCGTCGAGCTGCGGCCGGACGTTCGATTCACTACCGCGTTTCCGCGCGGCGCATTGGGATTTGCGATCGAGCACGCCGCGGCGATCGCTTCGACGCGGCGCGTTCCTGTCATTCGCGTGACGCTGTCGGGATTCGACACGCATCAGAACCAGTTGAACGTTCATGCACAGTTGCTGCGGCAGGTCGCGGAAGGCGTGGTCGCGCTGCGCAGCGCATTGACGGAAATCGGCTTGTGGCAGAACACGCTGGTGATGACGTATTCGGAGTTTGGCCGCCGACCGCGCGAAAACGCCAGCGGTGGCACGGACCACGGCACAACGGGCGTCTCGTTTGCGTTCGGGCCGCGTGTTGCACGCGGGCGATACGGTGAGCCGCCCGATTTCGCGAGGCTCGACGCGAGCGGTAATCTCGCGCACGCGGTCGATTTCCGTTCGCTGTATGCGACCGTGCTCGAGCGTTGGTGGGAGATCGACAGCGCTTCCGTGTTGGGACGGAAGTTGTGACGTTGCCGCTGCTGCGTTAGAGATGGAGGGGTCAGAGCCCAATTTCTCCTCGGCTGCGGCTTGTTGCTTGCGCAGCGCCTCTGCAGCGGAGAAATTGGGGTCTGACCCCATGGTGGGGTATTTAGAATCGTCGCGTTCCTTATTTGAACGCCGACGTGACTCCTTCCCCGACTCTGCTAGCCATCGACACCGCCACCGGCACCTGCTCGGTGGCGCTTTGTGTCAACGGCCGGATCGATGAAAACTCGGAGGACGTTGGCACGCGTCATTCAGAACGCGTGCTGCCGATGATCGAAGAGTTGCTTGGCGCGCACGGCATGACGGTCGCGAGCGTCGACGCCTTCGCCTTTGGCGCCGGGCCCGGAAGTTTCACCGGACTGCGAATCGCGTGCGGGGTCGCTCAGGGATTGGGTTGGGGGGTCGAGCGGCCTCTGGTTCCAATCGGCAATCTCGCCGCGCTCGCGCTCGATGCGTCATTGCGCAATTCGGCCGCGCGGCGCGTGCTGACCGCCGTCGATGCGCGGATGAACGAAGCGTATGTAGCGATCTTCGACGTGAGCGATGCCGGCGTTGCTGCCGGGCTTGCTGAACTTGTCGCGCCGTCGCTGGCCGCGCCCGGCGACCTTGCACCGCTGGCCGAGCGCTGGCGGGCCGACACCGTGGCCGGCGACGCTTTGACCGCCTACGCGCCGGCGTTCGCGTCCTTGAACTGCGCGCGCCTGCCGGCGGCCCGCGCCAGCGCCCGCACGGTACTGCTCCTTGCGCAAAGAGCGTATGCCGCTGGGCGCGTTTGCGCGGCAGCGGAAGCTGCGCCGCTTTATGTGCGCGATCGCGTCGCCCTCACCATCGAAGAACGGCGTGCGCGTCAAGGCGTCACAGCGGGAGCCACACGATGAGCGCGGTGGTACGTCCGCTGGAGGACCGGTTCGAGCCGATGCTCGCAACGGATCTGGACGAGGTCGCTGCGATCGAACGCGATGTCTATCCGTTTCCCTGGACGCGCGGAAACTTTCAGGACTCGCTCGCGGCGGGACACAGTTCGTGGGTGCTGCGCGGACCGCGGCGCGAGTTGATCAGTTATTCGATCGTGATGATTGCGCTCGACGAAGCGCACCTGTTGAATCTGAGTGTTGCGCGCCAGTATCAGAGGCGCGGGCATGGCTGGCGCACGATGGAATGGATGGCGCAACGGGCACGTGACTACGGCGCGCGCAGCATGCTGCTGGAGGTGCGCCCCAGCAACCCGGCCGCGTTGCGCCTCTATGGGCGCTACGGCTTTCAGCACATCGGCACGCGGCGCGAGTATTACCCGGGACAGAGCGGCCGCGAGGACGCGATCGTGATGCGCATCACGCTATGAGTCTCGATCCAGCGCGCTTGCAGCGATGGTTCGCGATGAATCTTGGTCCGGTGTGGGTTGAGCGGGCAGCCGTGGTGGCGTCCGCTTCAGCTTGCTCCCCCTCTCCCCTGGCCCCTCTCCCGCAAGGGGAGAGGGGGATGGATCAGCGCGCTGCGCGCGCGAGCGAGATAGCTGCGCTCGACTGGCCCTCGCTCGAAAAAGCGGTGTCGAGTTGTGTCGCCTGCGCGTTGTGCAAAACGCGCAGGCAGACTGTCTTCGGCGTTGGCTTTCGGCGTGCTCGCTGGATGCTGATCGGCGAAGCGCCAGGCGCCGAGGAAGACGCACGTGGCGAACCCTTTGTCGGTCAGGCTGGCCGCCTGCTCGACAACATGCTTGCGGCCGTGGGACTCGCGCGCACCGGCGAGTCAGCTGCCAGTGTCTACATTGCCAACGTCTTGAAGTGCCGCCCGCCGGGCAATCGCAATCCCGATCCGGCGGAAGTTGCGCTATGCGAACCGTTTCTGCAACGGCAAGTGGAATTGATCGCGCCGCACATCATTGTCGTGATGGGGCGCTTCGCCGCGCAGTCGCTGCTGGCAACCGACGCGACGATCGCGAGTCTGCGCGGACGGGTGCACCAAATCCAATCCGGTACCCGCGCCGTGCCGGTGATCGTCACCTATCACCCGGCGTATCTGCTGCGCAATCTGGCCGACAAGGCGAAGGCGTGGGCGGACCTGTGTCTGGCACGTGAGGTGCACGAGAGGCAAATGCAGGTGTTGGGTGTCTGACGTGTCACTCGTGCCGCAGCCGTGAAAAGCTTTCGAATCACACCGATGTGCACCGTGATCCGGTCCGTCACGGTTGCCCTTCTTGCGCTTCCCGTCTTGTTCCTGGTTGGTTCGTTTCTGGCCCGTCTTTCCTCCTTGCGCCCGCAATCCTATTGCTGGCCATCTATTCCTGGGTCTGGCTTCTATTTCGTCCCACTCACTTTGTCGTTCGTCAGGATGCGCTCGAAGTGATCTGGCCGCTCAAGCGGCGTCAAATTGGGCGCGCAAGCATCTCGCACGTACGAACCATCAATGCTCGGGATCTAAAACATGAGGTCGGGTGGCGTGTGCGCGTTGGCGCGGGAGGTCTCTGGGGCGGGTTCGGCTGGCTTTGGACGCAAAGACGAGGAATTGTTCAGATGTATGTTTCCCGGATTAATGACCTCGTCTGGATCGAGTGCACTACTGGCCGCCCGTGGCTTATTTCTCCAGACCAACCTCACCTATTTGTTCAGGTCATGTCCGCCGCGCAAACCGCAGGCGCCGGCCAAAAGGATCGCGAATCGGTGGATGGCTCTACCGCGCGCTCCAGCGCTCGCGCGTGAGGCGATACAGTACGCACGCCCCAGACGCCACCCAATCTCCACGCACGGCGAAAACGGCAACACGCGGCGTGGAATCGTGAGTCCGACGAATCCTGCGAACTCGTGCGTTTCCACCAGTTCGACCGCCCAGTTGCTCCAGCCACGCTCCGCAAACTGGGATTGCCAGGCGTCGATACTGGCGTCGCTGGCTGCGCGCGAGATCAGCGCGGGGAAGTGCTTCATGACCTTTGGGTCCGCATTTAGCGCAGCGAAAGGTTCCCGATCCGCCTCCCGCCATTGCCGCAAACACAACCGTTCGGTCTTGAACTCGATGACGATCACGGCGCGCGCTTCTGCCCGATCAGCACGGTCGAGTCGAACTGCCGCTGGTTGTGGCGATGGCGCAGCAGCACGCACCACATCGTGCCGGCAACGAAGACGCCAAACAACACGATGATGGTCTCGATGCGCAGATCGAGCCCGAGCAGCACGGCGTAGGCCGACAGCAGGACAAGGATGCTGAGGTTCTCGTTGAAATTCTGCACCGCGATCGAGTGCCCCGCCGACAGCAGCACATGGCCGCGATGCTGCAGCAACGCGTTCATCGGCACAACGAAGTAGCCGGCCAGCGCACCAACCACGATCATCATCGCCGCCGCCAGAAGCAGCGCCCACGTCGCCGTCATGCGGCCGATCATCACACCGCCCTCGGGCAACACGCTGAGGTCGACGAACGCCATGGCGGTGACCAGTACGCCCATCGCTATTCCCACGGGCAGAACCGACAACGATTGCTTGAGCGACACGCGCGCCGCCGCCCACACCGAACCAACCGCGATGCCGATCGCAACCACCGCCTGCATGATCGCGCCCTGCGACAAGGTCATGCCGAGCCGCTCCTCACACCACTTGAGGATGATGAATTGCAAAGTCGCTCCAGCACCCCAGAAGAGCGTTGTCACCGCGAGTGAAATCTGCCCCAGCTTGTCGCCCCACAGCGTCGCGAGACAGTGGCCGAAATCGGCCAGCAGGCGCAGTGGCATTCGCTCCTGTTTCGCGTAGCGCGCGCCGGTGTCGGGAATTCGCAGATTGATCGCGGCGGCCAGCGCGTAGATCGCGGCGATCACCGCGATCGCCGCTTCGCCTGCGGCATCGATGTGGGTGTCGACGAGCGGGACATCGATCGCCAGCAGTGCGGCCGCCACTTGCGGAGACACCAGCACGCCGCCGGCCACGAATCCAAGGATGATCGAACCTACCGTGAGTCCTTCAATCCAGCCGTTGGCGATGACGAGCTTCTCGGGTGGCAGCAACTCGGTGAGGATGCCGTACTTCGCCGGCGAATAGGCGGCGGCGCCAAAGCCGACCACCGCGTACGCCACCAGCGGATGCACACCGAAAAACATCAAACCGCAACCGCCGATCTTCACCAGGTTGGTGATGAACATCACGCGGCCCTTCGGCAGCGCGTCGGCGAACGCACCGACAAACGCGGCCAACGCGACGTACGAGACGAAGAAGAAGAGCTTCAGCATCGGCGTCATCCACTCCGGCGCGTGGATGTCGCGCAGCAAAGCGATGGCGGCGATCAGCAGCGCGTTATCGGCAAGCGACGAGAAGAACTGCGCGGCCATGATGGTGTAGAAGCCGCGGTTCATCGGTGCAAATGTCGTCGGATCGGTTGCTGCGAGAGGCGGGAGGGACGCGGGATTTATATCACCAAGCCAGGCGGTTAGATATGGTTAGATATGGTTGGGGACAGAGCGCTGCGCGGTCTGTCCCGCAAGAGGTAGAGAAAGGTCGAGAAAGTATTCTTTGCCCGCACTCGCCAGAACCTCATGCCGCGACCCATCCTTGCCACGATCGATCTCGCCGCAATGCGGCACAACCTTGCAGTTGCGCGGCGGCACGCGGCGTCTCGTTTCCTTTGGGCGGTGGTGAAGGCGAACGCGTACGGCCACGGCATCGAACGTGCAGTGCGTGCATTCGCAGACGCGGATGGCCTTGCGCTGCTCGACCTGGATGAGGCCGAACGCGCGCGCGCGGCGGGCTGGGGCAAACCGATTCTGTTGCTGGAGGGCTTTTTTGAGCCGGAGGATCTGCGGCACATCGAACGACTGCAATTGACCGCGGTCGTGCACGACGTTGAGCAGCTTGCGATGCTCGAACGGCATCGCGCGGCCCAGCCCATTGGGGTGTATCTGAAACTAAACACCGGAATGAACCGCCTTGGCCTGGCCGATGGGACGACCGTCGCCGCAGCGCTGGCGCGGCTGCGGGCACTGCGTGATGTCCGCATCGAGGCGCTGATGACGCACTTCGCCAATGCCGATCGGACCGACACTGGACCAGCGCGCATTGCTGAGCAACTGAACCGCTTCGTCCAGCTTGCCGCAGGCTGGGACGGCGCGACGAGCGCATGCAATTCGGCGGCGCTCCTGCTGCATCAGGTCGACGACGACGCGGTTCGCGCCGGCATCATGTTGTACGGAGCGGCACCCGATCCGATGTATCCGGTCACGCAGTTCGGGCTGCGTGCAGCGATGCAGTTGCGATCGCAGTTGATCGCGGTCAGAGATGTGGAACCCGGCGAATCGATCGGCTATGGCGCGCAGTTCACTGCCGGCCGCAGGCTACGTATCGGGGTCGTGGCCTGCGGTTACGCCGACGGCTATCCGCGACGGGCGCCGAACGGCACGCCGGTTGGTGTCGACGGTGTGCGCACCGGAACGCTTGGCCGCGTCTCGATGGATCTGATGAGCGTTGACCTGAGCACGGTGCCACACGCCGCTGTTGGTACGCCGGTGGAACTGTGGGGCGCGAACGTGCCGATCGACGAGGTTGCGGAGCCGGCCGGCACGGTTGGCTACGAGTTGATGTGCGCGTTGGCGGCGCGCGTGCCGGTCGTCGAGAACGACAGTGGCCTGTAACCGCCAATTCGCGAGTGCCTTGCGCGCCGGCGCGGCCGATTGCTTTGTCGCCGCGCTTCCGCGTATGCGTCGGCTACGCAACGCGGCTCGCTTCGCGCTCATTTGCCAGGACAGGGCTCGCGCAGGCACGCCTTTCCCTCACGAATCGACTGCTACAGGCCACTAGCAACGACGATGGCGCGCGCAAGAAGCCAGTTTGTATGCAGCGAATGCGGTGGCGCCAGCGCGAAGTGGCAGGGACAGTGTCCGCATTGCGAATCTTGGAACACTCTGTCGGAAACGCGCGTCGAGGCGTCGAGCGGCAATCGTTTCAGCGCGGCGGGCGCGGCCAGCACGGTTCATTCGCTGGGCGCGGTGCAGGCGAAAGAGCTGCCGCGCCTGGCGACCGGTGTTGAAGAGTTCGATCGCGTGCTCGGTGGCGGGCTCGTCGAGGGCGGCGTGGTGCTGCTCGGCGGCGATCCGGGCATCGGCAAGTCGACGCTGCTGCTGCAAGCGCTGGCGCAAATGAGCGGCAAGGTCGGCGTGCTGTATGTGACGGGTGAAGAATCGGTTGCGCAAGTGGCACTACGCGCGCGCCGGCTTGGCATTGACGGTCGAGCCGTTCGCTTGCAGGCCGAGATCGGACTCGAACGAATACTGGCGTCGCTCGCCGACGAGAAACCCGTCGTCGCGGTCATCGATTCGATCCAGACCTTGTATTCGGGCGAGCTGCAATCGGCGCCCGGGTCGGTCGCGCAGGTGCGCGAATGCGCGGCGCAACTGACACGTGTGGCAAAGCAGACCGGAGTCAGCGTGGTGCTGATCGGCCACGTGACGAAAGAGGGCGCTTTGGCGGGCCCGCGCGTGCTCGAACACATGGTCGATACAGTGCTGTACTTCGAAGGCGACACGCATTCGTCGTTCCGGCTTGTTCGCGCGATCAAGAATCGCTACGGCGCGGTCAATGAGCTGGGCGTGTTCGCCATGACCGATCGCGGTCTGCGCGGTGTGTCCAACCCGTCGGCGTTGTTCCTGTCGCAACACGATCGTTCGGTGCCGGGTTCCTGCGTGCTGGTCACGCAGGAAGGAACGCGTCCGCTGCTCGTTGAAATTCAGGCGCTGGTCGATAGCGCCGCGGTGCCCAATCCGCGCCGCCTGTGCGTTGGCCTTGAGCAGCAACGCCTCGCTCTGCTGCTGGCCGTGTTGCACCGTCATGCGGGCGTGGCGAGCCACGACCAGGACGTTTTCGTCAACGCCGTCGGCGGCGTGCGCATCCAGGAGCCGGCCGCCGATCTTGCCGTGTTGTTGGCGATCGTTTCGTCGTTGCGCAACCGGCCATTGCCGCGCGGTTTGGTGGTTTTCGGCGAAGTGGGTCTGGCGGGCGAGATCCGCCCTGCGCCGCGCGGACAGGAACGCCTGCGAGAGGCGGCCAAACTCGGCTTCGCAAGCGCCGTCATCGCGCGCGCCAACAAACCGAAACAGCCGATCGAGGGACTGGAGATCGTTGCGGTTGAAAGGCTGGAGCAGGCGCTCGAGTGCGTCAGATCTTGATGTCGTGCAGCAGAGCACCGGCAGCAGCGATGCCGGACCGAACCGATCCTTCGATCGTTGATGGATACGGACTTTCGGCTGCGTCGCCCGCGAGATAAAGGCCGCTGCACGGCAGTCGCGTAGGTGGCCGCGCGAGGCCCGGCCGGGGAACAATCGTCGCGCGTTTTTCGGTGATCGTCTCCCGGGCGGCCGACGCGGGCAGCCCCAATTGTTCGCTCAACTGCCGCTCAACGGATCGTGCGAGTTCTTCCTGCGTCAGTTGCATGTGCGGCCCGTCGCCGCTGACGACAACGCTCGCGACGCAAGCGCACCTTGTGTCGAACGCCCAGCGATCGAAGATCCACTGACCGAAATCCTGCCGCGCAGGATCCTCACGCAGAGCGAGAAAGGGGGCCGGCAAGACAAGCGGCGCCGCGTATCTCAGGTACACGGTCGCGATCGGCGCCATCGACAGCGCGCCGAGCTGCGCGAGGGCGGGCGCAAGCGCGCCGTCTCCTGCCGAGTCCAGCAGCGCCTTCGCTCTTGGCGGCGGAAGCGCCAGGACAACAGCGTCAACCTCCAAGGAAAAGTCACGCGCGACCACACGCCAGCCGGCGTGCGATGCGCGTTCCAGCACGTCGACATCGGTGCGCAAGCGGACGCTTCCGCCCAAACGCTGAATCATCGAAACGGCTGCTTCCGGAAACAGCGCCGAAAGATCGGTTCGGACCAGCAGCAAATCGCTGGCGGCGGCATTGGCGCCGACGCTGTCGCGCAGGACGTTGAGAAAGATCTGAGCCGATGCCTCGACCAGCCGAACGTTCAATGCCGCCAGGCAGAGCGGTTCCCAGATGCGATCGACCAGCGCGGCAGGCTGATCGGCGAAGAGGCGCGCTGCGGGGCGATCGCCATCGATCAACCATTTCGCAAGCTGCTGACGCTGCACCCATCGCACCATCGCGACACGGTCGCGCCAGGACAAGCCGCGCGCGAACAGCAAGCCGAAGGCCAGGTGCAGCGGCGCCGGAAAACGCCACGCGGCCAGTCGAAAACCGTCCGCGTAACGCAACTCGAATGGCTGTCGCGAAACTGCCGATTGGAAATCGATGCCGGCACGTTGCATCAGCCGAAGCGTTTCGACGCAACCACCGAGCAGGATGTGCTGCCCGTTGTCGAGCGGAAAAACGCGATCGCCGAGCGCAACATCGACCCGGCGCGCGCGGCCGCCAACCTGTGGTGCCGCATCAAGCAAGGTCGCGTGCACGCCTTGATCAACCAGCTCCAGTGCGCACGCGAGACCGGACCAGCCTGCGCCGATGACGGCAACGCGCTTCACACGGCTGTCACCCGTGGCGGCGAGCCGAAAGTCCACGTGCGCCAGGCGATCCACAGCTTGCGCAGCGGAGTCAGCGCGATGCGCTGATGCAGGACACGAAAGTTCTCGCGCTCGAGCTCGTCGAGCAGGCTGAAGTAGATCGCACCCATGATCAGCCCCGGCCGTTGCGCGCGGCGATCCGCCTCGGGCAATACCGCGAGCGCCTCCCGATACAGAACGCGCGCGCGATCGGCTTCAAACTTCAGCAAGGGCGCAAGCCCATCGACATAACGCGCTTGCAGGATATCGGCAACCGTGACCGCGAATCGCTGCAGGTCTTCGATCGGCAGATAGATGCGACCGCGGCGCGCATCCTCGCCGACATCACGCACGATATTGACTAGTTGCAGCGCGGCTCCAAGCCGGCGCGCGTACTCGAACGTGCACTCATCGGTCGCGCCGAAAATGCCCGCCGCCGTTTCACCGACGACTCCCGCGACCAAATGGCAGTAGCGCCGCAGCCCGGCGAAATCCAGATAGCGCGTTTGCTGCAAATCCATGCTCATACCTTCGATGATCTGCAGCAGGCGTTCACGCGCCACGCCGAACGCATCCACATGTGGCAACAAGGCGCGCGTCACCGGATGTTGTGGCTGGCGCTGGACAACCGTTCAATTTCCTGCGTCCACCACGCGAGCTTGCTGTGCGCGACCCCGGCGTCCGCCACCTCGTCGACCACGTCGTCGACTTCGCGGCAGAACGCGTACAGCGCGGTAATTGCGCGGCGGCGTGGAGGCGAGAGGAACAGAAAGCTGTAGTAGAAGCTGGAGCCGCTCGCCGCCGCTTTTTGCTGACAGTACTCGTCGGGACTCATCGGAGCAGGGCCCTCGTCCACAGAAGCGGCCAGTCCAACGCGCGCAGCTTCGGCCGGTGGCGGAAAACGTCGCCACGCACCGCATCGAGCCGCTCGGCGATGCGCAGGCCGCCTTCGAGCACAAGGCGCAATTCGAATCCGATGCGACCGCCAAGAGCGCGCGCCAAAGGGGCGCCGGACTGCAGCAACGCACGCGCCGACGCCGTCAGCTCGCGCGTCAGGCGCTGCCAGCCATTGTCGGCGCGCTGCGCCTCGATGGCGTGCGCTTCAACTCCGTGGCGGGCTAGCGCCGCCTGCGGGATGTAGACGCGGCCCTTGCGCCAGTCGATCGCGATGTCCTGCCAGAAATTGACCAGTTGCAGGCCGGTGCAAATCGAATCCGACCAGGCCAGCAGTTCAGGTTCGTCGCGGCGATAAAGCCGAAGCAGCAGCCGCCCGACCGGATTGGCGGATCGACGGCAATAGTCGAGCAGCATCATTTCGTCGGCGTAGCGATGCACGGTCACGTCCTGCGCGAAGGCGGAGAGCAGAGCACGCAAATGGTTGACATCGAGTGCATGCACGCGGATCGCGGCAGCGAGATCCGGCCAATCCGAAGGTGCGCCGCCTTCGATCGCGTCGAGTTGAGCGCCGAGCGCGGCCAGCGCGCGCAGTCGCTCGCCTGCCGGCGCATCGCCTTCGTCGGCAATGTCATCTGCCGTTCGGGCAAAGCGGTAAATCGCACGCACGGCCGGACGCAACGCGGAAGGCAGCAGCAACGACGCCACCGGAAAGTTTTCGTAGTGAGTCATCCCACCCAAGCTAGCACGGCTCGTTCATTTAGAATTCGCGCGCTTGTCATTCATGCTCGACCCGCGCGCGAAGGTGGCGAAATTGGTAGACGCACCAGGTTTAGGTCCTGACGCCTTCACCGGCATGTGGGTTCGAGTCCCACCCTTCGCACCACTGAAGAAAGGATGCAGGATCAAGGATTCAGGATTCAGCAAGAGCGTCGCGGTCACCGCGGCGCTCCCCGTTCCTGCTCAATTCTGAATCCTGAATCCTGAATCCTGCCCTATGACCATCGAATCACTCGGCGCTCTGGAACGCCGTCTCCAGCTGTCCGTCGGCGCTGCCGATCTCAAAAAAGAAGTGTCGGCCCGTCTTGCGAAGATCGCACGGACGGTACGCATGCCGGGGTTCCGGCCGGGCAAAGTGCCGCTGAAAATGGTGGCCGCCTCGTACGGTGCGCAAGTGCAGGCCGAGGTGCTCAGCGACAAGGTTGGCGAAGCGTTCAACTCGGCGATCACGGAGAACAAACTGCGTGTCGCCGGGCAACCGAAAGTTGAGCCGGACAAGACAGTAAGCGGCGACGATCGTCTGTCATTTGCTGCGACGTTCGAAGTTTTTCCCGACGTGCAGATGGGCGACATAGGCGCCGCCCAGGTGCAGCGCGCGTTGTGCCCGGTCGGCGATGCGGAGGTCGATCGAACGATCGACATCATGCGCAAACAGCGCGCCACCTACGAAAGCGTCGACCGGACCGCGCGATCGGGTGACCGCCTGACGGTTGATTTCAACGGCACGATCGATGGCGCGCCGTTTGAAGGTGGTTCGGCGACGGACTTTGTTTTTCCACTCGGTCAGGGCCGCATGCTGCCCGAATTCGACGCGGCGGTCCCCGGTAAACGCGCAACCGAATCGGTTTCGTTCCCGCTGCAATTTCCGGCGAATTACCGGGCGAGTGAGCTTGCCGGCAAACAGGCGCAGTTCAACGTCACTCTGAAGAAAGTTGAGGCAGCCCGCATTCCCGCGATCGATGCGGACTTCGCGCGCAGCCTCGGTGTCGAAAGCGGCGATCTTGAAAAGATGCGCGCCGAGATCAAATCCAATCTTGAACGCGAAGTGGCAACCCGATTGAAAGCCCGCACCAAGGACAGCGTGATGAACGCGCTGCTGTCGCGGGCGACGTTCGAGGTGCCGAAAGGGCTCGTTGCCGCCGAGCAGCAGCGTCTGGCCGAGCGCGCCCGCGCCGATCTGACGGCGCGCGGCATGCAGGCCGGGGAGTCGGCGCTGCCGCTTGAAGTCTTCGCGGCGCAAGCTGAACGACGCGTGCGACTCGGCCTTCTGCTCGCTGAACTCGTGCGCGCCAACAACCTGCAGGCCAGGCAGGACCAGATCCGCAAGGCGATCGAGGAAATTGCGCAGAGCTATGAGAAACCGGCCGAAGTCATCCAGTGGTACCTCGGCAACCGCGAGCGAGTGGCGGAACTCGACAGCGTGGTGACGGAGGAAAACGTTGTCGCGTGGGTGCTTGGCAAGGCGCAGGTTGCCGACACGCCGGTTCCGTTTGACGAACTGATGGATCACACAAACTAAGGCAGGAGCACGCCATGGCACAGGCAACGGAAGGTCTCGGCATGGTGCCGATCGTCATCGAGCAGAGCGGCCGCGGCGAGCGTGCGTACGACATCTACTCGCGGCTGTTGCGTGACCGGCTTGTGTTCATCGTCGGTCCGGTCAATGACCAGACCGCGAATCTGGTCGTTGCGCAGATGCTGTTTCTCGAATCCGAAAATCCGGACAAAGACATTTCGCTGTACATCAATTCGCCCGGCGGCTCGGTGTATTCCGGCATGGCGATCTACGACACGATGCAGTTCATCAAGCCCGACGTGTCGACGATGTGTGTCGGCATGGCCGCCAGCATGGGTGCTTTCCTGCTCGCCGCCGGCGCCAAGGGCAAGCGCTACACGCTGCCGAACTCGCGCATCATGATTCATCAGCCGTCGGGCGGCTCGCAAGGTCAAGCGTCCGACATCGAAATCCAGGCGCGCGAAATTCTCAAGCTGCGCGATCGCATCAATCAAATCCTGTCGGAGCGTACGGGTCAGCCGATAGAGAAGGTCGCGAAGGACAGCGACCGCGACAACTTCATGTCCGCAGAGGATGCATTAAGCTACGGACTCATCGACAAGATCTTCGCCAAGCGCGGCGACAGCGGCAGCTAGCACGGGGGAAACAGCATCCCATGTCGGACAAGAAGGGCTCGAGCGAGAAGCTGCTGTATTGCTCCTTCTGCGGCAAGAGCCAGCACGAGGTCAAGAAACTGATCGCGGGCCCGTCGGTTTTCATCTGCGACGAGTGCATCGACCTCTGCAACGACATCATCCGCGACGAGACCTCGACCGATAGCGGCTCGGCGCACGTCAAGAGCGATCTGCCTGCACCGCATGAGATCTGCGGCATCCTCGACCAGTACGTGATCGGGCAGGAAAAGGCCAAGCGCGTCCTGTCGGTCGCCGTCTACAACCACTACAAGCGGCTGAAGCACATGACGTCGAAAGACGACGTCGAGCTGGCCAAGAGCAACATCCTGCTGATCGGCCCGACCGGCTCGGGCAAGACGCTGCTCGCGCAGACCCTGGCGCGCCTGTTGAACGTGCCGTTCGTGATGGCCGACGCGACCACGCTGACCGAAGCGGGTTACGTCGGCGAGGATGTCGAGAACATCATCCAGAAGCTGCTGCAGAACTGCAACTACGAAGTCGAGAAGGCGCAACGCGGCATCGTCTATATCGACGAAATCGACAAGATCTCGCGCAAGTCGGATAACCCGTCCATCACGCGCGACGTTTCGGGCGAAGGGGTGCAGCAGGCGCTGTTGAAGCTGATCGAGGGAACAATCGCCTCGGTTCCGCCGCAAGGTGGCCGCAAGCATCCGAACCAGGACTTCGTGCAGATCGATACCACCAACATTCTCTTCGTCTGCGGCGGCGCGTTCGACGGCCTGGAAAAGGTCATTCGCAATCGCACGGAAAGGAGCGGGATCGGATTTTCGGCTGAAGTCATCAGCGCGAGCGATCGCTCGGTGGGCGACTTGCTGCGCGAAGTCGAGCCCGAGGATTTGATCAAGTTCGGCCTGATTCCCGAGCTCGTCGGCCGCCTGCCGGTTATTGCGACGCTTGACGAACTGTCGGAAGACGCGCTGGTGCAGATACTGACCGAACCCAAGAACGCACTCGTCAAGCAGTTTCACCGCCTGCTTGCGATGGAAGGGGTCGACCTGGAAGTGCGAGCCGATGCGCTGCGCGCAATTGCCAAGAAGGCGCTGAAGCGCCGCACCGGCGCGCGCGGTCTGCGGTCGATTCTCGAAGCCGTGCTGCTCGATCTGATGTATGAGTTGCCCGGTCAGAAAAACGTCGCGAAGGTCGTCATCGACGATGGCGCCGTCAACGGCGGACAGCCCATCCTGATGTACGCCGATCACCCGAAAGTAGCTTCCGCCCCCCGTTGACGTCCGCGCAACGCGGGCATGCGTGCGCCCCTCGGTGCGCCGTTCATCATGCTAGAGTCGGTTCACGCTTGAGCCGAGCCGTTTTTCCCTCTTGAGAACGCTCGCCGCGCCCGCATGTGCCGGGGCAAATCCTGTTCAAGGACTCGATATGTCAACCTCGTTGCTCCCTCCGGTTCGTACGACCCTGCCGTTGCTGCCCCTGCGCGATGTGGTGGTTTTCCCTCATATGGTTATCCCGCTGTTTGTCGGCCGGCCCAAGTCAATCAAGGCCCTGGAAGCAGCGATGGACAGCGGCAAGAGCATCATGCTGGTCGCACAGAAAAACGCGGCCAAAGACGAACCCAGCGCCGAAGACATCTATTCGATTGGCTGCACCGCGAACATTCTGCAACTGCTGAAGCTGCCCGACGGCACCGTCAAGGTGCTCGTCGAAGGCACACAGCGCGCGAACATCCACCGCATCGATGAAGGCAGCTCGCATTTCACCTGCGAGCTGACGCCGATCGAGCCCGAGCCCGTTGCCAATTCCGAAGTTGAAGCTTTGCGGCGCGCCGTGGTGGCGCAATTCGATCAGTACGTCAAACTGAACAAGAAGATCCCTGCCGAAATTCTTACGTCGATCGCCGGCATCGATGATGCCGGCCGCCTGGCGGACACGATCGCCGCGCACTTGCCACTCAAGCTCGAGCAGAAGCAGAAAATCCTCGAGATGCCTGGTCTGAATCAGCGACTCGAACATCTGCTGGCGCAGCTTGAAACCGAGATCGATATCCTGCAGGTGGAAAAGCGCATTCGCGGCCGCGTCAAGCGGCAGATGGAAAAGAGCCAGCGCGAGTACTACCTGAACGAGCAGGTCAAAGCGATCCAGAAAGAACTGGGCGAAGGCGAGGAGGGCGCCGACCTCGAAGAGCTCGACAAGAAAATTCGCGCGGCGCGCATGCCCAAGCAGGCGCGCCACAAGGCGGAGGGCGAGCTGAAAAAGCTGAAGCTGATGTCACCGATGTCGGCCGAAGCGACCGTCGTGCGCAACTACATCGACACGCTCGTCAGCCTGCCGTGGAAGAAGAAAAGCAAGATCAACAACAATCTCGCAAACGCGCAGAAGGTTCTCGACGAAGACCACTACGGTCTGGAGAAAGTCAAGGAACGGATCGTTGAGTATCTGGCCGTGCAGCAGCGCGTCGACCGTCTGAAGGCGCCCATTCTTTGCCTGGTCGGCCCGCCCGGAGTGGGTAAGACCTCGCTCGGCCAATCGATCGCGCGCTCGACGAACCGCAAGTTCGTGCGCACAGCGCTCGGCGGCGTGCGCGACGAAGCGGAAATCCGCGGCCACCGGCGCACGTACATCGGATCGATGCCGGGCAAGATTTTGCAGAACCTGGCGAAGGTCGGCGTGCGCAATCCGCTGTACCTGCTCGACGAAGTCGACAAGATGGGCCAGGACTTCCGCGGCGATCCGTCGTCGGCGCTGCTCGAAGTACTGGACCCCGAGCAGAACCACACCTTCGTCGACCACTATGTCGAAGTCGACTACGACTTGTCGGATGTGATGTTCGTCGCCACCGCGAACACGATGAACATCCCGCCGCCGCTGCTTGACCGGATGGAAGTGATCCGCCTGTCCGGCTACACAGAGGACGAGAAAGTCAATATCGCAATTCGCTATCTCTTGCCGAAGCAGATGAAGAACAACGGCGTCAAGAAAGAGGAACTGGAGATCACCGAGGGCGCGGTACGCGACATCATCCGCTATTACTCACGTGAAGCCGGCGTGCGGGCGTTGGAGCGCGAGCTGTCGAAGATCTGCCGCAAAGTAGTCAAGAACTCGCTGATGAAGAAAGGCGGAGCGAAGGTTCGCGTGATCGCGCGCAATCTTGACAAGTTTCTCGGCGTGCGCCGTTTCACGTTTGGCGTCGCCGAGAAGGAAGCGCAGGTCGGTCAGGTGACCGGACTGGCGTGGACCGAGGTGGGTGGCGAACTGCTGACGATCGAATCGGCCGTGATGCCAGGCAAGGGCAACATCATCCGCACCGGGTCTCTCGGCGACGTGATGAAGGAGTCGATGGAAGCTGCGCGTTCGGTCGTTCGCAGTCGTGCGCGCCAGCTCGGCATCAAAGAGGAAATCTTCGAGAAGAGCGACATTCACGTGCACCTGCCCGAGGGCGCTACTCCGAAGGACGGTCCAAGCGCAGGCATTGCGATCACGACCGCGTTCGTCTCCACGCTCGCCGGAATTCCGGTCCGCCCGGACGTTGCGATGACGGGCGAGATCACGTTGCGTGGCGAGGTGCTCGCCATTGGCGGACTCAAGGAGAAGCTGCTGGCCGCGCTGCGTGGCGGAATCAAGAAGGTTTTGATCCCGGAGGAAAACGTCAAAGACCTGGCCGAAATTCCGGATCTGGTAAAGAGCCGGCTCGAGATCATCCCCGTCAAATGGATCGACAAGGTGCTCGAGATTGCGTTGCAACGGCAGCCCACGCCGCTGGTCGAGGAAGAGCCGGCCGCCGCGGCCACCACAACTCCGCCGACGGTGCCGACAGTGCCGCCGCCCGCGGCTACTGTGATTACACATTGAGCAAATACGCGTCGCGCGTGTAGCGCGCGACGCGTATTTGCGCTGCGTTTTTCTTCTTCGCGTCGCTTGACAGTGAAATTCGTGCGCGGTTGAATACGATGGCGCGGCCAACATCACTTTCAGGTGCGCCACAAACCCACAACGCAGTTCGAAGCCAGACACACAACGCGACGCCGGGGCGTCGCTTTTTTTCCGACGCCAGAATCAAGGACGAGACAGAGGGGGTATCAGTGAACAAGACCGAACTGATCGAGCACATTGCCCGCCAGGCCGACATCTCCAAGGCAGCCGCGGGGCGCTCGCTG
>Ga0187892_10003287_pt1 | contig 29793 bp, 31 predicted proteins | sample MA1701073metaG_FD_139345 | JGI IMG/M metagenome (GOLD analysis project Ga0187892, IMG submission 139345) | Bio-ooze microbial communities from a basaltic lava cave in the Kipuka Kanohina Cave System on the Island of Hawaii, USA - MA170107-3 metaG ... | reverse complement strand
TGCAGCACCTTCGTAATCGCACTCGTCAGCGTCGTCTTCCCGTGATCAATGTGCCCAATCGTCCCAATGTTCACGTGCGGTTTCGTCCGCTCGTACCGCGCCTTCCCCATCGCTCCTGCCCCCCGCTCCGCGGTTTTAGACTCTGTTGTCCGCCCAGTGCTCAGGACCCGTGTCGGGTCCGGGCCTCACCGCCCCGGCGCCCCGATCCGTTCTCCCGCTGGGTGACGATGCCGATCCGACGGCTTCTCCAGAACTGTGGAGCCCATGTCCGGGATTGAACCGGAGACCTCGTCCTTACCAAGGACGCGCTCTGCCGACTGAGCTACATGGGCGTGATGGCTGATCGTGGCGCGGGTAGCCGGGCCTGCGCCATGCCCGCGCCCTCTGTCATCCCAGCCCCGTATACTGGACTGCTCGGCTGCGCCGCCGCGTAGACCACCGCGCGCTGAACCTCCAGGCGGCTCCCTGCGACTCCCCGTCATCGCCAGCCTCCGTAAGACAGCCTCGGCCGGGATCTCCGCCGCAGTCTGGAGCGGGAAACGGGATTCGAACCCGCGACCCCCAGCTTGGAAGGCTGGCGCTCTACCGCTGAGCTATTCCCGCGTCGTCCCGTCTGCGGACGGCAGACCATGGTGGGGAGGGGAGGATTTGAACCCCCGAAGGCGTTCGCCAGCAGATTTACAGTCTGCCCCCTTTGGCCACTTGGGTACCTCCCCGAATCCGCCGGCTTGCGACCGAGGCCCATGTCTCCGGAGCTGGCGCTGGCGAGAGGATTCGAACCCCCGACCCACTGCTTACAAGGCAGTTGCTCTACCCCTGAGCTACGCCAGCACAGACAAAGCTTCATGCTAGTTTCGGTGGCTTTGAAAGTCAAGGACTCTAGTGGGGGGCGCGCTGCCGCAGCACCTCGTAGCACAGAACTGCGCCGGCCGCCCCGACATTCAGCGACCCCAGGCTCCCCAGCATCGGGACGGTCAGGAGGACGTCGCAGGTTCGCGCCACGAGCGGGCGCAGCCCTCCGCCCTCGCCGCCCAGCACGATGCACACCGGCCGCCGGAAGTCCGCCTCCCAGGCGGCGATCCCGCCGTGGGGCGTGGCGCCGTACACCCAGACGCCCGCCTGCTTCAGCGTCCCGAGTGCCGCCACCAGGTTGCCCGCCCTCGCGACGGGCACGAGCTCGAGGGCGCCCGTCGCCACTCGAGCGGCTGCCCCGGTCAGTCCCACCGCGCGGTGCCTGGGGATGATCACGCCATGGACGCCAAGCACCTCGGCGGTCCGGAGCAACGCGCCCAGGTTCCGGGGATCCTGGACCTGATCGAGCGCCAGGAAGAGCGCGGCCTGGTCCCTCGCCCCCGGAAGCCGGAGCAGGTCGTTGAGCCGGACGTAGTCGGCCTCGCTGACGCGGGCGACCACGCCCTGATGGTGCGGTGACCCGGCCATGGCCGAGAGCTGCTCCCGCGTCCTGAACGAGACCTTGACGCCGGCTTGGCGCGCGAGCGCGATGATCTCCCGGAGCGGTCCCTGACTATCGGCCAGGACCGCGACCTCATCGGCCCGGCGGGCCCCGCTGCGCAACAGCTCGAGGACCGGGTGCCGGCCGTAGAGCGGGCCAACCTCCGTCACAGCTTCGCGTTCCACTTCCACCGCGTACCCGTCGGGTTGTCCTCCGTGACGACGCCCAAGCGAGTAAGCTCGCCGCGGAGGGCGTCGGCCGCCGTCCAGTCGCGTCGCGCCCGCGCCGCGTCACGGTCGGCCACGAGCCGTTCGATCCGCTCGCGGAGCTCGGGAGGGGGACCGGTCGCTTCGACCGTTGTCTGGAAGAGCCCGAGGACACCACCCAGCGCCCTCAGCCGCTCGACCCCCCGGTGAAACGGCTCAGCTGGCCGCTCGCCTCTCGCCATGGAGTCGCGATACGCGTGCAGAACGGAAGCCAGATCGAAGAGCGCCGCGATCGCCTGGGGCGTGTTGAAGTCGTCGTCCATGGCGGCGCCGAAGCGCACCGTGGCCGCCTGGAGCGTATCCGTGAGCGGCTCGGAGTGCTCCGGCAAGAGGTCGCCGGGGGCCGCTCGGCTGCGGGCTGCGGCGAAGAGGGTTCGAAAACGCTCGAGTGACCGCCGCGCCTCCCGGATGCGCTCCTCGGCGAACTCCAGAGGATGGCGGTAGTGGGTCCCCAGAAGGTAGAGCCGGAGCGCTTCGGGGTCGTGCCGCCGGGTGAGCTCCTGGATCGTCAGAGCGTTCCCGAGCGACTTCGACATCTTCTCGGCGCCGAGGTTCACGAAACCGTTGTGGATCCAGTAGCGGGTGAAGGGGAGGCCGGTCGCGCCCTCCGACTGCGCGATCTCGTTTTCGTGGTGCGGAAAGATCAGATCCTCCCCTCCCCCGTGAATGTCGAAGCTCTCGCCCAGGTACTGCATCGACATCGCCGAGCACTCGATGTGCCAGCCCGGACGCCCGGGGCCCCACGGGCTCTCCCATACCGGCTCTCCGGGCTTCGACGCTTTCCAGAGGGCGAAGTCGAGCGGATCGTGCTTGCGCTCGTCGACCTCGATCCGGCTTCCCGACAGCAACTCCTCAAGCTTCTTCCCGGACAACGTTCCGTAGGATGAAAACCGGCGGACCTCGAAGAATACGTCCCCGTCGACTCGGTAGGCTATGCCGCGAGCGATGAGGCGCTCGATGAGGGCGATCATCGGCGCGATGTGTTCCGTCGCCTTCGGCTCGACGTCGGGCGGAAGGACGCCGAGGGTGGCCATGTCCCGCCGGTACGCCTCGATGAACCGCTCGGCGAGTGCTCCGGCCGTGATTCCCTCGTCATTGGCCCGCCGGATGATGTTGTCGTCCACGTCGGTGAAGTTCTTCACGAACACGACCCGATATCCGCGGTAGGCGAGGTGGCGGCGGACGACGTCGAACACAACGGCGCTCCGCGCGTGCCCGACGTGAGAGAGATCGTACGGGGTCACGCCGCAGACGTACATCCGGACCTCGCCGTCCCCAAGCGGAGTGAAGGCCTCCTTGCTCCGGCCCAGGGTGTTGTAAATCCTGATCACGCGGACGGCACCTCGACGCTCACCATAGCCATGGCAGCGATGCCCTCGCGGCGTCCGAGCAACCCCAGCCCCTCCGGGCTCTTCGCCTTCACGCTGACCCGGGACGGGTCGACCTCCAGCGCCTCGGCCAGTCGCAGTGCCATGTCGGCGAGAAACGAGGCGAGCCTCGGAGCCTGCGCGAGCACGGTGGCGTCGACGTTGATCAGCACCCCGCCTCCGGACTGCACTCGCTTCCGCACCTCCCGGAGGAGGACGAGGCTCGAGATGGACCGATATCGCTCGTCCGTGTCGGGGAAATGCTGGCCGAGATCGCCGAGGGCGAGCGCCCCGAGCATCGCCTCGCAGATCGCGTGCGTCAGCACGTCGGCATCCGAATGCCCGCCCAGCCCGAGGTCCGACGGGACTGTCACGCCGCCCAGCACGAGGGGGCGATCGGGCACCAGCGGATGCAGGTCGATCCCGAATCCGGTCCGGGTCGCCATCACCGTCCTCGGCCGCCCAGCCTCGACACGTTCCCGGGCCGGCGAGCGCGGCTCCCGAGCCCGGCCGCCCGACCCGCCGGGGACAGCTCGCCGGCGCTCCGGACCTGGCGCGCGATCAAGCCTCGCGCCCGGGACAGATCCGCGGGAGTCGTGATCTTGAGGTTCTCCGCCAGGCCGCGGATCATCCGGACCGGGTGTCCCAGGCGCTCGACCAGCATGGCCTCGTCCGTCCCCCGGAAGCCATCGCGGTGCGCGCGTTCGTGTGCCTCGCGGAGTAGGCTCGCCCGAAACGCCTGCGGCGTCTGAGCCGACCACAGCCTGCTCCGGTCGAGGGTGGTCTCGACGATTCCGTTCGTGACCCGCTTGACGGTATCGGTCACCGGCAAACCACAGATCGCGGCGCCGTGCCGGCGGGCCGCGGCGACCAGCTCGCCAATCAGCGAGGGAGTTACGAAGGGCCGCACGGCGTCGTGAACTAGGATGATCTTGGACGAGGCGGGCGCCGCCGCCAGACCGGATCGCACGGAGTCCTGGCGCTCCTTGCCGCCCGGGACCACCACGATGGTCCGGCGGCGGCGGATCGGTTCCAGCAAGCGCTCGGTCCGGTGGACGTCCGCCGGCGGCGCCGCCACGACGATCGTCCCAATCGCCCGGTGACGGGCAAAGCGCTCGACGGTAAGGACCAGGATCGGCGCCGTGGCCAGCCGGAGGAACTGCTTGGGCGTCCGCGTCCCGACCCGCTTGCCCAACCCGGCCGCCGGGATGATGACCGCCGCCCCACCCTCACCCGCCGCCCGCCTCATCGCCCGACGACTTCGTCGTCTCTGAGACGCGTGAAGATCATTCGGCCCGCCGTCGTTTGGAGCACGCTGGTCACGGTGACGTCGACGCTCTGACCCAGGTGCTTCCGTCCTTGCTCCACGACAACCATGGTGCCGTCGTTGAGGTAGGCGATCCCCTGGTTGACCTCCTTGCCCTCCTTGAGGACCCGGACGTGCATTAGCTCGCCGGGAAGCACGACCGGTCGAAGCGAGTTCGCGAGCTCGTTGATGTTCAGGACGGGCACCCCCCGGAGCTCGGCGAGCTTGTTCAGGTTGTAGTCGTTGGTGATCACCTTGCCGCCCAGGAACTTCGCCAGCTCGATCAGCTTGCGGTCCACCTCGCCGATCTGCGGGAAATCCAGGTCGTGAATCTGGACCGTGACTTTGGGGCTCCGCTGCAGCCGCTGCAGCACGTCGAAGCCACGTTTGCCCCGAGTGCGTTTGAGCGTATCGGAGGAGTCCGCTACGTGCTGAAGCTCACGCAGGACGAACTGGGGCACGACGAGCGTGCCCTCGAGAAAGCCCGCCTCGCACACGTCACCGATGCGACCGTCGATGATGACAGACGTATCCAGCACCTTGTGGAGCTCGCGCCGGGATCCCCGCGAGAAGAGCTTCGCGGTCAGCCCATCCAGGTCAGTCTGTCGGCGGAGTGCGACCATCGTGCCCAGGTACGCGCCGAGCAGCTCGGGCAGGTTCCGTCCGGCGGCGCCGACCGCCGGCACCAGAGACACGACAGCGGTTCCGGCGACGTAGCCGGCGAGGAGGCCCAGCGCGCCCCCAACCACACCCCAGAACGTCTGTTCCAGGGGCAGCTGTCCGGCGCGCCACTCGAGCCAGACCGCGATGCCGCCGAGCAGACCTCCACCGGCCACCCCCGCGATCCACGAGACACCGACACTGGTTGCGATGAGCCACCCCGCGACCACGGACAGGACGACCATGGACGTTCGAACGACAATGACCGCCACGTTCCTCGCGCTCACACCACTCACAGACACTTGGTCCACTGCCATAACCCACCCGCCGCCGCGCTCTGATCCTGGCGCAAGCCGGAGTCACACATTCGACCACGTCCCCGCCATTCGAGCGCCGATTTCGGTCTCAGGGCGTCGGCTCGATCGACTCGGGCCTCGGCTCGCGGTGCCCCCGCCTCGGGCGTGCGGCCGCCGAGGGCTTCGCACTGCCGGCTCGCCTCTCACGACACGCCATCTGGCCATTCTTGAGCGGCCTCTGGATTTTTCAGCATCCTGGTCGAGTCCTCAGTTCGAAGCTCGCTGGCAAATGCAGACGGCCCGTGGCCGGGGTGATCTCCATAATTCCGTCGGACTGACGGGCCGTGCGCGTCCATGAACTCCGGACTCCGGACACTAGGGCAACAGAATCCGTAACGCGTCGTCAACCGTTGTGACACCAGAGATCGAGAACCCACTGCGCGGGGGCTGCGCGGGACAACCAGCCGCCGGCACCACCGCACGGTTGAAGCCGAGGGCGACCGCCTCCTTCAAGCGGGTCTCCAGCCCGCTGACCCTCCGGATCTCACCGGCCAGGCCGATCTCCCCGACTACGACCAGGTCACCCGGCACCGGCCGATCCAGGTAGCTCGAGGCGGCCGCGACGGCGAAAGCAAGATCGGCCGCCGGCTCGAAGGCGCGACCCCCTCCGGCCACGTTGATGAAGACGTCCTGCGTCTGGAGCGGGAACGCCGCCCGCTTCTCGAGCACCGCCAGGAGGACGGACAGTCGGTTGTAGTCGGCGCCGATAACCGCGCGGCGCGGCGTCGTGAAGCTCGCCGGAGCGACCAGCGCTTGAACCTCAAGCAGGATAGGCCGCGTGCCCTCGAGGCACGCCGTGACGACCGACCCCGCGGCATTCGTGGGGCGCTCGGCGAGGAAGAACCCCGACGGATTCTGGACCTCGACCAGCCCGTGGGCTTCCATCTGAAAGACGCCAAGCTCGTTGGTCGAGCCGAAGCGGTTCTTGACGGCACGCAGGACCCGGTACGTGTGGTGCCGCTCGCCCTCGAAGTACAGCACGGTGTCGACCAGATGCTCGAGCACGCGCGGGCCGGCCAGCGCCCCCTCCTTGGTGACGTGTCCGACCAGAAACGTCGCGATGCCTCGCGTCTTCGCCAGCATCATGAGACGCGCGCCGCATTCCCGCACCTGCGCGACGCTCCCGGGCGCCGACTCCAGCTGGGGCAGATATACCGTCTGGATCGAGTCGATGACGAGCGCGCGCGGCTTCAGGGCATCGACCTGGGCCTCGATCACGTCCAGAGCGGCCTCGGCCAGGAGGTACACGTCCCGGGCGCTGATCCCGAGCCGGTCGCTCCGCAGCTTGATCTGCCCGGCGGACTCCTCGCCCGAGACATACAGGATCGGGGGAGCCGCCGCCGCGAGGGCCTCGGACGCCTGGAGCAGCAAGGTCGACTTCCCGATTCCGGGGTCACCGCCGATCAGCACCAGAGAACCGCGGACCACGCCGCCTCCGAGCACCCGGTCGAGCTCCGCGATGCCTGTCCGCAGGCGGTCGCCCGCCTCGGAATGAACGGCCGCGAGCGGCTGGGCCAGCTCCGGCGACCGTGCGGCGCTGCGGGCGCGGCCGCGGGCGCCGCCGGGCGACGGCAGGCGCTCTTCCACGAGCGAAAGGAATCTTCCGCTCCGCGCGCAGTCAGGACACGTCCCGGGCTTGGGGCCGGCGAAGCCACACTCCTGGCATCGGTAGACCGTGGGCTCTCGCCCTGCTGCCGTCCGCACGCGAACTACTTCTCTCGGGCCTTCGCCTCGCGGCCCTGGGTGCCGAGGCCCTTGATGAGGGACCTGAGGAGCAGGCTCCGCTGGGAGCCCTCCAGCACCGCCGCGAGGTTCTCGTACACGCTCGGATCCGCGATGAGGGCTCCCAGCGTCCCCTCGGTGGAGTTGAGCTTCTCGGCGACGGCGCGTAGGTTCGCCACCGCGACCCGGAGGTCGGTGGTGGTCTGCCGGAGGTCGCTCTCACCTCCATCGTTCCGGATGAGCGCACCAAGGGTTCCGCGCCCGCCGGCGAGTCGCTCGGAGACGTCGCGGAGGTTCTTGGTTAGCACCCGCAGGTCCTCCGCCACCGCTCGATACTTGGGATCGAAGAGCAGCGCCGCCACGACCCCGTCGTTCGCGGACCCGCCGTCGAGCGCACGCCCGACCCGATCCATCGCCGCGACGAAGCGCCGCGCCGTCTCGGCACTCTGCTTTGAAGTGAGCACACCCACCATGCCTTCGCCGCGCTCCGCCCGAGCGAGCAGCGCCTGGGTCGATGCGAGCATGCCGTCCAGCCGCCGAAGGACCGCCGGCTCCTCGTACACGAGCGCATGGGCCAGCCCCCGCCCCTTCTCGATCTGCTCGCCAATGCGCCGGGCCGAAGCCACCGTCGCCGTGAGCTCGCGGACGAGCCCCGACTCGTTCAGAACGTCGGCGGTCTGCCGGAGGCTTGCGGCGAGCGCGCTCACGTTCTGCACCACTTCGGCGCTCTGTCCCAGCACCTGCCCGATGTCGGAGGGCTCGCGCGAGGCGATCACGGCTCCGGAGTGTAGCGGGGGCTCGGCGGCGGATCCGACCGTGATCTCGACGACCTTGTCGCCGAGGAGCCCCTGAGTCTCGATGCGGGCGACCGAGTCTTGCCGGATGCGGCTGGCATACCGGCGGGCGATCCGGAGCTCGACGCGGACCTTGCCGCCAGGTTCACCCGGCAGGGTGACTTGCGTCACGCGACCGATCTGGACGCCGGCGAGTCGCACCGTCGCCCCGTCGAGGAGGCCGCCGACGGCGGTGAAGTCGGCGTACAGCGTGTGCTGGGGCTCGAACAGACGCGCCTGGGCCCCGAGCAAGTAGACCAGCCCCAGCAGGACTATGAGCCCGGCGAGCACGAAGATACCGACCCGCGCTTGCATGGCCACCGCTCGACGACTGCTTGTCATCACGATCGCGCCTCCCCCGCCAGGAATGCTTGTACCGCGGGCTCTCTGGACGCCAGCAGCTCCGCGGCCGAGCCCGTCGCAGCGAACCGTCCGTCAACCAGGATCGCGATCCGATCCCCCACCGTCCGCGCCAGCTCGATGTCGTGCGTGACGATCACCGCCGTGTCGCAGACGCCCCGGCCCAGCTCGCCGATCAGATCACCGACGAGTCTGGCATTGGTCGGATCGAGCCCCGCGGTTGGCTCGTCGAAGAGCATGACCTGCGGGTCGACGGCCAGCGCGCGCGCGATCCCCACCCGCTTTCGCATACCCCCGGACAGCTCGGAGGGCAGCCGTGGCTCAACGTCTATCCCGAGGCCGACCAGCGACAGGTCTCGACGCACGCGCTCCGCGATCTCGTGCTCGCCGAGGCCGGTATGTTCGCGCAGCGAGAATGCAACGTTATCGTACACCGTCAGGGAGTCGAACAGCGCCGCCCCCTGGAACACGTAGCCCATCCGTCGCCGGACGGGCAGCAGCGCCTCCTCGGAGAGGTGCTCGATGTTCCGGCCGAAGATCCGAACCTGACCCGAGTCGGGGCGGATGAGGCCGGCGATGAGCCGCAGGCAGACAGTCTTCCCCGATCCGCTGCCGCCCATGATCACGAGCCGCGTGCCCTGGTCGACGCTGAAGCTGAGCCCGCGCAGCACCGGGTGGCTGTTGAAGCTCTTGCGCAGGTCGATCACCTCGATAAGCGGTTCTGCCACGACTGCCTCACCAGAAGAGGAAGAGGAAGAGCTTCGTGAGGAAGAAATCGGAGACGATCACGCCGATGGCGACCTGCACCACCGTGGCGGTGGTCGCCCGTCCCAGCCCCTCAGTCCCGCCGGTTGAGGAGAGCCCGTTATAGCATCCGACCAGCGTGATGAGCGCCCCGAAGACGACGCTCTTGCCGACGCCGGTCAGGAAGTCCCGGGGAGTGACCCAGTAAACCGTGGTGTTCCAGTAGGCATACCAGTCGACGCCGCGTTCGAGGACCGCGATCGCCGCGCCCCCCAGGAGCCCGATCCCATCGCCGAGGATCGTCAGCAGCGGGAAGACGATGAGGGCCGCGAAGATCCGCGGCACCACGAGCCGCTTGATGTAGTTGACGCCGAGCGAGCGGAGCGCATCGATCTGCTCGGTCACCATCATGGATCCGAGCTCGGCCGTGATACCGGACGCGACCTTACCGCCGACCAGGATCGCCGTCAGGACCGGTCCGAGCTCCCGGAGCATCGACAGGGCCACTAGAGGGCCGACGTAGGTCTCGGCGCCGAAGCGAGCCATGTTCACGCCGCTCTGGAGCGCGAGCACCATCCCGGTGAAACCCGCGGCGACGAGGGCGACGCCCAGCGACCGGACCCCCATCACCTCGACCTCTTGAAGCACGACCTGTCCGTACTTGGGTGGGAGCGCCAGGTTGCGCAGGACACGGATCCCGAGCAGGCCGATGCCGCCGTACCACTCCACGGTTCGTCTCCAGTACGGGGCGTCGGGCATTAGGACCGCGCACCCCGGCTCGATCCCGGAGTCAGGACTCCGGCTCGCTCGACTCGGGCCTCGCCTCGCGCGGCGCTCTCCGGCTCCGCTTGGTCTCGGCATCGGGGGCTCGGCTCGCTCGACTCGGGCCTCGCCTCGCGCCGCGCTCGGCGCAGCTTCGCGGCCGGCGCTCGGCTCGAACGGCGGCCTGCGCCTCGCACTGCGGGCTCGCGGCCGGCGCTCAGCTCGAACTCCGGGCTCGCCTGGCACTGCCGCACCCGATGCGTCATGGCTCCGGTCGTTGAGGGTACGAATCCGCGAGCCAGCACCTCACGGACTCCGGAGGCTGTCCACGAAGCTGCGAAAATCGTCAAGGCCGGCGTCAAACGCGTCCGGTGGCGCGACGTACAGAAAGTCGTAGACACAGTCAGGGCCCCTGACGACGATGGCTTCGCCCCGGACAGGTCCGGCGTCGGTTGAGCCCTCGAACACGGCGCGGTCTGCCGGGAAGCCGCCGACGGTGGTCCCGGAGCGCTCGGTGAGTCGAGGCCCGCGGAGTCCGAAGAGCAGGTGGCGCAGAAGGACCTCCGGGCTCCTCGACAGCTCGCGCCCCTTGCACGTCGGGTTGATCAGCATCGCGCTCGGGCGCTCCCCGTGCGCGAGTGACAGGGCGGCACGACCGTCGGGGATCACCCGCCAGCCGGCCGGCAGGACCACTCGGTAACCGTCGCCGTGGAAGACTCCATCCTCGAGGCCTCGGTGGGCGCAGCCGGAGAACCCGAGTGCTGCGCACAGCATCACCAGGGCCAGCGGAGCTGGCGCCAGTTGCATCGACCGTCTACGACGCTCCCGGTGAAATCCGTCGCTGATGTCGGCGAGCCAGCTCCTTCAGCACGCTTCTCAGCGGGATCCTTCGCTGGCCGAGGAGCACGAGCGTATGAAACCAGAGGTCGGCGACCTCCTCCATGACCCTCGCGTCGCCTTCCCCACCGAGCGCCGCGGTGATCACCTCCACTGCCTCCTCGCCGACCTTCCGGCATGCCGCCCCCTCGCCCTTCGCGAGCAAGCTCCCCACATATGAGTTCGGGAGAGCTGACGCTCGGCGCGCCTCCACAATCTGCTCGAGGCGCTCGAGCATGTTCGCCGGCGGCCGTCGGATCTCCGGCTGCGCCGTTCCCTCGGGATGGGTGGACACGGTGCGAAAGAAGCACGTGCGCTCGCCCGTGTGGCACGCGACCCCCTCCTGATCGACCAGGACGAGGAGCGTATCCGCGTCGCAATCCACGTGCACCGCGCGAACGTGCTGAGGGTGCCCGGAGGTCTCGCCCTTGCGCCACAGCGTTCGGCGCGACCGCGACCAGAAGTGCGTCACGCCGCTCCGAAGCGTCGCGTCCAGGGCGTCCCGGTTCATCCACGCCACCATCAGCACCTCGCCGGTATCGGCCTCCTGGACGACGGCGGGGATGAGCCCGTCGGTATCGTATCTGACGTCTGCCGGTGTCATGTCTGGAGACGGACCTCGATCCCTCGGCGGTGGAGGTACCCTTTCGCCTCCGCGATCGAGTGGATACCGAAGTGGAAGATGGAGGCGGCCAGCACCGCGTCGGCGTGCCCGATCGCGAGACCCTCGTAGAGATGCTCGAGCGACCCGACGCCGCCGGAGGCGATCACCGGAACCGACACGCCCTCGGAAATCGCGCGGGTGAGGTCGAGATCGTAGCCGTCCCCGGTCCCGTCCCGGTCCATGCTGGTGAGCAGGATCTCGCCCGCACCGAGCGCCGCCACCTCCTGCGCCCACCCGACCGCGTCACGGCCCGTCGGTCGGCGCCCGCCGTGTGTGTACACGACGAACCGGTCGTCCTCTCGCCGCGCGTCGATCGCCACCACGATGCACTGGCTGCCGAACCGTTCCGCCGCCTCGCGCACGAGCCGGGGATTCTGCAGGGCGGCGGTGTTGAGTGAGACTTTGTCCGCCCCGGCCCGCAGCAGGGCGCGCACGTCGTCGATCGTCCTGATCCCGCCCCCGACCGTCAGCGGAAGGTAAATCCCCTCCGCGGTGCGACGTACGACGTCGAGCATGATCTGTCGATCCTCGCTCGAGGCGGTGATATCGAGGAACACCAGCTCGTCGGCCTCCTGGGCGTCGTAGGCGCGCGCGGCCTCGACGGGATCGCCGGCGTCGCGCAGATCCAGGAATCGCACGCCTTTCACGACCCGGCCGTCCTTCACGTCGAGACAAGGAATGATCCGCTTGGCCAGCATCAGCGGTCGGCCCGCCGGCCGCTAATGAAAGGCCCACGCAACTCGGGCCTCGCATCGCGCCGCGCACGCGACAGGCTCACGGCACGGATTGTGCACCCCTCAGGGGGTCTTCGGCATCGGCCTAGCAGGCCGCTGAAAAAGGCCCATGGACTCACGCCTCGCCCTGCCACGCCTCTGGGCCTTTTGAGCGGCCTGCGAGTTTTCAGCACCTGCTAGGGCCCCGGCGCGACTGCCCGTCGCTCGATTCGTTGAATGGCCTGCCCGAGGGCGACCGCGCCGGTGTATAGCGCGCGCCCTACGACGACACCCGCGAGGCCTGGCACCTCGGCGAGACGCTCGAGATCGTCCAGGCCGCCCACCCCACCCGAGGCAAGCACCGGCACCGACACGGCGCGTGCGAGCACGCTGGTCTGCTCGAAGTTGGGGCCTGCCTCCGTTCCGTCGCGCGTGATGTCGGTGTAGAGCACGGCGGCCGCTCCGGCGTCTCCGGCGCGCTGCGCCGCGTCGACGACCGGCTCGGCCGCCATCTCGGTCCACCCGTTGATCACGATGCGCGAGCCGCGACCGTCCACGGCCACGATCACGCGATCGGGGAACGCGCGACACACCTCGGCCAGGAACCCCGCGTCGGTGACGGCTCGCGTCCCGACGACCGCCCAGCCCGCGCCGGAGACGAGAACCGCCTCGACCGCCGCCAGCTCGCGCAGCCCGCCACCCACCTCGACCGGGACCGGCGCGATTGCCGTCACGATGTCGGTGATGAGGCCCGTCTGCCGAGGAGCGCCGGCGAACGCGCCATCCAAGTCGACGACGTGCAACCGCTGCGCGCCGGCGCGAGCCCAGCGCGTCGCCATGGCGACGGGGTCGCTGGAGAACACGGTTTCCGCGTCGGCGCGGCCCTCCCGGAGGCGCACACACTGGCCGCCCCGAATGTCCACGGCCGGAATGACAATCACGCGCGGGACGTCCTGACGATCCGGGCGAAGTTCTCCAGTGTCCGGACGCCCCAGTGCTGGCTCTTCTCCGGATGGAACTGGGTCCCGAAGATGCACCCCCGCGCCACGGCGGCGCCGAAGGATACACCGTAGTCGCACGTGGCCACGGCTACCGACGAGTCGAGCAGCTCGGGATAATACGAGTGGACGAAGTAGAAGTGCGCACCGCTCGGAATCCCGTCGAAGATCGCGAGATCCCCGGCGTGGCGGACCCGGTTCCAGCCCATGTGCGGGATCTTGGGTCCCGCCGGCAAGCGACGCACGACGCCGCGGATGAGATCGAGCCCCTTGGTGTGGCCGAACTCCTCGCTCTCCGTGAACAGCAGCTGGTAGCCGAGACAGATTCCCAGGAACGGCCGGCGACCGTCGAGGGCCCGTTGCACCGCGCCCAGGAGTCCGAGCGCCTCGAGATTCTCCATCGCGTCGCGAAACGCGCCGTCGCCCGGGAGGACACACGCGTCTGCGTCGTCGACCACGCGCGGATCCTGGGTGATCCGCGCCAGGATCCCGACGCGCTCGAACGCCTTCTCGACGCTCCCCAGATTGCCCCGGCCGTAGTCGACGATAGCGATCATTAGGCGCGGGCTCCCGGGCTGCGCCACGCCCGCGCCCCCGCGCTTTCGGGATACCCGCGTCCCCACCCGCCGCACGCGGCCAGGCCAGCCACGCCCCACACCCGCCGCGGACCCCGCCCGTGGTCGCTGCCTCACAGCGTGCCTTTGGTGGACGGAAGGATGCCGGCGACCCGGGGATTGAGGCGGGTCGCCTCGGCCAGCGCCCGCCCGACCGCCTTGAAGATGGCTTCCGCGATGTGATGCAGGTTGTGTCCGTACTGCAGGTTCACGTGGAGCGTGACGTCGGCGTTGAAGGCGAACGCGCGAAAGAACTCGACGAGCAGATCCAGATCGAAGCTCAGGATGCGCATCCGGTCGAGCGCGGGCGCATTCCAGACCAGGAACGGTCGCCCGGAGACGTCCACCGAGGCCGACACCAGCGTCTCGTCCATGGGGACGGACGCCGTCCCGAAGCGGACGAGCCCCCGCTTGTCGGCGACCGCCTCCTGGAACGCCTGGCCCAGCACGATTCCGACGTCCTCGACCGTATGGTGGAGGTCGACGTCGGTATCGCCGTGCGCGTCGACGGCCAGATCCATGAGGCCGTGCTTCGACCACGCGGTGAGCATGTGGTCGAGGAAGGGAATGGTCGTCGCGATCTTCGCCGCGCCGGTCCCGTCGATGGTGAGCTGGACGACCACCGCCGTCTCCTGGGTCTTTCGCTCGACGCGCGCGTGGCGCAGCATCGACTCTGGAGTCATCGCGCCCCTCCTTCTCCCCGCGGCGCGCGCCTGATCTCCGCCGCCGCGCCGTGAGCCTGAAGCCCCTCCGCCTGGCTGAGCGCGCGCAGGTGCTCCATCGCCGCCACGAGGCCCGCGTCCGAATATCGGATCACGCTCGATCGCTTCAGGAAGTCCTCGACCCCCAGCGGCGACGAGAACCTCGCCGTGCCGGCAGTGGGCAGCACGTGGCTCGGCCCGGCCACGTAGTCGCCGACCACCTCGGGCGTATACCGGCCCAGGAAGATCGCGCCCGCGTGCCGGACCAGGGCCACGAGGCGATCCGGGTTCTCGACGTGAAGCTCGAGATGTTCGGGCGCGAGCCCATTGGCGACCTCGACGGCCTGCAGGAGGTCCGCAACCCGCACAACGGCGCCGTGATCCTCCAGGGACCGCCGGGCGACGGCACGACGGGGAAGACCGGTGAGCTGCCGCTCGAGGGCGGCGGGGATCGCGTCGATCAACGCCGGCGCATCCGTGATGAGCACCGCTCGGGCCATCGGATCGTGCTCGGCCTGGGCCAGAAGATCAGCGGCAACCCAGGACGGGTTCGCCCCGGCGTCGCCGATGACGACGATCTCGCTCGGGCCCGCTACCATGTCGATCCCCACGTGGCCGAACACCTTGCGCTTCGCGACGGCCACGTAGATGTTGCCGGGACCGACGATCTTGTCGACGGACCGGATGGTGGCGGTGCCGAACGCGAGGGCGGCAATCGCCTGAGCGCCGCCCACCCGGTACCCCTCGGTCACCCCGGCAATCCGCGCCGCCGCCAGGATAGCCGAGCTCACGGTTCCGTCGGGTGCGGGCGGGGTGACCAGAACAACCTCGGGGACGCCGGCGACCCGGGCCGGAATCGCGGTCATGAGCACCGTCGAGGGGTATGCGGCCCGTCCCCCCGGCACATACAGGCCGACCCGAGCCAGCGGGCGGACCTCCTGCCCGAGTTCCGACCCGTGCTCGTCGGTGATTCGCCACGACCTCGGCCGCTCTTCCCGGTGATACCGCTCGATCCGGGCGGCCGCGTAGGCGAGGGCGCTCAGCGTCTCGGCGGCCACCCCATCGGCACGCCACTCCGCCTCGCTGATGGCCAGCCCCGAGGCCGCCCCTGCGAACCCGTCGAAGCGCGCCGTGTACTCCAGAAGAGCGGCATCACCGCGGTCGCGCACGCCCGCGAGGATCTCGTCGACGGCCGCGTCCACTTCCGGCGGCACCTTCTGAGGGTCGCGCTCGAGCTGGCGAACCACGGCCGCGACGCCCAGCACGCGGGCGTCGAGGTGACGGATCACGCTCGCACCTTCTTCTTCAGATCCTCGATCAGCGCGCTGACGGCGGTGTACGACGTCTTGAGGGCCGCCCGGTTCACGATCAAGCGCGCCGTCGAGCGCGTGATCTCCGCGACTTCGACGAGACCGTTCACCCGGAGCGTCTCCCCGGACTGCACCAGGTCGACGATCCGGTCCGCCAGCCCCACCAGCGGCGCCAGCTCGATCGACCCGTCGAGGCGCACGATCTCCACCTGGATCCCTCGCGCCGAGAAGTAGCGCTCCGTGAGCCGCGGATACTTGGTCGCCACCCTGACCCAGGACCAGCGCGACGGGTCGTCGCGCTCCCAGAGCTGGCGCGGTTCGGCCACCACCAGCCGGCAGAAACCGAAGCCGAGGTCGAGCGGCTCGTACACGTCCGGCTCCTGCTCGAGGAGGATGTCCTTGCCGGCGATCCCGACGTCCGCCGCACCGTAGGCGACGTACGTCGGGACATCGGACGGTTTGAGCACGATCAGGCGGAGGCACCGGGCGTCATCGACGAAAATGAGTCGGCGCGAGTCCGTGTCGATGCCGTCCACCCCGACCTCCCGCAGCAGCAGGAGAGCGGGCTCCAGCAACCGGCCCTTCGGGAGCGCGAGTGTGAGCAGCTCGTTCATGACTGTCGACGGGCGATCCGCGCGCCGAGCCCGGCCAGCTTGACCTCGAGCGCCTCGTACCCGCGGTCGAGATGGTACACGCGGGAGACGGCAGTGACCCCCCTCGCCGCGAGGCCGGCCAGGACGAGCGCGGCCGACGCGCGCAGGTCCGACGCCATGACCGGCGCCCCCTGGTACCGCGGCACGCCTCGAATCTCGGCCGTCGCGCCATCAGTCTCGATGCGAGCTCCCATCCGGCACAGCTCGGCGGCGTGCATGAACCGGTTCTCGAAGATCGTCTCGGTGATCCGCGAGACACCGTCAGCGACGCCGAGCAGGGTCATCAGCTGAGCCTGCATGTCGGTCGGAAAGCCCGGAAACGGCCGCGTGACAAGGTCGGTGGGCCGCGGCCCATTCGGGCAACGGACCCGAATGCTGCGCTCGCGCACGTCGAGGGTGACCCCACATTCCTCGAGCTTCGCCAGTACCGCCGACAGATGCTCGGGGGCGACGCCCGTCACCGTCACGTCGCCGCCGGTGATCGCCCCGGCCACCAGGAGCGTTCCCGCCTCGATGCGGTCAGGGATGACCGAGTGTCGCCCCCCCCCGAGCGACGGCACGCCATTGATTTCGATGCGCGAGGTCCCGGCGCCCTGGATGCGCGCCCCCATCGTCGTCAGCAAGCTGGCCAGGTCCACTACCTCCGGCTCGCACGCCGCGTTCTCGATGATGGTCGCGCCCTCCGCCAGGACGGCCGCCATCATTAGGTTCTCGGTTCCGGTGACCGTGACCAGATCCGCCGCGATCCGGGTTCCCTTCAGCCGGCTCGCCCGCGCGTGGACGTACCCGCTCTCGATCTGGATCTTGGCCCCCAGCTTCTCGAGGCCCTTGAGGTGCTGATCGATCGGCCGGACTCCGATCGCGCATCCTCCCGGCAACGCGACCCTCGCCTCGCCGGTCCTGGCGAGCAACGGCCCGAGCACCAGCACCGAGGCGCGCATTGTCGACACCAGCTCGTACGGCGCCTCCTTGCCCGAGCTTCGCTCGACGTGGATCTGGATCGGAGCGGCCGGACCCCGGGTGACAACCGCTCCGAGTCGCTCGAGCAGCCGGCACATCGTCTTCACGTCGGCGAGCCCGGGAGGGTTCTCGATGACCACCGGCTGGTCGGTCAGTAGCGCCGCGGCCAGGGCCGGAAGCGTGGCGTTCTTGGCCGCGCTCACTGCGACGTCCCCCGACAGCGGCGCTCCGCCTTCGATCTCGAGCCAGGCGGGCATCAGCCGGCGCCTCCGACGGATCCGCGTGGGCGGTGCCCACCGGCGTACCGCTCCGTCCCGTTGAGGTCAGTCCGGACCACGATACCGGTAAACCCGGCCGCCGCCATGTTTGCCGCGAGGTCCGAGGCCTGGCCGTCCCCCATCTCCATCATGAGCGTGCCGCCGGGACGCAGGGCGCTGAACGCTTGCGGGATAAGGCGGCGGTGGACATCCATCCCGTCCTGTCCGCCGTCCAGCGCCTGGTGAGGCTCCCAGGCGCGCACCTCGACCGGGAGCGTGGCAATGATCGCCGAGGGAATGTACGGGGGATTCGCCACGATGATATCGAAGACCGGCCCGCGGGCGAACGCTCCGAGCAGGTCGCCGGCTACGAGCCGAACCCGCCCGGCGACGCCCAGCAGCCGCACGTTCTCAGCGGCAACGGCCAGCGCGGCGGGGGACGAATCGATGGCACACACCCGCGCAGCAGGCTGCCGCGTCGCGATGGCGACGGCCAGGCAACCGCTCCCAGTGCCGACGTCCGCGACGGCTGCGCCGCCCGTCAGCTCTCCGCCCGCCCACTCGGCCAGCCCCTCGGTCTCGGGCCGAGGGATCAGCACGGCCGGCGTCACGCGAACCCTGAGCCCGCAGAAGTCCTCCCAGCCTAGGAGGTACTGGATCGGTTCCCCGCGTATCCGCCGGTCGAGCGCCGCTCCATACCGCTGGATGACCGCAGCATCGACCGGAAGCGAGTCTGCGTAGAGGCGAACGCGATCGATCCCGCAGAGACCGGCCAGCAGCCACTCCGCATCCCGCCGGGCGGCCGGAACGCCCGCCGCGTGAAGCCGGCGAACGCCCTCGGCCAGCACCGCCTGCGAGACCCGCGCGCGAGCGCCCGTTCGGCGGCCGACGTCCGCTTCTGCGCCGCTCACGGAACCACATGCTCGAGGCGCTCCGCTCGCTCGGCAGCGGCCAGCGCGTCGATCAGCTCGTCCAGGTCGCCCTCGAGAATGGCTGGGAGCCGGTGCAGGGTGAGCCCAATCCGGTGGTCGGTCACTCGCGCCTGCGGGAAGTTGTACGTCCGGATCCGCTCACTGCGCTCCCCGGTCCCGACCTGGCTCCGACGGTCGGCGGCGATCGCCGCTGCCTGGTCTTGCTGCGCGCGCTCCAGCAGCCGGGCCTTGAGGACCCGCATCGCCTTCGCGCGATTCTTGATCTGCGACCGCTCGTCCTGGCAGGTGACGACCAGCCCCGTCGGTACGTGCGTGATGCGGACGGCCGAGTCGGTGGTGTTGACGCCCTGCCCGCCGGGACCCGACGACCGGTATACGTCCACGCGAATGTCCTTCTCCTCGACCTTGATGTCGACGTCCTCGGCCTCCGGCAGGACCGCGACCGTGGCCGTGGACGTGTGGACTCGCCCACTCGACTCGGTTACGGGCACCCGTTGAACCCGGTGCACGCCGCGCTCGAACTTGAGGCGACTCCAGACGCCGCGCCCCTGGACGAAGAAGACGATCTCCTTGAGCCCGCCCACCCCGGTCGGGCTCGAGCTGATCAGCTCCACCTTCCACCGCTGTCGCTCCGCGTACTTCATGTACATCCGGGCCACGCCGGCGGCGAAGAGGCCCGCCTCGTCTCCCCCCGTGCCAGCGCGGACCTCGACGAGGACATTCTTCTCGTCGTTCGGATCCTTGGGGAGGAGGAAATTTCTCAGCTCGTCCTCCAGGACGGCCTGCCGCGTGCTCAGCTCGTCAATCTCGAGCTGGGCAAGCTCTCGGAGCTCCCGATCAGCGTCGTCAGCCAGGATCCGCCGAGCCTCGGCGAGGCGGGCCAGCTGGTGGCGGTAGTCCGCGAAGCGCTGGACGACTACGGCGAGGTCGGCATGCTCCTTCCGGAGTCGCGCATACTCCGCCGGACCTGTCACCGCGGGCTCGGAGAGGAGGCGCGCGATCTCCTGGAACCGCTCCTCGATCTGGCGCAGCCTGTCAAACATGTGATGTCAGGTGTGCGATTCCGCGCCGCTGCGGCGCGGAAAGGCGCTGGCTGGGGAGGACGGAGCTAGCCGGCGGTCGTTGACTGCCGCTTGTACTTGCGCTGGAACCGCTCCACCCGCCCCGTGGTGTCCAGGAGCTTCTGCTTCCCGGTGAAGAAGGGATGGCACTTCGAGCAGACTTCGACCCGAAGCTTGGGGCGCGTCGAGCGGGTGTGAATGACCTCACCGCACGCGCACGTGATAGTGGTGTCGACATACTCGGGATGAATGCCAGCCTTCACGGCCCACCTCCTCGCGGAGACAAAGAGTAGCATCGAAGGGGCCGGAAGACCAGATTTCGGGCGCGGGTACGCGGCGAGGACCGGGAGGGGTTCGAGCGCCGGCTCCGCCGGCGCAATTCTACTGAGAGGAGTTCGAGGGGGGGAAGCCCCCCTGTCGAGGGCGTTACCCCATCGAGTGCATGGACGCGAGGAACTCCCGGTTCGTCCGCGTGAGCTTCAGCTTGTCCAGGAGGAGCTCCATGGCCTCGACCGGGTTGAGCTGCGACAGGGCCTTGCGGAGCAACCAGACCTTCTGCAGCTCGTCCTTCTCGAGCAGCAGCTCCTCCTTCCGCGTACCCGACTGCTCGATGTTGATGGTCGGGAACACGCGCTTGTCCATCAGGCGGCGGTCGAGGTGAACCTCCATGTTACCGGTCCCCTTGAACTCTTCGAAGATGACGTCGTCCATCCGGCTTCCGGTGTCGACGATGGCGGTTGCCATGATGGTGAGGGACCCGCCTTCCTCGATGTTTCGGGCGGTGGCGAAGAACCGGCGGGGTCGCTGCAGCGCGTTGGCGTCGAGGCCGCCGGAGAGCACCTTCCCGGACGAGGGGATGATCGCGTTGTGGGCCCGCGCGAACCGGGTGATCGAGTCCAGGAGGATCACGACGTCCTTCTTGTGCTCGACCAGTCGCTTGGCCTTCTCGACCACCATGTCGGCGACCTGCACGTGGCGCTGGGGCGGCTCGTCGAACGTGGAGGAGATCACCTCGCCCTTGACCGAGCGCAGCATGTCCGTGACCTCCTCGGGCCGCTCGTCGATCAAGAGCACGATCAGATAGATCTCGGGATGGTTCTTGGCGATCGCATTCGCCAGCTTCTGGAGGAGCATCGTCTTCCCGGTGCGGGGCGGGGCCACGATCATTCCGCGCTGGCCCTTGCCGATGGGACACAGCAGATCCATCACGCGCGTCGTGAGATCCTCCGCCTCGTGCTCGAGGCGAATCCGCTCCATCGGGTAGAGCGGCGTCAGGTTATCGAAGAAGATCTTGTCCCGGGCCTGCTCGGGCGTCTCGAAATTGATGCTCTCCACCTTGAGCAGGGCGAAGTAGCGCTCGGTATCCTTCGGTGGCCGTACCTGCCCGGAAATCGTGTCCCCGGTGCGAAGGTCGAACCGCCGGATCTGGGACGGCGAGACATAGATGTCGTCCGGTCCGGGCAGGTAGTTGTAGTCGGGCGCTCGGAGGAAGCCAAAGCCGTCCGGCAAGACCTCGAGCACACCCTCGGCGAAGATCAGCCCGTCCTTCTCCGACTGAGACTGCAGGATCTTGAAAATCAGCTCTTGCTTGCGAAGCCCCCCGAAGTTCTGGACCCCGAGATCCCGGGCGATTGTGTTGAGGTCCGAGATCGTCTTCTCTTTCAGCTCGGAGAGATTCATCCCCCCCGCAGTCGCTTCCGGGGTGGCGGTGGCTCCTGCCTGGCCTCTACTCTGACGGGAACTCATACGAGGGCTCCAGATGCGGCGCTTCCCTAATCACACGCCGTTGCCAATGGGTTGTGGCTTCGTGAGGGCTGTCAGCCTGATCGCTTCTAAAAGGTTGGAACCGCTACGGCGATGCTCCCAGAGAGCCGCGCCAATGTCAACGTTTTTCTTCAAATCCGGACCTCGATGATCGCCCGCTGCTTGATCTCGTTGAGCCAGGTGTCGAAGCGGGCCTGGTATTTCTCCCTGAAGAGAATGTCTCGGATCTGCTGGCGGACTCGCCCGAGTCCTTCCCCGTCCAGGGTCTGCTTCGATTCCAGCTTGAACAGGTGGTACCCCTGCTCCGTCTTGACTGGCGCCGACACCTGGCCCGGAGACAGCTTGAGAATTTCGGTCTCGATCACCTGCGTCAGCTCTCCGCGACTGAGGGTCCCCAGGTCGCCGCCGTCGCTGGCCGATCCGTCCTTGGAGAGCTGCCTGGCCGTCTTGGCAAAGTCGGCGCCGCTCTGAAGCTGGGCCCGCACCTGCTCCGCCCGCTCCCGCGCGGCGGTCCAGGTGGCATCGGTGGGCTCACCCTCGGGCGGGATCACGATGTGCCGTGCGTGATAGGTCAGCCCGGTCTCGAGCTTCTCCCGGTTCTCCGCCAGGTATCGATCGACCTCCTGCTCCGTCACCGACACGCGAAAAGCGACCTTGCGCCGCACGACCTTGGAGATCAGGATCTGCTCGCGGAGCTTCTGCTTGACCGCCTCCAGCGTCAGCCCTTGGCGCTTGATCATGCTTTCGAATTCCTGGTCGGACTTGGCGTTGAGCTTCTTCATCCGCTCCGCGAGCTCGTCCGCGAGCTCAGAGTCGTCGACCACCATCCGCTCCCGGTCCGCCTCCTGAAGCTGAAGCCTCCCCTCGATCAGCCGGCCCAAGAGCTGCCGCGCCAGCTCCGACTCGTCAATGTCCTGGGCCCGGCCCTCGACCTTGACGTAGAGCACCGACTCGCGAAGCTCGTTGAGGGTGATGACGTCATTGTTGACGACCGCCACCACGCGATCCATGACGCTGTCGTCCAGCATGAGCTGCGCGAGAGGCGTGGCGGCGGACTCCGCCTCTGGCCGGGGCTCCGGTGTCGCCGGGGACGCGGCGGCGGGCTGGGAGGGCTCCGCTGTCTTCGCCACGGAACCGGCGCTTCGCGCGCTCGCCTGGCGGCCAGGAAGCAGGGACGCACAACCGGTCAGACCCAGGATAACGAGCGCGAGCACGGCCAGCAGGCCGCTCACCAAGACCCATCTGACCCCATCCGCCTCGGTCGTCGTCTTCTGGCCGGCTTGCATCGGCGTCTCGTTGAGCGGCCTGCCGGTCTTCGACCCTGCCAAGGTCTTTCCCCAACCTTCCAGCCGGGCGCAGCCCGACGGCGCAGGTCGGCGCCGCCACGCGCCCCGCGGATCAGGATCAGGCGTTCGCGAGCTGAACAAGCACCTCTCTCAGTGAGTCCCGCGTCTCCGGCCAGCTGCCGGTCGGAATCCTGGCCTCGATGCTGAACTCCTTGCGCATCTTGATCCGTCCGCGGCTGGCGTGGATCAGTTGTACGAGTCGATCGGGGCTCAATGGCGTGGTCGCCGCGAAGGTGACCAGCGCTTTGCCGGAGCCGACCTCGACCTTCTCGACTCCGAGAGCGCGTGCCGCCACCCGTAAGCTAACCACCTCGACGAGGTGTTCGGCCTCGGAGGGCACGGGACCGAACCGGTCTTCCAGCTCGGCCCGGACGTCGGCGAGCTCCGCGTCGGTCGTGACGCCGGTCAGGCGCTTGTACAGCGCGAGCCGTTGGTTGACCTCCGGTACGTAGGTTTCCGGCAGATAGGCCTCGACTTCCACGGTCACGACGGGGTCGATCGGGGCGACCGCCTGCGCGTGGCCACGCAATTCTCGCACAGCCTCGGCGAGAAGCTTCGCATAAAGATCGTAGCCGACGGCGGCCATGTGGCCGTGTTGCGCGGCCCCCAGCAGATTGCCGGCGCCCCGGATCTCGAGGTCCCGGAGCGCGAGCTTGAACCCCGAGCCCAGCTCCGTCAGCTCCTGCAGGACGCGGAGCCGCCGCTGCGCCTGCTCATCCACCCGGCCGTCCGCGGGAATCAGGAGGTAGGCGTACGCCTGTTGCCTCTCGCGTCCGACCCGGCCCCGGAGCTGATAGAGCTGGGCGAGCCCGAAGCGGTCGGCCCGGTTGATGACGATCGTGTTCGACGCCGGGATGTCCAGCCCCGACTCCACGATCGCGGTCGAGACGAGGAGGTCGGCCTGGCCAGTCATGAACTTGACCATTACCGCCTCGAGCTCTCGCTCGGGCATCTGCCCATGCGCCATGAGGACCCTCGCCTGGGGCACCATCGCCTGGACGAACCGCACCATCGAAGGGAGCGACTGGATCCGGTTGTGGACGAAGAAGATCTGTCCGCCTCGCTCCAGCTCGCGGGTGACCGCGTCGGCGATGACCGCCCGGCTGAACCGGCGGATATGGGTCTCGACCGGCAACCGGTCGAGGGGCGCCGTCTCGATGACGGAGAGATCGCGCACGCCCGACAGCGACATGTAGAGCGTCCGCGGAATCGGCGTCGCCGTCAGCGACAGCACGTCCACCGACGCTCGGAGCTGCTTGATGCGCTCCTTATGGGTCACGCCGAACCGGTGTTCCTCGTCCACGATGAGCAGCCCGAGCTGCTTGAAGCGCACGTCCTTCGACAGCAGGCGATGGGTCCCGATCACGACATCCACAGCGCCCCGGTGGAGGGCCTCGACGACCGCCTTCTGCTCCCGGGGGGACCGGAAGCGCGAGAGCAGCTCGACTCGAGCCGGGAACGGGCCGAAGCGGTCGGAAAACGTCGCCCAGTGCTGCTGAGCGAGGACCGTGGTCGGAACGAGCAGGGCGACCTGCGCGCCATCGGTCACCGCCTTGAAGGCGGCCCGGAGCGCCACCTCCGTCTTCCCGTATCCGACGTCTCCGGCCACCAGCCGGTCCATCGGCCGCGATGACTCCATGTCGGTCTTGACGTCCTCGATCGCCCGGAGCTGATCCGGCGTCTCCTCGAACCGAAACGCCGCCTCGAATTCCCGCTGCCACGGCGTGTCTGGCGAGAACGCTCGCCCCTCGGCGACTGACCGCGCCGCGTAGAGCTTGAGCAGGTCTTCCGCGATCTCCCGCAGGGACGCCCGAACCGAGGCCTTCACCTTCTGCCACGAGGCGCCACCCAGCCGATCGAGTCTCGCTGCGGCCGCCTCGGCGCCGAGGTACTTGGAAACCAGATCCAGGCGATCGACGGGGACGTAGAGCTGGCTCCCCTCGGCGTACTCGAGCAGCAGGAAGTCGCCGCTTCGGCCTTCCGACGTGAGCGTGCGGAGGCCGAGGTAGCGACCAATACCGTGGTCCTCGTGGACCACCAGGTCACCGATCTGGAGATCGGTGAAGGCTGTGAGCGCGGCGCCCCGCTCGTAGCGCGGCCGCCTGAGCCGGCGGCGGCGGCCTCCGAACAGCTCCTCCTCAGTGAGGACCGCGAGCCCGAGCGCCGGGATCGTGAATCCGCTGTTGCACTCGCCGACGAGAATGCTCAGGCGCTCGGGACCCCAGAGCGAGTCGGCCGAGCCGGCCTCGAGCCCGTGCTCGCGCAGGATCTGGCGGAGCCGGTCGGCCTGACCGAGCTCGGCACTGCTGAGCCGGATGCGCGTCCCCTCGGCGAGCCAGCGGTTCAGCTCCAGCTCGAGCGTACGGAATTGGCCACCGAACCGGGCGACCGAGTGGACGTCGAAGGCGACGTCTACGGCGGCGGCGGTCCCTGGAGCGGGGTCGCGGGCCGCCGCGGCGAGGAGCGTCAGCTCGAGACGGCGGCGACCGGCGAGGAGATCCGCGAGCGGCAGCGCCGCCGGAGCGCCCTCGGGCGGCGCGTCGAGCAGGGCGGGGTCGTTCAGAATGACCGGCGAGGCGAGGGGAAGGTAGGAAAGAAGGCTCGCGCCGCCCTGATCCTCGATGAACGGGAGGACGACCAGCTCGTCGACGGCGGTCGTCGATCGCTGGGTGGTCGGATCGAACAGCCGGATGGATTCGATCTCGTCGCCGAAGAACTCGAGTCGGGCCGGCCGCTGACTCGTCGGTGAGAAGATGTCGACGATCCCGCCCCGCACGCCCCATTGGCCGATCTCGGCCACCGTTTCCACTCGCTCATACCCGGTCTCTTCCAGGCTCTCGAAGAGGAGGTCTCGGTCCAGGCGATCGCCGACCGTGAACCGCGCCGTCCGGCGCTTGAACTCGTCCGGCCGGGCCAGCGGATGGGTGACCGCCGACGGAGTCGCGACGACCGCCACGTCCTCCCCTGACAAGAGGCGGTGGCACGCGATCGCGCGCGAGGCCTCCGCCTCCCGATGGCGACCCCCCCGCCAGAGCCTGGGCTCGGGCGGGACGAATTCGGCCGCGCTGGCACCGAAGAAGCGCAGCTCGGCCGCCCAGCGCTGTGCGTCGCCGAGGGAGGTGACGAGCGTGAGGACCGGGCAGGGATCCGCCGCGAGGAGCGCGGCCACGATCATGGCGTCCGCCGATCCCGACAGACCCGACACCCGCACGCGGGCCGCGCCGCCCGTCCAGGCCCGGGCCAGCTCCTGAAACGGCGCCCAGTCGCCCAAACCCGGAGCCGTGGACGCCACTTCATCCATCGCGCGCTCGACCTCCCGCGCTTTGTTCATCATCGGCAGACGGCCTTCGCTCCCGGTCTGGACTCGCGGCCTCTTGCTCCCCAGTTTTTCACCGGCTCCTCGGGCGTCCTGCTCCGATTTGCGTCTGGCACAGTCTGATACAGCGCGGCTCCCGTCACAGGCTCTTTGCGGAACACCAACGCGGCCAGGAGTCTTTGAGGGTACGCGGAACGCTCCAGCATTGCCTCGTTCGAGCGCCGGCTCCGCCGGCGCAACCCATTCCGCTGGGGGAGGCTCGGAGGGGGCCGTCGAGGCCCCCTCCGACAAGCTAGCGACTCCCCTGGGCGAGGTAGAAACTGAGGGTCTCCAGCTCGATCGAGAGGTCGACGTTTTTCAAGCGAACGTCGCGCGCAACCTTGATCCGGCTGGGCGCGAAGTTCAGGATGCCCTTGACCCCAGCGGCCACCAACTTGTCGGTCACCGCCTGCGCCGCCTCGGCCGGCACCGCCACGATCGCGATCTGGATCCCCCGGAGCTTCACCTCTTTGGCCAGGTCGCTCATGGCCACCACCGGAACGCCGTCGATCGTCCGCCCGACCTTGTCGGGGTCGTCGTCGAAGATTGCGGAGATATGAAAGCCCTGCTTGACGAATCCCTTGTACCGGAACAGCGCGGAGCCGAGATTCCCGTAGCCGATGAGCGCGACCTGCCACGCGCGGTCGAGGTTCAGGATCTTCTGCAGCTCGGCCTTGAGGCCCGACACGTAGTAGCCGATGCCGCGAACCCCGAACTCGCCGAAATAGGCGAGATCCTTCCGGACCTGAGCCGAGTTCAGGTTGAAGCGCTCGGCGAGAGTCTGAGACGAGATCGTCTTGACTCCGTCCTCCTCGAGCTGCACGAGACAGCGCGTGTAGAGCGACAATCGCCGGATGGTCATTTCGGGGATCTTCTGGACTCGGTAGCTCGAGCGGGGCGCCACGACGCGGTTCGCCGTGGGGCGCCCGGAGCGATGCGCCGGGCGCCCCACTGCTCGGGTCAGTCTACGCGGGCCACTTCACGAACAGCACGAGCACGCCCATCACGAGCACGTAGAGCGCCAACGACTCGATGAGGGCCAGACCGATGATCATGGCGGTCTGGATCCGGTTGGCCGCGCCGGGCTGACGCGCCATCGCGTCGACGGCGGAGGCGACGGCCCGGCCCTGCCCGAGCGCACACAGGCCGGACGCCAGCGCCATGCCGAGACCGGCGGCGATGACGGCAAACGGTTTGAGCCAGGCTTCCCCGGCTGCGTCTTGGGCGAATGCGATGCCCGGCAGCGTGAGCACACCCATCAACGTGAAGATCAGTGAACGTCGCACGGACTCCCCTCCTTGTGGTGATACCTCATCAGTGGTGGTCGGCGTCCTCGATGGCGGCCGCGATATAGAGCATCGAGAGCATGATGAAGATGAACGCCTGCAGGAAGGCGACGAGGATCTTCAAGGGATAGAGGAACCCCACGGTGAACAGGATCATGATCAGCTCGGTGGGCGCGCCCAGCATGAGGCCGCCCAGGGTGCCGGACAGCGCCCAGCCGAGGATTCCATCGAACCCCATCAGGAAGAAGAACACCGCGAGCAAGATGTGCCCGCCCGTCATGTTGCCGAAGAGCCGGAGCGAAAGCGAGAGGGGCCGCGCCAAGTGGCTGACCAGCTCGATCGGCACCATGAGGGGCGCGAGCCACGGGACCGGGCCCATGAAGTGTTTCGCGTAACCGGCCAGGCCCTGTTTGCCGATCCCGATCACGTGATACGTGACAAATACGATGATCGCGCAGGCGGCCGTCGTATTGAGGTTGGCGGTGGGTGCGACGAGGCCGGGCACCAGACCGAGCAAGTTGGCGAGCAGGATGAAGAGGCCCAGGGTGCCGATCAGCGGCAGGTACCGGCGGCCCTGGTGGCCGATCACGTCGTCGAGCATCCCGAGGAATCGCTCCAGGACGATTTCCATGGCGTTCTGCATACCGCGCGGAACCAGCTCGACCCGCCGGGTCGCCACGAACGCCATCACGACGAGGATCGCCATGACGACCCACGTGTACGTCACGTGATCGGGGATTCCCGGCAAACGGACGATCGGAGGATGATCGAGTGCACCCATCGTTCTTCAGCGGTTGCGGCGCGCCAGGCCCTGAGCGACCAGCACCGGCGGCAATACGAGCAAGCCCACCACGACGGCAATCGGGTGGACCCACCCGGTCGCCAGGAGTGCTCCGATCCCGGCGAGCGTTCCCAGGTGGCGGGCACCGAGCCTGAGGACCGCCCGACCCGTCGCGGCTCCTGCGGTCGCCCGCACGGTGCCGTGGGCCAGCCAGCGAAAGTTGAGCAGGGCCAAGCCGCCGGCGCCGGCGACTCCAGCCGCGCCCTTCACGCCCCAGACGCATCCGGTCAGCGCAGCCGCGAGGAGCAACGCCAGGACTGCATTGACCGTCACGCGCTCGATGAGGCGATCAATGTCCATCCGCGCCCTCGCTTCGGTCGGCGGCCTTGACGGCACGGAACAGGTTGACGAAGGCCGCCGCGATCCCGATCCCCAAACCAGCCAGCAGGAGCCAAGGACTCGTTCCGAGCGCCCGATCGAGCCAGTACCCCCCCGCGAGCCCGATCACGACGCACGCCACGAACGTCAGACCCAGGTGCAGGAGCGGGCCCAGCCCCAGCCACGACGGCGAGTCGTCGCCGGCGCCCATGTGAATCGAAACACTATCACAGGGGCCAGGAACACACAAGAACGCGCAACATATTGGAATCACGGCCGATTATTCCCAGCGCCCGAGTGAGTGTTGCACAAGCGAGCGGAATCAAGGTGATCGAGATGGTTGTAAGAAGCCCGGAGGCGGATTGGAGGCGGGTAAGCTTCTCTTGACTTCCTGTCAGATCAGCCCGCCTGTCCAGTCGCGATCAGCCGTAGGTAAGGAGCCCGGTGTGGGGAGGCGAGGCGCTGATCATGGTCATCATGGTCGCGATCTCGCTCTGGTGATGGGTGGCGTGGCTGGCCACCTGTTGGAGTCGCGGTCCCAGCTGCGCGCGAAACACCGCGCCCTCCGTGTTGCGATACTCGACGACGCGCTCCGGGTCTGCCTCACGGAGGCCGTCGATCAAGTCAATCACGACGACCGCCTCAAGGTTTCGACGTGCGTAGTACTGTCCTCCGTGTGGCCATACGCCACCTTGATGTGGATGGGGACGGCCCCGTCGGCGACATTCGAACTGGTCACGTCATGGGTGTCGTTGACAACGACCCCAACACCGCCTAGATTGTGCACCGCACACAAGCTCTTCGGTTGCGGAGGCGGAGTCGGGTGAGGTGCCCGGCTCGCCCCGGAGGGCCGGACGACGCGGCAGCCTGTCAGGCAGCCGACGGACTGGCACGATGCCCCAGCGAGCTCGCACGGGATCGGTATCTGACCAGGGCGTCCAAGGGGCCAGAGTGGACACCGATGCCGACGCAGGCAAACCCGAGTTCTGGATGTCGGCGGTCACGTCAGCTGCACTACCCGGTCGGGAAATTCTCGACGGGCGCCCTAGGGGAGATCAGGCGTTGGGCGAAGCCGGCGGCCGACTCCCGGGGCCGAAGCTGGGCGGTCGAACCGATGCGGGCCGGACGGCGGTAGGCCTCCCGCCTGAGCAGACAGCGGTACGGGTCGCACACATCATCACCCGCCTTGATCCTGACACTCGGACACACTTGACACCGCGGGTCTTGTGCGGCATGCTACGGGCACGATGTGGCTGTCCGGCCAGTGGTTCGGACCGGAGGTGGTGGAGCGCATTGCGGCCACCGTGAAGGTCGA
>Ga0187892_10003286_pt1 | contig 29808 bp, 28 predicted proteins | sample MA1701073metaG_FD_139345 | JGI IMG/M metagenome (GOLD analysis project Ga0187892, IMG submission 139345) | Bio-ooze microbial communities from a basaltic lava cave in the Kipuka Kanohina Cave System on the Island of Hawaii, USA - MA170107-3 metaG ... | reverse complement strand
GGCGGTGGCGCCGGCGATCTTCCAGGACCAGACCTTCTATGTCAGCCCCAATGCCGGCCCGGCGGAGCTCGCGGGCGACCGGTGCAGCCCGTTCTTTTTCAACGTTGCGTGGCAGAACGACAACCTGCACGAGGCGATGGGCAAGCACGTCGCCGACAAGGGCTACCGCAACGTGTACCTGATCGCGCCCAACTATCCCGCGGGCCGCGATGCGCTGAACGGCTTCAAGCGCTTCTACAAGGGCGCGACCTCCGGCGAGGTCTACACCAAGCTCGGCCAGCTCGACTACGCCGCCGAGCTCGCGCAGCTGCGCGCGGCGAAGCCCGACGCGGTCTTCATCTTCCTGCCGGGCGGCATGGGCATCAATTTCATCAAGCAGTACAATGCCGCCGGCCTTGCCGCCGCGGTGCCGCTGTTCGGGCCGGGGTTCTCGGCGGACGAGGACGTGATCCGCGCGGTCGGCGAGGGCATGCAGGGCATGTTCAACTCGTCGCACTGGAACCGCGACATCGACAACCCGCAGAACCGGCGCTTCGTCGCCGACTTCGAGAAGGATTACGGGCGGGCGCCGACGCTCTACGCCTCGCAGGGATACGACGCGGGGCTGCTGATCGACTCGGCGGTGCGCGCGGTGAAGGGCAGGATCGAGGACAAGAACGCATTCCGCGCCGCCTTGCGCAAGGCCGACTTCAAATCGGTGCGCGGCGCGTTCCGCTTCAACAGCAACCACTACCCGATCCAGGACTACTACCTGCGCCTGATTGCCAGGGACGAGAAAGGGCGTCTCACCAACCGCATCGTCGGCACCATATTCAGGAATCATTCCGACGCTTACGTGAAGTCCTGCAAGATGTAGCGGTTTCCGGTTCACCCCCATCCCATCCTTCCCCCGTCAAGGGGGAAGGAGTCCATTGATGAACGCGCTGCTGCTGCTCGAGCAGGGACTGAACGGGCTTCAGTTCGGCTTGATGCTGTTCCTCCTCGCCGCGGGCTTGACGCTGGTGTTCGGCGTCATGGACATGGTCAACCTCGCGCACGGCTCCCTCTACATGATCGGCGCCTACCTGATGGCGACGGCCGCGCAGGCGACCGGCTCGTTCTGGATCGCACTGCCGCTCGCCATGGCGGCGACCGCGGCGATCGGCATGGCGCTGGAGTCCGGGCTACTGAGGCGGCTCTACGAGCGCGACCATCTCTCCCAGGTGCTCGCGACCTTCGCGCTGATCCTGATCGCTAACGACCTCGTGCGCATGATCTGGGGGCCGCAGGCGCTGCTGCTGGATGCGCCGCGGGCGCTGGCGCGCACGATCGAGGTCATTCCCGGCGCTCCCTACCCGGCGTTCCGCGCGTTCATCATCGGCGTCGGCCTCGCGGTCGCGGCGGCGCTCTACTGGATGATCGCGCGCACCCGCATCGGCGCGCTGGTGCGCGCCGGCGCGTCGAACCGCGAGATGGCGCTGGCGCTCGGCGTCAACGTGAAGCGGCTCTTCACGCTGGTGTTCGGCCTGGGCGCGGCGCTCTGCGCGCTGGCAGGCGCGATGCTGGGTCCCTTGCTCGCGGTGCAGATCGGCATGGGCGAAGCCATCCTGATCCAGGCGTTCGTGGTGGTCGTCATCGGCGGCATCGGATCGATCCGCGGGGCGCTGGTCGGCGCGCTGCTGGTGGGCATGGTGGACACCATCGGGCGCGCCTTCCTGCCCGCTCTCCTGCGCGGCTTCCTGCCGAACAACATCGCCGATGCCCTCGGCCCGACGCTCGCGGCCATGGCCATATACATCCTGATGGCGGCGGTGCTCTACTGGAAGCCGACCGGTCTGTTTCCCGCGCGCGGCTGACGACGGTGAGTGATGAGTGGATCTGGTAGAGGCATGAGGTTGAACGCTTCACAAATGGCGCTCGGGTCGATCCTGATCGCGGCAATCGCATTCCCGTTCGCCGCGCACGCGCTCGGCTGGGACTACTACGTCGGCGTGATGACGCGGGTGATGATCTACGCGCTCGCCGCGTCGAGCCTCAATCTGGTGCTGGGCTACGGCGGGATGATCAGCTTCGGCCACGCCGCGTTCTTCGGCGCCGGCGCCTATTGCGTCGCCATCCTCGCCCAGGAGGGCGTGGTGTCCGCCCTCGTCGCGTGGCCGCTCGCGGTCGCGGTCGGCGTGGCGTGCGCGCTCGTAATCGGCGCGGTCAGCCTGCGCACGCGCGGCCTCTATTTCATCATGATCACGCTCGCCTTCGCGCAGATGCTCTATTACTTCTTCGTCTCGCTCAAGGCCTACGGCGGCGAGGACGGCATCAATCTCGCGGCGCGCTCGCGCCTGCCCGGTTTCGACTTGCGCGACGAGACGACGTTCTATCTCGTGGTGCTGGCGATATTGGCGGGTTGCCTCTACTTCCTGCGACGCCTCGCCGCGTCGCGCTTCGGCGCGGTGCTGCACGGCATCCGCGAGAACGAGCCGCGCATGACGGCGCTCGGCTACCCGACCTACCGCTATCGCCTGGTGTGCTTCACCGTCGCGGGCGGGGCCGCCGGCCTGGCGGGCGCGTTGATCGTCAACCAGCACGGCTTCGTCAGTCCCGGCCTCCTCGACTGGACGCAGTCCGGCACGCTGCTGATCATGCTGATCCTCGGCGGCGTCGGCTGGCTCTACGGCGGTGTCGCCGGGGCCGCGGCGATGCTGCTGCTGGAGGAAGTGCTGTCCCACTGGACCGGCTACTGGAAGCTCGGCCTCGGGATCGTGCTGCTGCTGGTCGTGCTGCGCGCGCCGGGCGGTCTCGGCGGCTGGCTTGCGCGCGGAGGCGCCCGTGGCTGAGCCGCTGCTCGAGGTCCGCCGGTTGTTCAGGCATTTTGGCGGCGTGGTTGCCACCGACCATCTCGATCTCGCGGTGCGCGAGGGGGGAGTGCACGCGCTGATCGGCCCCAATGGAGCCGGCAAGACCACGTTGATCGCCCAGATCTGCGGCGAGGTCGAGCCTGATTCCGGAAGGATCCTTTTCGCCGGCCGCGACATTACCGGGCTGCCGGCCCACGAGCGCGTCGCGCTCGGCCTCGGCCGCTCGTTCCAGATCACGCGCATCTTCCGCGGCCTCACGGCGCGCGACAACATCGCGCTCGCGGTGCAGGCGCGCAGCGGCAGCAGCATGCGGTTCTGGCGGCCGGTCGCGGCCGAGCGCGCGCTGGCGGAGGAGTCCGACGTGGTTCTCGCCGGGCTCGGGATGGGCGCATCGGCGGGCCTTGCCGCCGGGAGCCTGCCGCACGCCGACCAGCGCCGGCTCGAAGTCGCGCTCGCGCTCGCCTGCCGGCCGCGGCTGCTGCTGCTCGACGAGCCGCTCGCGGGCATGGGCGCCGAGGACGCGCAGGCGATGATCGGGCTGATCGCGCAGCTGAAGCAGCGCACGACGATCCTGATGGTCGAGCACGACATGGACGCCGTGTTCCGTCTCGCCGACGTCATCTCGGTGCTGGTCGGCGGAGCCGTGATCGCGAGCGGCGCGCCGCAGGCGATACGCGACGATCCCGAGGTGAAGCGCGCCTACCTGGGAGAGGAAGCGGCATGAACGCGCTACTTGAAGTGCGGGCATTGCGCGCATCCTATGGCGCGGGCGAAGTCCTGACCGACGTCAATCTGGAGCTCGGCACGGGCGAATTCGCGACCCTGCTCGGGCGCAACGGCATGGGCAAGACGACGACGGTGCGCGCGATCCTGGGGCTCACGCGGCCGCGGGGCGGGGAGATCCGTTTCGGGGGCGAGCGCATCGACGGGTGGACGCCCGACCGCATCGCGCGCGCGGGGATCGGTCTGGTGCCCGAGGGCAGGCAGATCTTCCCCAATCTCACGGTGCGCGAGAACCTGACCGCATTCGCGGCGGCGCGCCCCGGAACGGCGCGGCCGTGGACGCTGGAGCGGGTGCTGGAGCTCTTTCCCCAGATCGCGCGCCGCCTGCGGCATTACGGTAGAGAGCTCTCGGGCGGCGAGCAGCAGATGGTGGCGATCGGCCGCGCGCTCATGACCAGCCCGCGGCTGCTAATCCTCGACGAGGCGACCGAAGGGCTCGCCCCGCTGGTGCGCGCCGAGATCTGGCGCTGCCTCGCCGCGCTCAAGGCCGAAGGGCAGGCCCTGCTGGTGATCGACAAGTACGTGCGCAAGCTGGTCGAGCTTGCCGACCATCACACCATCGTCGAACGCGGCCGCACCGCGTGGCGGGGAACCTCCGGTGCGCTCAACGCCGATCCCGGGCTATGGCACCGCTTTCTGGGCGTCTGATGACGCGATGATGAACGTCGAATGGTTAAGAAAGCGGTCCATCCCACAGTGATGCGGATGGGCGGAATACAAATACAATACGGCTCGTGCCGGCTACGATCTTGACGCATTGGGCAAACGCGCTGGCGCGCCGGCTGCGGGGCGCGGCCGGCGCGGTCGCGCTCGCCGCGCTCCTCGGCTGCACGGCGGCACAGGGCCTGCTGCTGTCGGCGACGCCCGACGGCACCACCTCGATCCTGCTGAGCCACCTGCAGGGCATGGAGGAGGGTAACCGGAAGCGGGTGGCCGAGCTGGAGGCGCGCAAGGACTGGGACGGGCTCACGAAGCTTGCCCTGGAGAACCTGGCCAAGGACCGCAACAATTCCAGCTGGTGGATCGTCGCGGGATACGCGTACTCGAAGGCGGGGCGGCACGCGCTCGCGGTCGAAAGCTACACCGAGGTCGTGCGGCTCGCGCCGGACGAAATGCTGAGCTGGAACCTGCTCGCCCAGTCCTACCGCGACGCGAAGCAGCCCGCGCGCGCGGTGCAGACGCTCACCAACGCGCTTCGCGTGCGCCAGGGCAACGCGGAAACCTGGTTCCTGCTTGGCGAAAGCTACTCCGACCTCGACCGCGACCTGCCCGCGGCCGCGGCCTACCGTGAGGCGGTGCAATTCAACAATGATTTCCCGCGGGCGTGGTTCGGCCTCGGGCGCGCCAATGCGCGGCTCGGCCGCAGGACCGAATACGAGCAGGCGTTGAAGTCGCTTGAGCGGCTCGATGCGTCGCTCGCGAGGGAGCTCGCCGAGCTGCGCCCCCCGGCCCGCTAACGCGCCCCTAGCCGCGCTTGAGCGCGGGCGTGAGGTGCGGTGACATCGCCCGCAGCAGCTCGACGAAAATGCGCGGGTTGCCGGCGATGATATTGCCCGTTTCCAGGTAGCGGTTCTCGCCGGCAAGGTCCGCCACCAGCCCGCCGGCTTCAGTGATGAGCAGCGCGCCCGCCGCCATGTCCCACGGCGAGAGCCCGAATTCCCAGAAGCCGTCGAGGCGGCCCGCCGCGACGTAAGCGAGATCGAGTGCCGCGGAGCCGGCCCGGCGCACGCCGGCCGCGCCCTTCATCATGTCGCGCAGGATCGCGAGGTAGACCTCCACGTGCTCGAGCTGGCGGAAGGGAAAGCCGGTGCCGATGAGGCTCGAGCGCAGATGCGTGCGCTTGCTGACGCGCATCCGCTGATCGTTGAGAAACGCGCCGCGCCCGCGCGTCGCGGTGAAGAGGTCGTTGCGCGAGGGATCGTAGATCACCGCCTGGGTGACGAGCCCGCGGTGCTTCAGCGCGATCGCCACGCAGTACTGCGGGAAGCCGTGGATGAAATTGGTGGTGCCGTCGAGCGGATCGACGATCCACTGGTACTCCGACTGCCCGGAGGCGCCGCTCTCCTCGGCTAGAATCGAGTGGGCGGGGTAGGCGTCGCGGAGCGTGCGGATCACCGCCTGCTCCGCCTCGCGGTCCACCTCGGAAACGAAGTCGTTGACGGCCTTCTCCCGGAAGGCGAGGGTGTCCAGGTTGCGGCTCGCGCGGTTGATGACGTTGCCGGCGCGGCGCGCAGCCTTCACGGCGATGTTCAGCATGGGATGCATGAAATTCCCGTGTCGCTCCCGCGGAGGCGGGAGTCCAGAAAACTGACAGTAAAGCGAATCAAGAACCCACTGGATTCCCGCCTGCGCGGGAATGACGTGTCAAATAGGCAGCGCACGCTTTTCAGCAAGCTGTATTGTAAGTGATGGCCGCCGATTCCCTCAAAAACATCCGCGTCGTGCTGTGCGAGACCGCCCACCCGGGAAACATCGGCGCGGCGGCGCGGGCGCTGAAGACGATGGGCCTCGGGCGCCTGCACCTGGTATCGCCCGCGCACTTTCCCCATCGGCAGGCCGAGCGGCTCGCCTCGGGTGCGACCGACGTGCTGCGCCGCGCGCGCGTTCACGCAAACCTCGATGACGCGCTTGCCGGTTCGGCCTTCACGGTCGCCTGCACGGCGCGGCCGCGCGAGATTGCGGCGACGATGGTCAGTGCGCGGGAAGCAGCGGCGCGGGTCGTCGAAGTCGCGCGCTCCCAACCTGCGGCGCTGGTATTCGGCAACGAGACATTCGGGCTGACCGCAGCCGAAGTCGGCAAGTGCCAGCTGCTCGCGACCATCCCCGCGAATCCCGAGTACAGCTCGCTCAACCTCGCCGCGGCGGTGCAGGTCTTTGCCTACGAGCTGCGACTCGCGGCGCACGGGGCGGGAGCACCGGCGGGCAAGCCGCGCACGCACGCGCGCCATGAGGAACTCGAGCGCTTCTACGAGCATCTCGAGCGCGCGATGGTGGAGCACGGCTTCCTCAATCCCGGGCATCCCAAGAAGCTGATTCCGCGCCTGCGGCGGCTGTTCAACCGTGCGCAACTGGAGCGGGAAGAGGTCAACATCCTGCGCGGTGTCATCAAAGCACTCGTAAGTCCGAAAAGACGGCGGTCGCGGAATATATGATCGTTCACATTGCGCGTTGAGCTGCAAACTCATCGTCAGCTCGAACGCGCATAGCCGGGACCGCCGGAGCGACTTGCTCCGGTCGGAACTCAGGCGGTAAATAGTTGACTAAATTACTAGGGCATCGTAAGCTGCGGGCCTTTATCCTTGATTTGTAAACGATGTTCACCAGCCTGAAAGAAGAAATCGCAGTCGTTTTCGAGCGCGACCCGGCGGCCCGGAATACTTGGGAGGTGATCACCTGCTATCCCGGGTTCCACGCCATGCTGTTCCATCGCCTGGCGCACTGGCTGTGGGGCCTGCGGCTCAAGTGGCTCGCGCGGCTCGTATCGCACGGATCGCGCTTCCTGACCGGCATCGAAATTCACCCGGGCGCCACCATTCATCGCCGATTCTTCATCGACCACGGCATGGGTGTCGTGATCGGCGAGACCGCAGAGATCGGCGACGACTGCACGCTCTACCACGGCGTCACGCTGGGAGGCACTTCGTGGAACAAGGGCAAGCGCCATCCGACGCTCGGCAAGGGCGTGGTGGTGGGAGCGGGCGCGAAGATCCTCGGCCCGATCGTCGTTGGCGACGGTGCGCGCGTGGGATCGAACGCGGTGGTGGTGAAGGACGTTCCGCCGGGCGCGACCGCGATCGGCATTCCCGCACGCATCATCGAGGCACAGGCGGCTCAGAACGGGCGCTTCTCGGCCTACGCGGTGGTGAAGGACCTGAGCGATCCCATGGCGCGAGCGCTGCACGAGCTGATCGCTCACAGCGCGGAGCTCGACCGGCGCATCGAGCACATCCTCGCGGAGCTGCAGCGCCTCGGCCTGCGCATCGACGAGCAGGAAGCACACCGGCTCGATGCAAACATCCTTAACAAAATGGTTGACTGAATTTGTCGGGAAAGGTATAGTTGACTAAATTAGTAGTGTTTAAGAATTTTCTATCTTATTGATTTTATGAAACTTTGAGAGGTGGCCGATGAGACTGACCACGAAAGGACGGTTTGCCGTCACGGCAATGATCGATCTCGGGTTGCATCACGGCGGCGGCGAGCCGGTGACGCTGGCCGAAATCAGCGGCCGGCAGAAGATCTCCCTGTCCTATCTCGAGCAGCTGTTCGGGAAGCTGCGCCGGCATGGCCTCGTGGAAAGCGTGCGCGGCCCGGGCGGCGGCTATCACCTCGCGCGCGACATGGGAGAGGTATCAGTGGCGGACATCATCCTCGCCGTGGACGAGCCGATCGATGCCACGCAGTGCGGCGGCAAGGAGAACTGCGATGACGACAAGAAGTGCCTCACCCATGATCTTTGGGCGGCGCTGAACGAGCGCATCTTCGATTACCTCGGGTCGGTGAGCCTGCGCCAGCTGGTGGAGACCCAGAAGGCCAAGGAAGCGGCGCGCGAAACCGGAGTCGCCCAGGTGCGCGACATGCGCGCGCCGGCGAACAAGCGCCCGACACCCGTTTCGGCCTAGAGCAGGAAGGAGCGCGGGGCGCGGATCGGCGTGCGCCCGCCACCCGTCACCCTATTTGATGGAACACGTCTACTTCGATCACAACGCGACGACGCCCCTCGACGACAAGGTCCTGGAGGCGATGCTGCCGTACCTGCGCGAGCGATTCGGCAATGCGTCGAGCCGCCACGAGCTGGGAACGGTCGCACGCAGAGCGGTCAACTCGGCGCGCGAGCAGGTTGCGGCCATCGTCAACGCCCAGCCGGCGCAGGTGATCTTCGTTTCCGGGGGCACCGAGGCGAACAATCTGTTCGTCAAGGGCGCGGCGGGCTATCTCAAGCCGACGCAGGTCGCTGTGAGCGCGATCGAGCATCCCTGCGTCGCAAAGCCTGCGCAGGAGCTCGCGCGCCAGGGCTGGAAGCTGAGGAAGCTTGCCGCAACGCGCGACGGCCGGATCGAGCTCGCCGACGTGGAGGCGGCGCTCAAGGAGCCAACCGGTATCGTCTCGACGATGCTCGTGAACAACGAGACCGGCGTGGTGCTGGATGTGCCGGCGGTAGCCGAGCGCGCCAGGGCGGCGAAGGCGTGGATGCATACCGATGCCGTGCAGGCGCTGGGCAAGATTCCTGTGGATTTCCAGGCGCTCGGCGTGCACGCGATGACGATCTCGGCACATAAGATCTACGGGCCGAAGGGCGCGGCCGCGCTGGTCATGGACAAGCGCCTGCAGCTGCGCCCGGTCATCCACGGCGGCGGCCACGAGCAGGGGCTGCGCTCCGGAACGGAAAGCGTGGCCGCCATCGTCGGCTTCGGGGCGGCCTGCGAGCTCGCGGCGGGACGAATGCAGCAGCTCGCGCAGCGGCTCGAAGCATTGCGCGCGCGGCTGGAGCGGGGATTGCACGAAATGGGGGCCGTGATATTCGGAGAGCAAGCGCCGCGCGTCGCCAATACATCGTACTTCGCGTTCAAGGGCATCGTGGGCGAGACGCTGGTGATCGAGCTCGACAAGGCGGGCTACGCCGTCGCCCCGGGCGCGGCGTGCTCGAGCGCGAATCCCGAGCCCTCGGCGACGCTGCTCGCCATGGGCGTCGACTCGGAGCTTGCACGCGGCGCGGTGCGCTTCTCGCTCGGCGCGGGCAACACGATCGAGCAGGTGGAGGGATTCTTGCGGACTCTGAAGGCCGTTCTTGCACGCCTGAGAAGCATGACGGCGATGGCGGTCTGAGTTGAGTGATGACTGATGAGAGGCATGCAATGGCGATACAACTGACGGAAAACGCGGCAAGGCAGATCCAGAAGCAGCTCGCCCGGCGCGGGCGCGGCATCGGGCTGCGCGTGGGCGTGAAGGACGTGGGCTGCTCCGGTTTCGGCTACACCTACGACTACGCCGACGAGGTGCGCGCGGACGACCGCATGTTCGAGGCGCACAACGCGAAGGTCGTGGTGGACGCGAAGAGCCTGGAGTTCCTGGACGGCTCCACGCTCGACTACGTGAAAGAGGGCCTGAAGCAGGTCTTCAAGTTCACCAATCCCAACGTGGACGCGACCTGCGGCTGCGGCGAGTCCTTCAGCGTCAAGGAGAAGGCCTGACGAGATGAGGAACATGCGATGAGCAGCGTACTCGACAAACTGGTCAACCAGCCCTACCGGCACGGCTTCGTCACGCCGATCGAGGCGGACAAGGCCCCGAAAGGCCTGAACGAGGGCGTCATCCGGCTGATCTCCGCGAAGAAGCGCGAGCCGGACTGGCTGCTGGAGTTCCGCCTCAAGTCATACCGCCACTGGCTCACCATGGCGGAGCCGGCGTGGCCGAACGTCAAGTACCCGAAGATCGACTTCCAGGACATCATCTACTACTCGGCGCCGAAGCCGAAGAAGCTCGCGAGCATGGACGAGGTGGATCCGGAGCTGCTGCGCACCTTCGAGAAGCTGGGCGTGCCGATGAACGAGCGCGCGAAGCTCGCGGGCGTTGCGGTGGACGTGATCTTCGACTCGGTGTCGGTCGCGACCACCTACAAGCAGAAATTAGCAGAAGTGGGGATCCTCTTCTGCTCGATTTCCGAGGCAGTGCGCGACCATCCCGATCTGGTACGGAAGTACCTGGGATCCGTGGTGCCGACCGGAGACAACTACTACGCGGCGCTAAATTCCGCGGTGTTCACCGACGGCTCGTTCTGCTTCATCCCGAAGGGCGTCAAGTGCCCGATGGAGCTCTCGACCTATTTCCGCATCAACACCGAGTCCTCGGGCCAGTTCGAGCGCACGCTCATCATCGCCGAGGAGGGCGCCTCGGTCTCCTACCTCGAGGGCTGCACGGCGCCCAAGTTCGACAGCAACCAGCTGCACGCCGCGGTGGTGGAGCTGGTCGCGCTCGACGACGCCGAGATCAAGTACTCGACCGTGCAGAACTGGTTCGCCGGCGACGAGAACGGCGTCGGCGGCGTCTACAACTTCGTCACCAAGCGCGGGCTGTGCAAGGGCAGGAACTCCAAGATCTCCTGGACCCAGGTCGAGACCGGCTCCGCCATCACCTGGAAGTACCCCTCCTGCGTGCTGCTCGGGGACAACTCGATCGGTGAGTTCTACTCGGTGGCGCTGACCAACCACCACCAGCAGGCGGACACCGGCACCAAGATGACGCACATCGGCCGCAACACGCGCAGCCGCATCATCAGCAAGGGCATCTCGGCGGGGCAGTCGAACAACAGCTACCGCGGGCTGGTGAAGATCGGGCCGCGGGCGGAGAACGCGCGCAACTACTCGCAGTGCGATTCCATGCTGATCGGCTCGAAGAGCGGGGCCAACACCTTCCCCTACATCCAGGTGCAGAACGCGAGCGCCAGGGTCGAGCACGAGGCGACCACCTCCAGGATCGGCGAGGAGCAGATGTTCTACTTCGCGAGCCGCGGCATCGGCACGGAGGAAGCGGTCTCGATGATCATCAACGGCTTCTGCCGCGACGTGTTCCAGCAGCTGCCCATGGAGTTCGCGGTGGAAGCGACCAAGCTCCTCGGCCTGAAGCTCGAGGGCAGCGTCGGATGAAGCGGCCGGACGCCAGGGTGCTGCTCGAGGTCCGGGGGCTGCGCGTGCGCGTGGGCGGCGCCGAGATCGTCAAGGGGCTCGACCTCACCGTGCGCGCGGGCGAGGTGCACGCCGTGATGGGCCCCAACGGCTCGGGCAAGAGCACCTTCGCCAAGGCGGTCGTCGGCCATCCCCTGTACGAAGTGACCGGCGGCACGGTCGAGTACGAGGGCCGGAACCTGCTTGACATGGCGCCGGAAGAGCGTGCACGCGCCGGGCTTTTTCTCGGCTTCCAGTATCCCGTCGAGATCCCGGGGGTCTCGAACAGCGCGTTCATGCGGCTCGCCTACAACACGGTGCAGGCGGTGCGTGGGCGCGACGAGCTCGATCCCCTCGAGTTCGACGACTTCGCGCGCGGAAAGATGAAGCTCCTCGGCATGGACCCGGGGCTGCTCGACCGCAGCGTCAACGACGGCTTCTCGGGCGGCGAGAAGAAGCGGAACGAGATCCTCCAGATGGCGCTGTTTGAGCCGCGGCTCGCGATCCTCGACGAGACTGACTCGGGCCTCGACATCGACGCGCTGCGCGTGGTGGCCAACGGGGTCGGCCGCCTCGTTACGCCGGGGAACGCGGTGGTGCTGGTCACGCATTACCAGCGGATGTTGAACTACATCGAGCCCGACTACGTGCACGTCATGGGCGGCGGCCGCATCCTCAAGACCGGCGGCAAGGCGCTCGCCGAGGAGCTCGAGGCGCGTGGCTATGACTGGGTCAAGGCGGCCGCATAGGCGACGGCAAGATGGATTCCGTTTCCGTCACTCATCCCTATATCGAGGCGCTGCTCAAGGGCTATGAGGCGCCGCGCGGCGGCGTGTCGTGGCTCAACGAGCGCCGCGCGCGGGCGCTCGAGCGTGCCAACGCGCTCGCGGTGCCGACCACGCGCGACGAAGAGTGGCGATTCACCGATATTTCGCCCCTCACGCGGGTGCCGTTCCGGCGGGCAGCGGGAACCGCACGCCCGGCGATGGCCGAGGTAGCGCGCTTCGTCGCCCCGGAAGCGAGCGTGCGCCTGACTTTCGTGGACGGCGCCTTCGCGCCGGAGCTTTCGGCCGCCTCCGGGCTGCCCTACGGCGTCGTCGTCTCGCCGCTCGTCGCAGCGTTCTCCACGCACGCGGCCGTGATCGAGCCGCACCTCGCGCGCCTTGCCGCGTTCGAGCGCGACGTTTTTGCGGCATTGAATACCGCTCATCTGCGTGACGGCGCCTTCATCTGGGTCGCGCGCAACCAGAAGTGCCCGACACCCGTGCAAGTCCTCCACGTCTCGGCCCAGAACGAGGCGGCGGCCTACCCGCGGCTTCTTGCGATCGTGGAGGCAGGCGCGGAACTGACCCTGATCGAGGACTACGAGAGCGCGGGCGAGAGCGTTTACTTCAACGACCCGGTGACGGAGATCGTCGCCGGCGAGGGCGCCCGGGTGCGGCACGTCAGGGTTCAGCGCGAGGCGGGCGGAGCGTTCCACATCGGCCGCTGTGCTGTCGCACTCGCGAAGGACTCGCATTATGCGTCCCACTCGGTTGCGCTCGGCGCGCGCATCTCGCGCCTTAGCCTGGATGTCGTGCAACAGGGGGAGGGCGTGGAAGTCCAGATGGACGGCCTCGCGCTCATCTCCGGCCGCCAGCTCGCCGACACCCACTCGCTGATGGACCACGCGCGTCCCCACGGCCGCTGCCGCCAGCTGCACAAGTGCATCGTCGGCGGCGCGGCGCACGCGGTGTTCAACGGCAAGATCGTGGTGCGCCCGGGTTCCCAGCTGACCGACTCGGCGCAACAGAGCCGCAATCTCCTGCTCTCGGACAAGGCGCACGTGGACACCAAGCCGCAGCTCGAGATCTTTGCCGACGACGTCAAGTGCGCGCATGGGGCGGCTGTCGGCCAGCTCGACCCGGAGCAGCTGTTCTACCTGCGGAGCCGGGGAATTCCGGAGACTCCCGCCCGCAATCTCCTCACCTATGCGTTCGCCGCCGAGGTGCTCGACCGCATCCCGGTGCCCTCGCTCGTGGAGAGCCTCGAGGAGACGGTGCTGGCGCAGACGCACGTGGAGGACCGCCCGTGATTCCGTCGCGCACCGAGTTGAAGCGCGTGGCGCCCGGCGGACTGGACGTCGAGCGCATCCGCGCCGATTTCCCGATCCTGAAGCTCAGGGTCAACGGGAAGCCCCTGGTCTACCTCGACAACGCGGCCTCGAGCCAGATGCCGCAGCCGGTGCTCGACCGCTGGATCCGCTACCTGACGACCCAGCATTCGAACATTCATCGCGCCGTTCATTACCTGTCGGAGACCGCCACGGCCGAGTACGAGGCCGCGCGCAGGAAACTCGCTGCGTTCATCAACGCCGGGGACGAGCGCGAGGTGATCTTCACCACCGGCACCACCGATGCGATCAACCTGGTCGCGCACGGCTACGGGCGAAAGTTCGTGGGCGCGGGCGACGAGATCGTGCTGACCACGCTCGAGCACCACTCCAACATCGTGCCGTGGCAGATGGTGGCGGAGGAAAAGGACGCGCGCATCCGCGTCGTGCCGGTCAATGACCGCGGCGAGCTGATTTTCGAGGAATACCTCAAGCTGCTCGGCCCCCGCACCCGGCTGGTAGCGGTCGGGCACGTGTCGAACGCGCTGGGGACGATCAACCCGGTGCGCGAGATGATTGCCGCCGCGCACGGGCAGGGCATCCCGGTGCTGGTGGACGGCGCGCAGGCCGCGCCCCACATGCAGCTCGACATGCGGGCGCTCGACTGCGATTTCTACGCGTTCTCGGGGCACAAGATGTTCGGGCCGACCGGCATCGGCGTGCTCTACGGGAAGTCGGCGTGGCTGGAGAAGATGCAGCCCTACAAGGGCGGCGGCGACATGATCCTCTCGGTCACCTTCGAGAAGACGGTCTACAACGTGATCCCGGGCAAGTTCGAGGCGGGCACGCCGCCGATTGCGGCCGCGATTACGCTCGCCGCGGCTGCGGACTACGTCACCGGCATCGGCATCGAGCAAATCCACGCGCACGAGACCGACCTGCTGGACTACGCGACCGACCAGGTGAACCGCCTGCCGGGCGTGCGCATCGTCGGCACCGCGGAGAAGAAGGCGGCGGTGCTGTCCTTCGTGGTGGATGGCGTGCATCCGCACGACGTCGGGACGCTGCTGAACGAGGAGGGGGTGGCGGTCCGCACCGGGCACCACTGCGCCCAGCCCGTCATGCAGCGATTCGGCATTCCCGCCACCTCGCGCGCCTCGTTCGCCTTCTACAACACGCACGCCGAAGTGGATGCGCTCGTTGCGGGTATCAGGAAGGTTCAGAAGGTTTTCCGCTGATGGCTGACACCAAGCAGCTCTATCAGGAAGTGATCCTCGACCACAACCGCAAGCCGCGGAACTGGGGCATGCTGGCCGATGCGACGCACCGGGCCGAGGGCCACAACCCGCTGTGTGGAGATCACCTGACGCTCACGCTCAGGCTGCGCGACGAAGCGGTGGATGCGGTCCAATTCCAGGGCGAGTCGTGCGCGATCTGCAAGGCGTCGGCATCCATGATGACGGTAGCGGTCAGCGGCAAGTCGCGGGATGACGCGGAGCGGCTCGTCCAGGAGTTTCGGGACCTCGCGACCGGCAAGCTCGATGCCGCGGGCCCGCATCACCTCGGGCGGCTGACGGTATTCGCTGGGATGCGCGACCTGCCCACCCGCGTCAAATGCGCCATCCTGCCGTGGCACACGCTCCACGCGGCGCTGAACGAGGAGGCAAGCACGACGACCGAGGCCGAAGCCGACCCCATGCACGCGCCGATCATCGGGGGCGCGGGTTGATCCGGTTCCAGGATGCCGAAGATCGCTGAAATCGAGCCGACGCCGAACCCGAACGCGATGAAGTTCGTGTTGAGGGAGCCGCTGACCTGGGGCATATCGCGGTCGTACGAGAACGCGGAGCAGGCGAAGGACGATCCGCTTGCGGCGAAGCTCTTCGACATCGAGCACGTCGTAAGCGTCTTCTACGTGGACCACTGGATCACGGTGACCCAGGACGGGGGCGCGGACTGGCAGGAGCTCATGCGCAAGCTCGCGGCCCCGATTCGCGAGGCGCCATCGGCGGACGCGCAAACGGCGCAACTCGTGGCGCAGGCGGACGCGACTGCGGATACCAGCAAGTTGAGCAAGGCCGACAAGGAACGGCTGGACAGGATCAACGCAATACTGGACGAGCAGGTGCGGCCGTACCTGCAGGGCGACGGCGGCGATCTCTACATCATGGGTCTCGAAGGCAACCGGCTGATGGTGCACTACCAGGGCGCGTGCGGCAGCTGCCCGAGCTCGATTTCCGGCACGCTGACCGGGATTGAGAACCTGGTGCGGCAGATCGAGCCGGACGTGGAAGTCGTTGCGGTCTGACGCTGCGAGAGGAGAGATGCGACAGGAGAGAGGAGTGAAGACGTAGAGCCGGAGTCCAACCGGCACTTCTTTGTTTGACGCCTTTCTCCTCTCGCCTTTCTCCTCTCGCATTCCTCGATGTCGGATTGGATCACTGTCGCCAAACTGGGGGAGCTGGCGCCCGGCAGCCATCGCGTCGTCGATGTGGACGGCGCGGCGGTCGTGGTGTTCAATCTCGGCGGGGAGTACTACGCGATCGAGGACGTATGCACGCACGACGGCGGGCAGCTGACGGGCGGCTCGATCGAGGGAGGGGAGATCGTCTGCCCGCGGCACGGGGCGCGTTTTTCCATCCGGACGGGGGAGGCGCTCACCGCGCCGGCCTACGAGCCGGTCCCGAAGTTCCCGGTGCGGGTCGAAAACGGCGTGATCCAGGTCCGCGACGATCGTTGGGACTGAGATACGCGGTTGACAGGCGATGGACACGCTGACGCACGCGCTGTCGGGCGCGCTGCTGGCGCGGGCGACCGCACCGGAGCGGGCCGACGACAAGACGCTCCCGCCCGGGCGACGCCTGCTCGTCGGCTTCCTGGCTGCGGCTGCGCCCGACCTCGATTTCGTCCTCAGCACCATCGGGCCGGTCGAGTACCTGCTGCACCACCGCGGGGCGACTCACTCGCTGATCCTGCTCCCGCTGTGGGCGTTCCTGCTCGCGAAGCTTTGCGCGGTGATCTGGCGTGGGGACCGGCCGTGGAAATCCTATTGCGGGGTCGTCGCGATGGGCCTCGGCATCCACATCGCGGGCGACTGGATCACTTCATTCGGCACGATGGTGTTCTGGCCTCTTTCCGATGCGCGAGTGGGCCTCGGCACCACCTTCATCATCGATCTCTGGTTTACCGGCATCATACTGGCCGGCCTCGTCGCGTCGTTTGCCTGGCGCCGGTCGCCGGTGCCCGCCATCGTAGGGCTCGCCGCGCTGTGCAGCTACGTCGCCTTCCAGGGCATGTTGCAGCAGCGCGCGGTGGAGTGGGGGGAGGCCTACTCGAAGGCTTCCGCTCTGGGTCAGGCGGACGTAACGGCGCAGCCTCGCCCCGTGACCCCTTTCAACTGGATGGTGATCGTGCGCAAGGGCGACGAGGCGCGCTACAGTTTCGTCAATCTTGCGCGGCGCGAGCCGCTGCAGCCCGCGCCGGGCGCGAGCTACATCGCCCGCCTCGACGCGGAGTACCTTCCGCGCGCGCAGGCTCAATGGTTGTATGCGACCCGGTTCGGCTCGTCGGACGCGGAACGCACCGTCGCGCGCGAGGCCTGGTCGCAGCCGCAGTTCAAGTTCTTCCGCTGGTTCGCCGAGGAGCCGGTGCTGCTGCGCGTGGATTCGGGCAATCCCTCGACCTGCGCCTGGTTCCAGGACCTGCGCTTCTTCACGCCGGGGCGGGACAACTGGCCGTTCCGCTACGGCATGTGCCGCGAGGACAACGGGCCCTGGGAACTTTTCCAGCTGGTCGGGGACTCTATGCGAGTGCAGGTGCGCTAGAGAACGGTGACGACTGACGAGCAACGAGCCATGAATTCAACGAGCACCCCATCCTTGAGGGCACCTCGCGCGCTTGCGGCGGCCCTGCTCGCCGCGTTGGTGCTCGCCTCGTGCGAGACGGTGCAGACCACCCAGCCCGGCGCCGTGGGCGTGGACCGCAAGCAGGCGATGCTGCTGTCCTCCGCCCAGGTGGACAAGAGTGCGGCGCAGGCGTACCAGCAGATGATGAAAAAGGCGGAGGCCAAGAAAGCGCTCAATCGCGACGCCGCGCAGGTCGCGCGCGTCCGGGTCATCGCGCTGCGGCTGATTCCCGGCACCGCGGCGTTCCGCCCGGATGCGCCGAAGTGGGCCTGGGAGACCAACGTCATCACCTCGAACGAGGTCAATGCCTGGTGCATGCCGGGCGGCAGGATGGCCGTTTACACCGGGCTGATCGAAAAGCTCAAGGTCACCGACGACGAGCTGGCGGCCGTGATGGGACACGAGATCGCGCACGCGCTGCGGGAGCACGGGCGCGAGCGGGCATCCCAGGCGGCAGCGCAGGGCATGGTGCTTTCCGTGGGCGGCGCGCTGCTCGGCCTGGGCGATAGCAGCGTGCAGCTCGCGCAGGTCATCACCGACGTCACCATCAATCTTCCCAATTCGCGCGAGCACGAAGTCGAGGCCGACCGCATCGGCGTCGAGCTCGCGGCGCGCGCCGGCTACGATCCGCGCGCCGCGGTCACGCTGTGGCAGAAAATGGGCCAGGCGGGCGGCGGAGCGCCGCCGCAGTTTCTTTCGACGCACCCCTCTCCGCAGAATCGCCAGAAGGACCTCGAGGAATACGCGGCGCGGGTGATGCCGCTCTACGAATCAGCACGCCGGCGCTGACACGAGCCGTCAGCGATCAGCGATCAGCGTTCAGCTTGAATCGGTTTTGGTGGCGGCTGATAGTTGATAGCTGAATGCCGAAAGCTGATCAATATGATCGTGGTCCCGGACGATTACCCCTCGGTCTTCGAGGGCTCGATCGCTCACGAGCGCGCCCGGGCGCTGGGGGAAGTGCGCGTCCACACCGGGCGCGGCGCGGAGGATGAAGCGGAGCTCGCGCGCCGCATCGGAAACGCAGCCATCGCCGTCAACATCCGGGCTCACGCGCGCTTCACGGAGGCGGTGTTCCGCGCCTGCCCCGAATTGAAGATGATCTCGATCTGGGGCACGGGCACGGACAATATCGATCTCGCGGCGGCGGCGCGTCGCGGCGTGACGGTCTGCAACACGCCGGGCGTCAACGCCTACGCGGTGGCCGAACACGCGATCGCGCTGATGCTCGCGGTGGCGCGCAGGATCCCGCAAATCGACCGCGAGATGAGAGGCGGCGCATGGCCGCGCAACATGCTCGCGCAGCTCCACGGCAAGACGCTTGCGGTATTCGGCTCGGGCGCCATCGGGGCGCGGGTGGCGCAGCTCGCGCGCGGCTTCGGCATGGAGGTGCTGGCCTGGAGCGCGCGCGGCGACACGCCGGCCGCGAAGGACGATTACCTGAGCCGCGCCGATTTCGTCACGCTCCACCTGCGGCTCGTGCCGGAGACGCGCGGCTTCATTGGGAACAGGGAATTCGCGTTGATGAAGCCGGAGGCGTACCTCATCAACACCAGCCGGGGGCCGCTGGTCGACCGGGACGCCCTGCTCGGGGCGCTGGGCAGCCGCAGGATTGCCGGCGCCGGGCTCGACGTCTTCCACGACGAGCCGTTGAAGCCTGGCGATCCGCTGCGCGGCCTCGCGAATACCGTGCTCACTCCCCACAATGCGGGCCAGACGCCGGAAGTCAGGCGCGATGGCCTGCTGCTCGCGATCGAGAACGTCGAGCGGTTTCTTTCCGGCCGTCCGATCAACGTCGTTCGCGCCTAGCCTAGTCCAGGACGAGGGACACGAGCCCGTCTGCCAGCTTGGGCTCGAACCAGGTGGACTTCGTCGGCATGACCCTGGCCGCCTCGGCCACTGCCATCAGCTCCTCCATGCCGGTGGGATGAAGCGAGAAGGCGGCAGCCATCCCGCTGCTGTTCACCCGCTTCTCCAGCTCCGCGTGGCCGCGAATTCCGCCGACGTAGTCGATGCGCTTGTCTCGGCGCAGGTCCTTGATGTTGAGAACAGGGCCGAGCAGATGATCGGAGAGCAGCCTCACGTCGAGGCGCGCCACGGGATCGCTGGTGGAAATCAGCTCACGGCGGATTGCCATGCGGTACCAGCGGCCGGCGACATACAGGCCGAACTCGGCCGGCCTGGCCGGCGTCACCGGCGTGGAGCTGCCTTCCACGGAAAAGTTTTGCCGCACGCGCGTGAGAAAAGCCTCGGCATCCATTCCGTTCAGATCGGTGACGATGCGGTTGTAGGCGAGGATCTGCGTCTGGTGGTGGGGGAAGATCACGACCAGGAAGGTGTTGTAGTTCTCCTCCCCGGTGTGGCGCGGATTCGCGGCGCGGCGCGCGGCGGCAACGCGCGAGGCCGCCGCCGAGCGGTGGTGGCCGTCGGCGATGTAGAGGGCGGGCAAGGCGTCGACGGCGCGGGTCAGTTGCGCCTGAATCCCGGCATCGCGCACCACCCATAGCGAGTGGCGGACTCCGTCATCGGCGGTCGCGTCCGCATCGGGCGCGCCCGCCGAGCAGCGGGCGAGGATCTCGTCGATCTCCCGGGCCTGCGGATAAGCGACCATGACCGGGCCGGTCTGGGCGTTCAGCGCGTCGATCTGGCACACGCGGTCGGTCTCCTTGTCCGCCTGCGTGTGCTCGTGCTTGCGGATGCGGTTCGATTCGTACTCCGCAATCGAGGCCGCCGCCACGAGACCGGTCTGCGCGTGATTCCCCATGACCAGGCGGTACACGTAGTAGCAGGGCGCCGGATCGCGGGCGAGGACGCCCTTGCGGATCATGGCGCCGAGATTTTCCGCCGCCTTGGAATAAACCTGGGGCGAGTGGGGATCGGTTTCTCTCGGCAGGTCGATCTCCGGCTTGGATATATGCAGGAAGCTCCATGGCTTGCCCGCCGCGCGCACGCGGGCTTCGTCGCTCGACAGCACGTCGTAGGGAGGCGCGATGACTTCTGCGGCGCGGCCGGCAGCCGGACGCAAGCCGGCAAAAGGGCGAATCAGGGGCATGTCGGATTGTGCCCTAAGGGAATAGCCGGCGGAAAGCGACGCGATCCAAAGTCGCCAGCACCACGGCAGCCATGGCCGCGATGATCGCGGCTCCGATCGGGTCGAAGATGAGCTCCCATCCCTCTCCACCGATCGGGAAGATGCCGTGCCAGCGCGTGTAGCCGCACACGAAGAAGGCCGTAACCGCGGCAATTCCCAGGACGGCGCTGCCGCGACCGATCGCGCGTGCCACGCCGCCGGGCTCCGTGCGCCGCGTCATGAGCGCGACTGCGGCGACGCTCGCTCCGGCGCTGAGAAAGGCGATCGCCGAGAGGGTGAGAAATTGCAGCGGCGGGGGCGGAAGCTCGCGCAACTGTGTCGCAAGTAGGCTCCAGACGCTCCACGCGAGCGCCGCGACCACGAGCGACGCGCCCGCCCGCCGCGTGCGCGGCCACGCGAGCAGCAACCCGAACGCGGCCGCGAGCAGCGCGCCCGCCGCGGACTGCCGCGGCCGGCGATAATCGACGTAAGCCGCCGGGTCCTTGCCATGCAGGGTGTGGGAAGCGCCATATCGTCCCTGGCTCATGTAACGCGTGCGGGGCGTGGAGATGCGATCAGCGCTCTTCAGGGCGACGCTCATGTCGCGATCCGCGATCTCCCACAGGGCGTCCAGCACCACGGTGACGGTGCTGAAGGATATCTCGCCGCCCTTCCCGGGAAACGCAGCGCTCGGCCGCGACAGCACTTCCACCGCTGAAGCGAGCAGGCGCTGCCGCATGCTTTCGTCGAACTCGGGCCGCGGACGTGGTCCCGCGGATGGAGGCTGTATGGGAATGATCGTGATCGGCTCGGCGCCGGGCGGCGCAGGCGGAGGCGCCACGGCGCGCCGCGGGAACGTCAGGTAGGTCTGCGACTTGGCGTGATCCGCAGCGTTCTCGATCAGCGCATACAGTGCCAGGGCGCGCAGCTGCGCCGGGCCGTCGATTGCGGCTTTCTTCAGCGCTTCGGGCGGCACACCGGCGCGCCAGCAGGCGAATGGAAAGCGGGCGGCGTGCGCTTCCCAGGTGCGGGCAACGACCTCGCCGCACGCTTTCGTGTCGCCAAGAGGCGACTTCAGTTGCACGAGGGAGAGCACAATCGCATCCACGACCTCGGCGTTGCGCTCTGCGGCGAGCGCCTCGCGCAGGGGCGCGATTCCTTCGGCTGAGCCCATCTTTCCGAGTGCGGTCGCGGCCTCGACCCGCGCGCGCGCGTCGGGATCCGCGCGCAGGGAACGCGCGACGGTGGCGAGCGTCGACGCCGGACCCGCGGCGCCGGCGGATTCGCCGAGCCCCTGCACCGCAAGGCCCCGTACGATGGCGTCAGGGTCTTCCGCCAGGCTTTGCAGAGCCGCGGTCGCCTCGGGTCCGGTGCAGCGTCCGAGCAGGGTCACAACCATCGCGGCGTCTCCCGGACCGTGGCGCGGGTCCTTCGGGCGCAGGCGCGCGATCGCCTCGAGCAGGTCTGCAACGATGCGGGGATCACGGCGCGGCGCCTCGTTCACCAGCACCGACTCGATCGCCACGCGGATCTCGCTCTTTTCCCGCTCCAGGAGCCAGGTGCGTCCGCCGCCGGAGATCGCAGGGCCGGATACGACCTTGGGCGGAGCCCACAGGGAGCGGATCAAGGCGAGCGCGGTTTCGGTGTCGCCGACCGCTTCCAGCAGGAAATAGTACGCCTGGCTGTCCGGCGGCCGCTCGGTGTGGGTCAGGAAGCGCTGCGCGAGGTCCGGCCCGCGTCCGGCGAACTGCGCGCGCGCCTCCTCATAGCGTGCGAGCACCCGCGTTCGCTCCTGCTCACGCGCGGCTTCGGGGATATCCCGCAGCCCGGAATAGCGCTCGAAGCGCAACACTTGCGCAACTTCCGCAGGAGTGAAGTCTCCCGCCGCGGTCACGGTGCCGATAGCTGCGAGGGCGAGCCAGGCAGCCGCGGCAACCAGTCGAATAGGACAGATTGGAACGCTCCTCGATCCGCGCATCGCTTGTGCTGGTGTTTTGGCGGACATCCCGGCAGCTAGCCTGCCTTGGGCGGAGGAGAAACGATGGGGCCCGGCTGCGCGAGCCAGCGGCGGCGCAGAGCACGGCCCGTAAACAACCCGGTCAGGAACCCGACCGCAGCGCCCATCAGGAGGGTGTCGGTGCCGAGCGTCCGCAGGTAGCGCGGCTCGATGCTTTGCGCCTGCGCGATGTAGCGGGCCTCCTGCTCCCCGCTGCCGGTGCGCCACCTCAATTCCACGGCTTGCCGCGATTCGGGCGCATCGGTGGCCGTGAACGACGCGTGGCCGGCGTCGCCGATGGCGACGCTCGCGGCCCGCTCGGGCAGGAGCAGGCTCGCCGCGGGGCGCTTCTCGGCCACGCTCTGCCACTCATTCCACTGCACCACGAAGTAATTCCGCGGGTCCGGGCGCTCGCGATCGCCATCGTAGGCGATCACCGGGAATCGCTCCGGGGGTGCCTCGCCCTGTGCGTGCTGCCACGCTGACGCCCGCGAGATGAACTGGCTCGTGAACGCCGTCACCAGCAGGAACACCACCAGCTCCGTGGCCAGCACGGCGGCGCGCAGGACTGACGGATTCATTCGCTCGCTTCCCGTTCGCGGCCCCCGATTATGCCAGTTCAGCGAAGGCCTCACGCACCGCCGTGACGCGGGCCTTCACGTCGGAGAGCTTCAGCTCGATGCGCAGCTTGTCCTGCCCCGCGAGGCGGTAATGCTTCTTCTGCCGCACAAGCTCGAGCACCCGGGCGGGCTCGATCGGCGGCTTCGCGACAAACTGCAGCTGGATTGCCGTTTCGGCCGCATCGATGCGCGCGATGCCGAGGGGCTCGCCGAGGACGCGCAGGCGGTGGCATTCGATCAGCGCCCGCGCAGGCTCGGGCGGGGGGCCGAAACGGTCGACCAGCTCCTCGCGCAGCACCTCGAGCGCCTCCAGGGTCTCGCAGTTGGCAAGCCGCTTGTAGAGCACCAGCCGCTCGTGCACGTCGCTTACGTAGCCCGCCGGCAGCAGCGCCGGCACGTGCAGGTTGATCTCGGCGGTGACGGCGAGCGGCGCCGCGAGGTCGGGCTCGCGCCCGTTCTTGAGCGAGCGCACCGCCGCATCCAGCATGCGCACGTAGAGGCCGAATCCGACCTCCTGCATCTCGCCGCTCTGGGATTCGCCGAGCACCTCGCCCGCGCCGGATCTCGAGATCGTGCATCGCCAGGAAGAAGCCGGAGCCGAGCTCCTCCATCATCTGGATCGCCTCCAGCCGCTTCCTCGCCTGCGCCGTGATGCCGCCTTCGTCGGGCAGCAGCAGGTAGGCGTAGGCCTGGTGGTGCGAGCGGCCGACGCGCCCGCGCAGCTGGTGCAGCTGCGCGAGCCCGAACTTGTCGGCGCGGTTGATGATGATCGTGTTGGCGGAGGGCACGTCGATCCCGGTCTCGATGATGGTGGTGCAGAGCAGCACGCTGAAGCGCTGCTGGTAGAAGTCGCGCATCACGTGCTCCAGCTCGCGCTCGCGCATTCTCCCGTGCGCGACGCGGATACGCGCCTCGGGCAGGAGCTTCGCGAGCGATTCCTCGACGTGACGGATAGTGTCGATGTCATTGTGCAGGAAATAGACCTGGCCGCCGCGCTTCAGCTCCCGCAGCGCCGCCTCGCGCATGAGCGGGCGGCTGTGACGCGCGACGAACGTCTTGATTGCGAGCCGGCGCTCGGGGGCGGTGGCGATCACCGAGAAGTCGCGCAGGCCTTCCAGCGCCATCGCCAGCGTGCGCGGGATCGGGGTTGCCGTGAGCGTCAACACGTCCACTTCCGCGCGCAGCGCCTTCAGCCGCTCCTTCTGCGTCACGCCGAAGCGGTGCTCCTCGTCGATGATGACGAGCCCGAGCTGCTTGAATTTCACTTCCCTGGAAATGAGCTTGTGGGTGCCGATCGCGATGTCCACCCGGCCGTCGGCGAGCCCTGCGAGCGCGGCCGCGGTCTCCTTCCCGGTGCGGAAGCGCGAGAGCTCGGCGATCCGGACCGGCCAGTCGGCGAAGCGGTCGGAAAAGGTATTGAAGTGCTGCTCGGCGAGGAGCGTCGTCGGCACCAGCACCGCGACCTGTCTTCCGTCCGCGACCGCGACATAGGCCGCGCGCAGCGCGACTTCCGTCTTTCCGAAGCCGACGTCGCCGCAGATCAGGCGGTCCATCGGCTTGCCGCTCTTGAGGTCGCCGAGCACGGCGCTGATCGCGGCCGCCTGGTCGGGCGTCGCCTCGAACGGAAAGCCCTCGGCGAAGGCGTCGTAGTCGTGGCCTTTCACCTGGAACGCGTATCCGTCGCGCGCGGCACGCCGGGCATGGAGCGCGAGCAGCTCCGCGGCGGTATCGCGCACCTGCTTCGCGGCCTTGCGCTTTGCCCTGTCCCATTGGCCGCTGCCGAGCTGGTGCAGCGGTGCGGCCTCCGCCGGCGCGCCGCTGTAGCGCGAGACGAGCTGCAGGCTCGAAACCGGAACGTAAAGCTTGTCGCCGCCGGCGTATTCGAGGGCGAGGAACTCGGTCTCGCCGTCGCCGAGGTCGAGAGTCATGAGGCCCGTGTAGCGGCCGATGCCGTGGCTCTCGTGCACGACCGGGTCGCCGGGCTTGATCTCGGAGAGGTCGCGCAGCATGCCCTCCGGGGAAGCGCGCTGCGCGGCCTCGCGCCCGCGCGCCGGCCGCGCCTGCTGGGCGTAGAGCTCGTTTTCCGTGACGACGGCGAGCGGCGGCGCGGCCAGCGCGAAGCCTGAATGCAGCGGGCCCACGCCCAGCATGAGGCGCTCGGAAGCGTCGCGGAACGCGGCGAAAGTATCCGCGACCGCCGGCTTCAGGCCATGCTCGGCGAAGTACTCGAGCAGCGTCTCGCGCCGGCCCGGGCTCTCCGCCAGCACCAGCACGCGCCCCGCGAACGCCGCGGTGAACGAGCGCAGGCGATGAACGGGATCGTCCGCCCGGCGCTCGACCGCCAGGGACGGAAGTGCCGCCGTGGCCGCGCGCGCCCTGGTTTCAGGTCTCAGGTTTAAGGTTTCAGGTTGCTGTTCTTCCGAACTTGAAACTTGAAACTTGAAACTTGAAACCGAGTCCACCTCGACGCGGGCATGGGGCTTGATGGCGCCGAAGAACTGATCCGCGGTCAGGAACAGCTGGTGCGGCGGCAGGGCAGGGCGGTCGTGGTCGCCGCGCAGCACGGCGTAGCGCGCGTGCGTGTCGCTCCAGAACTGCTCGATGGCGCCCTGCAGGCCGGGCTGCACGCACGCGAGCGTGTCCTGCGGCAGGTAATCGGTGATGACGGCCGTTTTCTCGAAGAACAGCGGAAGGTAGTACTCGATGCCGGCGGCGACCACGCCCTTCGAGACGTCCTTGTAGACGCGGGCCCGCGACGGATCGCCCTCGAACTGTTCGCGGAAGCTGCGGCGGAAGCGGGTCTGGGCCTCCTCGTCCAGCGGGAACTCGCGCGCCGGCAGCAGCCGCACCTCGCTCACCTTGTAGATCGAGCGCTGGCTGTCCACGTCGAAGCTGCGGATCGTCTCCACCACGTCGTCGTCGAGCTCGATGCGGTAGGGGACCGCGCTGCCCATGGGAAAAAGATCGATCAGGCCGCCGCGCACGCAGTACTCGCCGGGCGCCACCACCTGCGTGACGTGCGAGTATCCGGCGGTCACCAGCTGGCGGCGCAGCTCGTCGGGCGCAAGCCGGGCTCCCTGCTTGAAGAAAAACGAGCGGGCGGCGAGGTACTCCACGGGGGCAAGCCGGTAGAGCGCCGTCGTGACCGGCACGATCGCGACGTCGAGCGCGCGCTGCGTCAGCTGGTAGAGCGTCGCGAGCCGCTCGGAGACCAGGTCCTGGTGCGGCGAGAGCGGGTCGTAGGGCAACGTCTCCCAGTCGGGGAAAAGGCGGATCCTGAGCGCCGGATCGAAGAATGGCATCTCCTCCAGCAGCCGCTGGGCGTCGGCGGCGGTGGCGGTGAAAACGGCGAGCGGCCGGCCCGCTCGCGCGAGCTCGGCGAGGAACAGCGCATCGGCGGAGCCGTGAAGCGGCGCAGTACGTACACGGCTCCCCGCCGCAGGTGCCTGGGTGGGGGTGAGCATGGAAAAACAACGTTATTATACCGGCACTTAACGTCTCAACCCGTCGTCAAGGAGCACGGAAATGCGGAGCAACTACGATCTCATCGTCATCGGCGGCGGCAGCGGCGGCATCGCCATGGCAAACCGCGCCGCCTCCTGCGGCGCCAAGGTGGTTCTGATCGAGCCGGGCCGTCTCGGCGGCACCTGCGTCAATGTCGGGTGCGTGCCGAAGAAGATCATGTGGAACGCCGCTTCCATCGCGCACGTGTTCCACGAAGCCGGCGATTACGGCTTCGCGGTGAAGCTCGATCGCTTCGAGTGGGGAGCGCTCAAGAAGAGCCGCGACGATTACGTCGCGTGGCTGAACGGCCGCTACCAGGCGGGATTGGAGAAGAACGGCGTCGAGTGGATCCGCGGCCGGGCGCGATTCGAAGGTCCGCGCAAGATCGCGGTGAACGGCGCGCGGCTCGAGGCGCCGAACGTCGCGATCGCGACCGGCGGGCGGCCGGTCATTCCGCGCTGGAAGGGCGCGGAACTGGGCATCACTTCCGACGGCTTCTTCGAGCTGCCGCATCAGCCGAGGCGCGTTGCGGTGGTCGGCGCAGGCTACGTCGCGGCGGAGCTGGCGGGCGTGTTTCGCGCGCTGGGCAGCGAGGTGGCGCTGGTCGTGCGCCGCGAAGGCGTGCTCATGAGCTTCGACGAGATGCTGCGCGAGGCGGTCATGCGCGAGATGGCGGCGGACGGCATCGCGATCCACACCCGTTCACATGTGCGCGAGGCCGTGCGCGTGGGATCGGGGATCACGCTGCGCTGCGTCGAGGGGCTGGAGATCACCGGCCTCGACTGCCTGCTGTGGGCGGTCGGCCGCGAGCCCAACGTGGAGGACCTCAATCTCGAGGTCGCCGGCGTCGAGACGGACGCCTCCGGTCATGCGGTCACCGACGCCTGGCAGAACACCTCGGCCGCGGGCGTGTATGCCGTGGGCGACGTGACCGGGAGGGAGGCGCTGACGCCGGTCGCGATTGCAGCGGGGCGGCGCCTCGCCGACCGCCTCTTCGGCGGCCAGCCGGACCGCAGGCTCGTCTACGAGAACATCCCGACGGTGATCTTCAGCCATCCGCCGATCGGCACCATCGGCCTGACGGAGGATCAAGCGCGCGCCCGCTTCGGCGACGCGGTCAAAGTCTACCGGACGGATTTCACGCCGCTCTATTACGCGTTCACGCGCCGCAAGGTGAAATCCGCGATGAAGCTCGTGACGACGGGCCGGGAGGAGAGAATCGTCGGCTGCCACGTGTTCGGCCCGGGCGCGGACGAGATGCTGCAGGGATTCGCCGTCGCGATACGCATGGGCGCGACGAAACGCGACTTCGACGACACCGTCGCGATACACCCTACGAGCGCTGAAGAGCTGGTGACGATGCGCTAAATAATCAGCGGGGACGCGGACGGGTCCTGTCGAAACGGCCGGCGCCTTCCCGATTCTCCGGGCGTAATCTGGCAATTGATTTGGCCGTCGCGTTGTCTTGAGTCAGTACCAGTACTCGGAGAATCGGATCAGCCACCGGCCATTCCGCCACCCGGCCGCGGGCTGGAGCTTAGGTCTCAAGGAGTTTGAATTGGGCCCGCTGGACCGCCCCCACCGCCCGCCCTGTCCCATCCGCTGCGCGGGGGATTCATCATCCATCACTCGATATACATCACACTCGGCCGGAGAGAGCGGTCGGCAATCCGCGTTAGGCTATCGGATCTAAGCGGACGTTAACGTGTCGCGCTCACCCGCGCGCAAGTCAGCGACGCGATTTGCGCGTTAGAGTGGAGCGCGGGGTTAGGCAATTTCTCCGGGAGTTTCATGGAACCAGAATTCAATCTCTGACGTTTCCGTCTCGAAGCGTGCCGCATGCACAGCACGCGCCGCAACGTGATACCACTGTCCGGGCCCGTAGCGAGTCTCCTTTCCGTTGAGCGTAAGGATGAGCTCGCCCTGGGTGATGACCCCCACATTCTCGGTCTCGTGGTGATGCGCTGGGATCGAAGTCCCAGCCGGGTAGGAGGCGAACAGGACATCGCAATTCTTAGCTTCCAATTTGAACGCGTCAAAGGGACCAGCGAACTTTGGTAGGCCACGAAGTAGTGGAGGGAAGTGCGCCATGTAATCTCCTTGCGGCCTAGCGTCCGGCTTCAGGCGCGCGCCGCTTGCGGCGCGTCGTCCTGCAAGCCGTTGTTCGGTGGCGCATGGGCTGGGGCGTCTTCTATTCCACTACGTGGTCAGCGCGCAAGAGCATACTGCTGGGGATCGTCAGGCCGAGCGCTTTGGCCGCCTTCAGATTGATGGCCAGCTCGAACCTCGTCGGCTGCTCGACGGGGATATCGCCCGGCTTCTTCCCCTTCAGGATGAGATCGACGAGTGCCGCAGTACGCCTGTAGGTCTCGGGGGCACTGGCCGTATAGGAAATCAGCCCGCCCGCCCGCACGTCCCCGGCGCTGCCGACCATGACCGGGAGCTTGTGCTGGGTCGCCAGCTTGATCGTCATCGCTTGGAACAGCTGTTGCTGTCCATTGAGCCACATGGCCGCGTGCGCCTGCCACGCGAGGACCTCGCCGAAAGTCTCCGCAAAGTCATCGAGCCTGCGCGCCGGGAAAAACCGGAAATCGACGCCGATGCTCGCCCGCAATGCTTCCAGGTGCTGGACCTGCGGCTTGGTCACGGGATCCGCCGGATTGAAAAGCACGGCGATCCGCTTTGCGAAGGGCAGCGTCTCGCGCAGGACCTCCATGCGCTTCGGGGCCAGTTCCGCGACCCGGTTCGAGACCCCGGTGACGTTGCCTCCCGGCCTGGCGAGATTGGCGACGAAGCCGCTGCCGACCGGATCGCCGACCTGGGTCATCACGATCGGAATCTCGCGCGTCGCGTCGATCGCGGCGCGCACCCCCGGCGTATTGAAGGCGACGATCACCTCCACGCGGGCGTCCACGAGCTCGCGTGCGAGAGAAGGAAGCCGTTCGAATTTTCCAACCGCCTCCCTCCGCACGAGGCGCAGGTTCTCGGGCTCCCGGTACCCCAGCCTGCGCAACTCCGACATCAGAACAAAGGAGTCTGTCTGAGTCTGCAACGTGCCTGGCACGAGCAGCCCGACGGTCCGGACCGGCTGGCCGGCCGGCTGCGCGATCGTCTGGAACGCTGCGGCCAGCAGCAGCACCCCAGCAATGAACGGCAGAAGGCGACGCCCTGTCATTTGTGCCACCGAACGTCCGGCTTCAGGCGCGCGCCGCTTGCGGCGCGTCGCTCTGCAAGCTGCTGTTCGGCGGCGGTTGTGGTTGCGATACGCGCGACAAGCGGTTTTCATTCACCTGCCCTCCTGGACGACTTTTGCGCTCATTAGATCGTTAATCAGCGCTGTTTTGTC
>Ga0187892_10003285_pt1 | contig 29810 bp, 23 predicted proteins | sample MA1701073metaG_FD_139345 | JGI IMG/M metagenome (GOLD analysis project Ga0187892, IMG submission 139345) | Bio-ooze microbial communities from a basaltic lava cave in the Kipuka Kanohina Cave System on the Island of Hawaii, USA - MA170107-3 metaG ... | reverse complement strand
GGGTGGGGGCTCTCCCCGCGGGACCGTGCGCTCGCGCGGATCGCCGAAGCCGACCACCATCGATCTCGTGGCCCCATTTGAGCGCGGCGACGCTCCGCGACACAGCGTGTCCCGCGGGGAGAGTCCCCACCCTGCCCGGCGCTTTGTCGGCTCATTTCTGACTCGGGACGTCTAGGCAGCTTTGCCGGGCTGCCTCGCTAGATAGGCACCGATGTCGTAGAAGCCGGCGTCAGGCCTGTAACGTCACGCTCTCTCGAAGATCCTACCTCACAGTTTTCGTAGCATATTTTGACTTGTACCCAGAGTGGCATCGATCTTGCGGATCTTGCAGGCCGCACTCCCACGACCAGGTGCGGCAATCCATGGCCGAGAGTAAGTTCGTCAAGCCTGTCAGTCGCCGCCTTGGCGACCTTTTGGTCGCCGAAGGTGTCCTCACCCCGGACCAGCTTCTCAAGGCGCTCCAGGAGCAAAAGGGATCGCGCGAGAAGCTCGGGTCCATCCTGGTCCGGCTCCACTACCTCAACGAGGACGAGCTGGTCGGGTTCCTGTCCCGGCACTACGGGGTGCCCTCGATCGTCCTCTCACAGCTCGACCTCGATCCCGCCGTCCTGAAGCTCGTCCCGAGCCAGATCGCCAAGAAGTACGAGGTCATCCCGGTCCGCCAGACCGGGAGCACGCTGACACTGGCGATGGCGGATCCCACCAACGTCTTCGCGCTCGACGATATAGCCTTCATGACAAACCTCCAGGTGCTCCCCGTCGTGGCCTCGCACGGCGCGATCCGCAAGGCGATCGAGCGCAACTACGACGCCCAGGCCTCGGCGATCAGCGAGGTCATCACCGAGTTGGAGGCCGACGCGGAGGACGTCGAGGTCCTCGACAACGAGCAGGCCGGCACCAAAGTCGACGTGTTCGAGCTCAAGGAGTCCGCCGACGAAGCGCCCATCGTGAAGCTCGTCAACATGATTCTGGTGGACGCGATCCGACGGGGCGCGTCGGACATCCACCTGGAGCCGTACGAGAAGGTCTTCCGCGTCCGGTTCCGCATCGACGGCGTGCTGCACGAGATCATGTCGCCGCCCAAGCGCCTGGAACCGGCGCTCATCTCCCGCGCCAAGATCATGGCCAGCCTCGACATCGCCGAGCGGCGCCTACCCCAAGACGGCCGCATCAAGCTCCGGTACAACAACCGCGAGATCGATTTCCGGGTCTCCACGCTGCCCACAATCTTCGGCGAGAAGACCGTCATGCGCATCCTCGACAAGGAGGCCCTCCAGCTCGACCTCACCAAGCTCGGCTTCGACGAGTGGAGCCTCGACAACTTCCACCGGGCGATCCGCAGCCCGTACGGCATGATCCTCATCACGGGGCCCACGGGTTCCGGCAAGACGACCACGCTGTACTCCGCGATCCACACCGTCAACTCGCCCGACGTGAACATCATGACCGCCGAAGATCCCGTCGAGTACAACCTGAAGGGCGTCAACCAGGTGCAGGTCAACGAGGAGATCGGCCGCACGTTCTCGATAGCCCTCCGATCCTTCCTCCGCCAGGACCCCGACATCATTCTCGTCGGGGAGACCCGCGACCTCGAGACCGCCCAGATCGCCATCCGGGCCGCCCTCACCGGTCACCTGGTCCTCACGACCCTGCACACCAACGACTGCGCATCGACGGTGGCCCGGCTGCTCGACATGGGCATCCCGCCGTTCCTCATCGCCTCCTCGCTTCTCCTGGTCCTCGCCCAGCGCCTCGGCCGGAAGGTCTGCAAGGACTGCCGGCAGCCCTACGAGGTCGACGAGGAAAGCCTCGTGCCGTACGGTCACATGCCTCAGGGCCTCGGCCCGTGCATCTTCTACAAGGGCGCCGGCTGTGCCAGCTGCAACTTCACCGGCATGAGGGGGCGCGTCGCCATCTACGAGGTCATGCCGGTGACCCAGGAGCTCCGTGACCTCATCCTCCGCAACGCGCCCAGCGCCGAGATCCGCGAGGTCGCCCTGAGCCAGGGCATGCGGACCCTGCGCCAGTCAGGCCTGCTCAAGGTCATCGAAGGCGTCACCACCGTCGACGAGGTTCTCCGCGTCACCCTTGGCTAAAGGTCTGGCCCGCGCGAAGCCATGCGATCGTTCGCTCAGTTGGCCGTCAGGCGGTAGCCGACGCCGGGCTCGGTGAGCAGATAGCGGGGCCGGGCCGGCTCGCCTCGAGCTTGTGACGCAGGTGAGCCATGTAGACGCGCAGGTAGTGTGCCTGGTCGTCGTGGCTTGGTCCCCACACCTCGCGCAGGAGTTGCTGGTGCGTGATCACCTTGCCGGCGTGGCGCACCAGCGTGGTCAGTAGCTTGTACTCGATGGGCGTCAGCCGCACCTCCCTGCCGCCGACGGTGACGTGGCGGCGCCATTCTACTCGCGGCCCCGAGGCGCGAATCGGCGCTATGTGAGCCCGCGCAGCGGCGCGGTGGCCCCAATAACAGCAAGATCGTCACCCGAGAACCCTCGGCAGCCTCCCGAAGACGCCCGCTGGAGTCCACGGTCGATGCCTACACGCGCTGCGGCGGTAGCTGACGGCGAACGAGGAGGTGATCCTCGACCGCGGCGCAGCCGGCGATGGCCCGGGCCAATTCCATCAGGGCCGCACGCTCCGCCTGGCTCCCCTTCCTCATCGTCTTGATTTCGCGGCCGATCCGGACAGGCAGCTCCCTGCGAGCGGCGTTGAGTGTCCGAAGGACAACGCTGCGTTTATGCGGCGGGCGCCGATATTTACGGCGCCTTGACGTTCCCCCTGACTACAGTTCCTTGATTGGAGGGTGACATGAATCTGGTGGGCGACATGCTGTACGTCGGGCTGAGCGTGCTGTTCTTCGGACTCACGTGGGCATTCGTGAAGCTCTGTGAGCGGGTGTAGGAGGCGGGCATGCCACTGCTCTACGTCGTCGGCGGGATCGTGTCGATGGGGTTGCTGATCTACCTGGTGCTGGCGCTACTCAAGCCGGAGCTCTTCTCATGACGGCGAACGGGATTGTTCAGGTCGCGCTGTACGTGGTCGTGCTCATTGCGCTGGCCAAGCCGCTCGGAGGCTACATGGCTCGCGTGTACCAGAGCCAGCCGTTCGGGCTGGACAAGGTGCTCGGCTGGCTCGAACGCCTGATCTATCGCTTGTCCGGTGTCCGACCCGACCAGGAGATGGGTTGGAAGACCTACGCCGTGGCGATGCTGCTCTTCAACTTCGCCGGCCTGCTGGCGGTCTACCTGCTCCAGCGCCTGCAGGGCGTGCTGCCGCTGAACCCCCAGGCGCTCGGGGCCGTCTCGCCGGATTCGTCGTTCAACACCGCGGTGAGCTTCGCCACAAACACCAACTGGCAGGGCTACGGCGGTGAGACGACGATGAGCTATCTCACCCAGATGCTCGGGCTGACGGTCCAGAACTTCGTGTCGGCGGCGGCCGGCATGGCGACCCTGGTGGCGCTGATCCGCGGCTTCGCGCGCCGCTCCGCGCAGACGATCGGAAATTTCTGGGTCGACCTGACGCGGACCACGCTCTACATCCTGCTGCCGCTGTCGTTCATCGTCGCGCTCATCCTCGTCTCCCAGGGCGTCGTGCAGACGTTCAAGCCGTTCGCGACGGTCTCGGTGGTGCAGCCGACCGAGTACGACGAGCCGGTCACCGACAAGGATGGCAAGCCGGTGCTCGACGAGAAGGGCCAGCCCAAGACCAAGAAGTCCAAGCTGACCGAGCAGGTAATCGCTATCGGCCCGGCCGCCTCCCAGGTCGCGATCAAGCAGTTGGGCACGAACGGCGGCGGCTTCTTCAACGTCAACTCGGCGCATCCGCTCGAGAACGCCACGCCGCTCTCGAACTTCGTGGAACTGCTGTTGATCCTGCTGATCCCGGCGGCGCTCTGCTACACGTTCGGCGTCATGGTCCGCGACACGCGCCAGGGCTGGGCCGTCCTCGCGGCCATGACAGTCATCTTCGTGGGGCTCCTCGCCGTGTGCGTGGTCGCCGAGCAGAACGGCCACGCGCTCGTCAAGCAGGGCGTGGACCACTCGGCCAGCGCGCTCTCGTCAGGCGGCAACATGGAGGGCAAGGAGGTTCGCTTCGGCATCGCCAGCTCGGCCCTGTGGGCAACGGCGACCACCTCGGCCTCCAACGGGTCGGTCAACTCGATGCACGACTCGTTCACCCCTCTGGGCGGGCTTGTACCGATGTGGCTCATGCAGCTCGGCGAGGTCGTCTTCGGCGGCGCGGGCTCCGGGCTCTACGGCATGATCGTCTTCGCGATCATCGCCGTCTTCGTGGCCGGGCTGATGGTCGGCCGCACCCCGGAGTACCTCGGCAAGAAGATCGAAGCCTACGAGATGAAGATGGCGTCGCTCGTCATTCTCATCCCGCCGGCGGTCGCGCTCATCGGGACGGCCGTCGGCGTGCTCGCGCCCGGGGGCAAGGCCACCATCTTCAACCCCAGCGCCCACGGGTTCAGCGAGGTCCTGTACGCCTTCTCGTCGGCCGGGAACAACAACGGCAGCGCCTTCGCGGGCCTCGGGGCCAACACACCCTTCTACAACACGGCGCTAGGCGTCGCGATGCTGTTCGCCCGGTACTGGTTGGCGGTGCCGACGCTCGCGATTGCGGGCGCGCTGGCCCGCAAGAAGACCGTTCCCGTCGGACCCGGCACGCTGCCTACGCACACGCCGCTGTTCGTCGGTCTCCTGATCGGCGTGGTCCTCCTGGTAGGAGCGCTGACGTTCGTTCCCGCGCTGGCGCTCGGCCCGATCGTGGAGCATCTCACCCTGATCGCGGCGAAGTGAGGGGTTAGCTCCCATGGCAAGCACGGTCAAGGCACTCTTCGATCCGTCCATCGTGAAGCACGCAATCGTCGACGCGTTCCGCAAGCTGACGCCCCGGCGCCAGGTCCGGAACCCCGTGATGTTCGTCGTGTACGTGGGGTCGATCCTCACGACGCTCCTGTGGCTCCAGGCGCTCATCGGGAAGGGCGAGGCGCCAGCCTGGTTCATCTTCTGGGTCTCGGTCTGGCTCTGGTTCACGGTGGTCTTCGCCAATTTCGCCGAGGCGATGGCCGAGGGGCGGGGCAAGGCGCAGGCGGCCTCGCTGCGGAAGGCCCGCCGCGATCTTCAGGCCAAGCGATTGCCGAGGCCTGAGCGCGGCACGAAGTACGAGCTCGTCCCTGCCTCGTCGCTCCGGAAGGGCCACGTTGTGCTCGTCGAGGCCGGCGACTTCATCCCGGTCGACGGGACGGTCATCGAGGGCGTCGCTTCGGTGAACGAGAGCGCGATCACCGGCGAAAGCGCCCCGGTCATCCGCGAGAGCGGGGGCGACCGCAGCGCGGTCACCGGTGGCACCCAGGTGCTGTCCGACTGGCTGGTGATCGAAATCTCCGCGAATCCGGGTGAGGCGTTCCTTGACCGCATGATCTCGCTGGTGGAGGGCGCCAAGCGGCAGAAGACGCCGAACGAGATCGCCCCCGACATCCTGCTGGCGGCGATGACCATCATCTTCCTGCTGGCCACCGCGACGCTGCTGCCGTACTCGGTCTACAGCGTGGCGGCGGTCGGGCAGGGGACGCCAGTGACGGTGACCGTGCTGGTGGCCCTGCTGGTCTGCCTGATCCCGACGACGATCGGCGCCTTGCTCTCGGCCATCGGCATCGCCGGCATGGATCGCATGATCCAAAAGAACGTCATCGCCATGTCGGGCCGGGCCGTCGAGGCCGCTGGCGACGTGGACGTCCTCCTGCTCGACAAGACCGGCACCATCACCCTCGGCAACCGCCAGGCGACCCAGTTCTTCCCGGCGCCGGGGGTGGGAGACCGGGACCTCGCCGACGCCGCGCAGCTGGCGTCGCTCGCTGACGAGACCCCCGAGGGCCGCAGCATCGTCGTCCTCGCCAAGGAGCGGTACGGGATCCGGGAGCGGGACGTCGCCGGGCTCGGCGCCACCTTCGTGGCGTTCACCGCGCAGACCCGGATGAGCGGGGTCAACCTGAACGGCCGCCAGATCCGCAAGGGTGCGGCGGACGCGATCGAGGCTCACGTGAAGCAGTTGGGCGGCGCCGTGCCGCCGGAAGTGCGCCTCGCCGTGGACACCATCTCGAAGGCGGGCGCCACGCCGCTGGTCGTCGCCGATGGCGCCAGGGTGCTCGGGGCGATCCAGCTGAAGGACATCGTCAAGGGCGGCATCAGGGAGCGCTTCTGGGAACTCCGGCGCATGGGCATCAAGACCGTCATGATCACAATTGTCTCCCTGATCCTGCTGTCGGTCGTGACGGGCCTCGCCTATCCGGCGATCGTCACCGGCATCGCGCAGGTGGTCTTTCCCCACCAGGCGAACGGCAGCCTGATCGTCAAGGACGGCAAACCCGTGGGCTCGACGCTCATCGGGCAGCCCTTCGACGACCCGAAGTATTTCTGGGGACGTCCGTCGGCGACCTCGCCCTTCCCCTACAACGCCGCTGCCTCGTCGGGCTCGAACCTGGGGCCGACGAACCCGGCGCTGATCAAGGCCGTGCAGGAGCGCGTGGATGCGCTGCGGGCGGCCGACCCCGGCAACACGGCGCCGGTGCCCGTGGATCTCGTCACCGCGTCGGGCAGTGGGCTCGATCCGCACATCAGCCCGGCGGCCGCCTTCTATCAGATCCGGCGAGTGGCTCGGGCCCGCGGGCTGAGCGAAGAGGCCGTGCGCGGCCTGGTCGAGCGGCACATCGAAGGCCGCCAGCTCGGCTTCCTCGGCGAGCCGCGCGTCAACGTGCTCGCGCTCAATCACGCCCTCGACAACCGATAAACCTGACTCCAACGAGGTCTCACATTGCCAGGACACCGCGACGGCGAGCAGCGCAGGACGACGCTCGAGCTGACGACGAAGGGAGGGGGAAGACCTGCGTTTCATCCTCACCAGCTACCTCTCCAATCTCCGCATGGAAATCGCCGGCACGGATCCCGGTGGAGGGGTCGTCGACGAATGCCGTCTCGTCTTGCCGACACTCAGCCGACGCGCATTTTCGCGACCCTCCGGCCCCCTGTCAGCGGCCCCCCTTGCCCTCAATCACGCCGTACTTGATCAGCCGCACGTCCTCCTCCCCGACGAACCCAATCCCCGGCGCGTGATACTTGTACTCGGTGGCGAACATCTCGATCGCCGAGCCTTCCTTCACTTTCAAACATCCGGCGAATGTCCCCGCGGGGGTCTTGCACGTCTCATTCACACTGATGATCTCCGCCCGGTCCATGGCCACGCCCGGCGCGATCTCCTGGTAGTACTTCATCTTCACCTTTGGCGATCCGGGCATGATCAGGCCCGGGCGGCTGCCCTTCGTGCCCGCGAGCCACGAGCCTTCGTGGTTGACCACCCTGCCGTCTTTGTAGAAATCCACGTCCTCACCGAAATAAAAGACGTCCTTCGTTTCCTGGCACATGGCCAGGTAATTCCGGGCGATCTCGTATAACTTCCCATCCTTCCATTCTCGCTCCTCGACCACCCGAGTGACGACCCCATCGACCTTCTTCGTCTCCTCGAGGACGGTGATCTCGAGCCGCGTGTCGCCCCCCTCCAGCGTGAGCCGAAAGCCCGGCTCCAGGACGAAGTATTGACTCCGACCGGTCGTCTGCAGATTGCAACTCGAGAGATCGAACTCCTCCTGCCACGCGGCCTTCGCTCCCCCGCCCTGCCCATATGCCGCGACGCCGGCGCACACCGCCACCGCGGTCCAGATGATCCGACGCCTTCGCATTACCATTGCCTACCTCCTTCGCATCAGACAACATTCCCTCGCACCCGACAACATTCACGCTGTCGGCCACCGCCCGTCACCACCAGAACTTGGCGACCATGACGAATCCTGTGTCAGCATGCCGGAGGTTGGGGTTCTCCTCGTCGCCCTCGCTCCTCAAGAATGCCTCTCCCGGGAAAAACCAGCCCGCGCGCACATCCAAGCCGAGCCGTCGCAGACCGAACACGTTGCGAAAACCCAGCACTATATCGACCCCGCTCCCGACATCCTTGCTCAGCCGGGTCTCAACCTGATTCATTTGGGCCGTCAGCGCCGAGTTGCGAAGTTCGTCCGCGATCTTGTCCAACCAGTACCGATGATAGATCAGCTCGACAAACACGTTTCGCGCCGGTCGAAAGCCCAGGCCCACCGTGAAAATCTTGAGATTGCTCAGTTCCGGGTCGAGCGCTTCCCCGTAGACTTTGAATTTCGCGACCCCGGCGAACCGCGTTTCATTCGACTGCAGGCCGGTCTGCCGGAACTCGTGGTTGACGCGGTCGTCGGGGTCGCCGTCGCCGGTCCCGAACGCCCAGCCCAGGGTGATGCTCGGGTAGAGCGGGAGATCCGTGAACCGATACACCCCGCCCACATCCAATCCGTAACCCGACAATGTCCGATTGGACCCATCCTTGCCGGTCACATACGCCAGCTCGACCCAGTAGCGCCAACTATCGGACGGTGTGCCCAGCGCGCTCACCCCCAGGTGCAGCGGCAGCCCCTCCGGCCCGGCGCGATCGTTCCGGAAAATCGCGTAGCTGGCCAATCTGATGTCTTCCACGCCGCGGTAGGTCATATACCACATGTAGTTGTCAATTCGACCGTTCGGCACCCGCTGGAGCAGGTCCAGGTCCACCAGCTCCTCTCGCCCCACGCTCGCTTCGGCCTGAAAGTAGCCGTACTTGAACCGGACCAGCGCCACATCTAGCGACGTGTCATACAGCCAATGTCGGTCGTCCTCGAAATTCCGGCGCCCTACGGTAAACCGAACGGGCTGACTGGCACGCCCGACCGACAGATAGGCTTGGTCAATCAGTAGCGAAAAACTCCGCGCGGGCGCAACTTGTGTCTCTCCGTTGGGAAAGGTGACGATCTCCTCCTCTTGCGCCGCGATCTCCCGCTCCAATATGATCTCCATCGCGGTTTCCAGCCAGTCAGTCGGTCGATAGAGGAAGTAACCGCCGACTTGAGGGGCCAGAAGAAGGGAATTGTCCCGCGCGCGCTCATCAAGATCCGGATCACGGCGGTAGGTGATGTCCGACTCACTGTCTATCCCATACTGAAATCGTAGGATCCCCGGAAATGGTGTGGGCTGAGCTTCCGGCAACCGCCGCCGCGTGGTAAAACCCTCATCAGATTGGGGCGGCGCGCTCCCCTCGGGGGTCGCGGCCGGCAATTGGAATTGCGCCATCTGACGCCGATTGGTCTCGCCGTCCGCGGCGCCCTCCGTGGGCGAACCCTTCACCCCCGCCGGGGCCGGCGCCCGCTCACCCTGGGCCTCGGCGACCGGATCGGCGTCGACGGACCCCTGGCCCTCAGCTATCGGCGCTCCCGATGGCCTACCGCCATTCCGCACCATCGCCGGGTCGGAATCGGTCGGCCCGCTAGCCATCTCTACCCCAGCCGAAACACGCGGCGGGCCCGAACCGAGCGCAACGCCAAGCACGCTCGACCATACCACGCCCACTGCCGCGGTACGGAACCCGAGGCCTGCTATTGATCTCACTCCTGATCTCACTTCTGATCCCACGTCGTTGTGATCTTTAGGAGGGAGCGGAGCCGAGGTCGGGTTGGCGTTCCCCTCCCGGCCCGGCGACCAGATAGAGAACCGGCATGACGAACAACGTGACCACGGTGGAAGCGACCAGGCCGCCCATGATGACGATGGCCGTTGGCCGCACGATCTCGAGCCCAGGAATCCCACCGAACACGATAAGCGGCAGCAAGGCGGCGACGATCGCTGGGGAGCTCGCCACGATGGGTAACAGCCGTTCCCGCGCCCCGCGCCGGACGAGGTCAGGGCCACACGGCACGCCTTCCCCTCCCTCGAGACGCTGATAGTGATTGATCAGGAAGAGGCCGTTCCGCGCGGCAATGCCCAGCACCGCCAGAAACCCGACGATCGAGCCCAGCGAGACCACCCCCCCGCTGGCGAGCGCGGCCAGCACCCCGCCGCTGATGGACGCCGGGAGAGCCAAGAACGCAATCAGCGCCAAGCGCCAGCTTTGGAAGGAGGCCTGCAGGAGCAGGAAGATCCCGATCACCACCGCGGCGGCTATACCCAGCACGCGCCGATGGGCCTCGAGCCGCTCGGCGTCCTCACCCAGAAGCTTCGGGTTATGCTCGAGCGGGAATTGGATCTCGTCGAGTCGGTCGTCGACTTCGTCAGCCACCGAGCCGAGATCACGCCCACTCACGTTGGCCACGACATCCACGTACGGGGCGATGCCCTCGTGCCGTATGACCGTCGGCGTCGGCACGATGCTCACCTCGGCGACATCGCCCAACCGCACGTGGTGGCGATCCGACTTCCCGACCGACAGATCCTGAAGATTGGTCAGGCTCTGGCGTGTTTCGGGTGCACCCCACACCACCACGTCCAGGATCTTCTGTTCTTCAAAGAGGAAACCGACGGTCAGCCCCGAGAACACCGTCGCCGAATTACGCCGCACGTCGCCCGGCTTGACGGCGGCGAGTCCAGCGGCATCAAGGTTGACCTTGACCTGCACCTGAGGCTCCTCCACCTGGCCCTCGGCGCGCAAATCGACAATTCCGGCAATTCCGGTCAGCGCCTGCCTGACTTCCTCCGCCTTCTGCCGCAGCATTTCGGGCTTCGGGCCGTAGATGCGCACGACAATTGCCGCGCTGGCTCCAGTCAGCACCTCGCTGACTCTGTCGCGCAAGTAGGTTTGCACGTGGCGATCAATTCCTGGATATCCGTCGATTGTCTCTCGAATCTCGGCCACAGTCTTGTCGTAGTCAGCGGTGGGATCGATGCTGACCCAGATCTGGCTCGAATTGATCCCCACGACCTGATCCCCGGTCACCGCGCGGCCCAGATGGGCGCCCACGTTGCGCACACCGGGCAGCGATCGCAATTCGCGGCTGACCCGGGAGGTGATCCGATACGTCTCGGCATGGGACGTCCCGGGCGCGGTGGTCCAATTCACCAGCAGCTCCCGCTCCCGGAGGGACGGAAGCAGCGATTGCCCAAGCCACGCCCAGAGCGCGACGCCGCCCACCACCACGACGCCGGCGACCACGAACACCGTGCGTGGCGCCGTGACCACACGCTGGAGAGCCGCCTCGTATCGGTCGCCTAGCCACATCGCGATGGGCGGCTCGCCACCATCGCGTCGCGCTCTTCCCAGGAGCATCAGGCTCAACGCCGGCGTCACGGTCAGCGCCACGACCATGGACGCCACCACCGCCACTACGTAGGACCGCACCAGCGGCTCGAAGAACGCACCCGCTACCCCGCCCATGAAGAAGATGGGGGTGACGGCGAGGATGATGATGAGAGTCGCGTACAGCATGACGGCTCTGGTCTCCAGCGTCGTCTCGTAGATACGGGCGGCCATCGAGTCGCCGCCGCCTTCCAGGCGCTCCCGCCGCCGGTTCATCAGCCGTTCCACGTCGACGACCGCGTCATCGATGACGACGCCCAGAGCGACCACCAGACCCGACAGAATCATCGTGTTGATCGTCGCCCCCGTCAGCTGGAGCGCGACGACGGCGGCACAGAGCGATAGCGAGATGGCCACCACGCTCACCAGCGCGCTCCGCCAATCGAAGAAGAACACGCCAATGACCAGAATGACCAGGATGGCACCGATGATGATCGCCTGGCTCAGGTTGGCGATTGAATCCTCGATGTACGACGCCAGCCGGAAGACGGTGGCGTCGATCTGCACGCCCGGAAGACCCCGTCGCAGCTCGGCGAGCGCCTGCTCGACTCCGCGCGTCACTTCCAATGTGTTAGCGGACGGAAACTTCTCGACGACGAGCAGGAGGCCGTGCCCGCCGTTGACGACCGCGTCACCGATCAGCGGCGGGTGCGCAAACGTCACCTCGGTGACCTCACCCAACGATAGTGTCCGGCCCGTCATCAGCAGGTGCTGCGCCCCAACCGCCACCTTCGCCATGTCCTCCGGTAACGCGATCGGCATCTGGTGATGAACGCCGAGGCGCTGATTGCGATTGTCGATCCACCCGCCCGTCCCGGGCGCCGATCCCTTCAAAAACGTCAACGGCGACACCCACAACGAGTCTCCAGCGGTGGCGATGATGTCGTCCTGCATCAAACGGGCATCGCGCAACCGCTCGGGATCGATCTGGACGTGCAGCTGCCGCAACCGCTGGCCCCAGATCGCCACGTTGGCCACGCCGGGCACGCCCGTCAACTTCGGCTTGATCGTCCACCGGGCGATCAGCGACAGTTCCGTCGGCTCGACCTCGCTCGATGAGATCCCGATCATCATGAAGCGGCTGGTGGCCGATAGCGGTTGGAGCATCACCGGCGGGCTGGCGACGTTCGGCAGGGTATACGCCAGCGTCAGGCGTTCCTGCATCATCTGCCGGGCTCGTAAGATGTCGGTTCCCGGCTCGAAGGTCAGTACGATCGACGACAGGCCGGTCACCGACTTCGAGCGGATCGATTTGAGCCACGGCACGCCGCTCAGCAACTCCTCGAGATTGAGGGTGATCAGGCTTTCCACCTCCTGGGCGGACAGCCCCAGCGCTTCCGTCTGAACCTCCACCACCGGTGCCGCGAACTCCGGGAAGACGTCGACGGGCATCTTCTGAAGTCGGAAGGTCCCGAACGCGACCAGCGCCGCCGCGACCCCCAGCACCAGGAAGCGGAACTGCAGGCTCGCGCCAATGATCCAGCGAAACATGTCGTTATACCCCCGTCGGCGCCGTCATTGGCCGAACACGCCGCCGCGGCCCCGCGGGCCGCTCGCCGGTCTCCCTCATTTTCCGAAGATCTCCGCACCGTACAGCAGGGCCGCGCCGACGGTTACCACCGGGGTCCCCACGGGCGGGCCGTCGCCCAGAACCGCCAGATCGCCGACGATTCGTTCGACGCCGACGCGCTGTCGTTCGAACACCAGCGGTGCGGTGTTCACATATACCCAGGCGGTGCCCTTCGCGTCGTAGTACAGCGCACCGTACGGCACCACTCGCTGCTTTTCGTCGCTGCCCGCAAGCTGCAGCTCGACGCGCATGCGCGTGTTCAGCGTCAAGCCATGATCAGAGCCGGGCGCCACGTAGTAGAGCCTCAACATCGAGCGCTTCATGTCTTCCAGCGGTGGCATTCCCGACGGGCGTGCCCATAGCTCGCCTCCCGACCTGTCGCGCGTCGCCAGTGGCAGAACGCGCGCCGGCTTGTCCTTGGCCAACCGGTCCCACTCCACCCTGGACAGCGTCACCAGCACCCAGGTCTCGCGAGCGGCGGGCACCGTTGCCCGTACCGCCACCGGCGGCGGTGCCGGTGCCGCCGCAATCCGCTGGAAGCCTCCAAACCCGCCGTTGGCGCCGCTCCCTTCCGGCTGCTTCTCCACCGGGGGGACCACCAGCCCGCTGACCATCTGGCGGCGAACGATCGGCTCGATGCCCACCTTGCCCGTTTCGATGCCCAGCCGCTCGGCCGCCTTCGCGGTCAGAATTACGCGCTTGGTCGAGCTCCCCGGGATGCTCTCTAGCCTGACCGCAGGGCTCTTGCCGACCGCCCCTGACCCTCCTGGATCCGCCCCGGGCGCCGCAGCCGGCGCCACTACGAGCGTCGTCACCAGTCCTACCGCCACCAGTCTACTAAGCCGACGTCCGCGAACCAGTGACGGGATCCGCGAGTCAACCTGATAAGTGGAGTCGGTCACTCCCGGCCTCCTCCTCCGAACGCTAGACCCGGATGATTCGGAACTCTTTGCCCACCCTGCCGACCCGCAATTCCCGCTTGAGCGGCCACCGCCCGCACTGAGGGAAGTCTGCCCGGGCCGTGTCCTCACGTGTCCCCATCTCGTCCCCCGAACGCTCTCCGGTTAGGACCCACCCCTATCCCCGACCCCAGATTTCATCGCCGCTGGCGACCACCCGCCATTCCCCCTTTCCATTCTCCCTTCAGTCCAGGGCCTCCCCGTTCCCCGAGAGCGCTTCTCACAACGCCGGCACGATGCCGTCTTTGCCGACGAACATGAAGACTGCTACATACTTACCATCGGCATCCTTCTGCGCGCCGGCCAGCACGTGGGCCCCCGGCTTTAGCAGGCTCTTGCTCCCCAGCGACATCTTGTGAATCGGCACGTCGCGGCGTATCTCCACATCGGTCTCCTCTTCCTCGGTCGGGCCGTACTTGATCGAGATGACCCGCTCCTCCATGTCGTCGACCCAGCCGTGCGTCATCACGCTCTCAAGCGTCAGGTCCCACTTCTTCAGTCCCACGGCAATGCCGCGCAATTGTTCGTCGATGATTCGCAGCTCGAACCCCTTGTGTAGCCAACTCAGGGAATCCCGGACGATCGGGCTGTAAATGTTGTCGCCTAGCTTCTCCGACACTGCACCGACGTACGTTCCGAAATCCACGTCCGCAAAGGTCGCCTTCGTCAAGTTGAAGATAGTGAGATTCTCCGACAGCTCGAGGCGCACCGTCTTGCCGTCGCCGGCTTGCACGACGATCGACGACGCGTCGACCTTGGCGATCTGGCCGCGGATACGGTCTGGCTCCGGGTTTTCGGCGCGCGCCGGGACTCCGAGCGCCGCCGCGATGCCCCACGCGATCACTCCGAGGTAACAGAGGGCGCGAATCCTGGCGGCGAGCCATCGTCTGGGCACACTCCCCTCCGCCGGGCCATTCCGGACATGGGTCCCAGCGCGCCGGAGATTCACCGCGCACTCCCCTTCGGCTTGCGGTGTCGTTCCGCCGCGCCGAAATTCAGGAGCTGCGTTTCACTGGATCTCGATCCGACCCGAAGGTACAGAATCGGCACGACAAACAGGGTCAGCAAGGTCGACGTGACGACGCCGCCCAGAATAGCCACCGCCATCGGGTGCTCGATCTCATGGCCGGAAATGCTACCGGGAACAATCAGCGGGAGCAACGCCAACGCGGTGCAGAGGGTGGTCATCAAGATCGGTGACAAGCGTTCACTGGCCCCGCGCAGGATGAGCCCGAGACCGAAAGGTTCGCCTTCCACCCCTTCCAGATGCCGATAATGCTCGATGAGCATGATGCCGTTGCGTGCAGACAGACCCAGTATCGTGATGATTCCCACCAGGGAACCGAGCGACACGACGCGGTCACTCGCGAAGGTCGCCAGCAGGCCACCGACCACTGCCGCCGGCAGCGCGAGAAAAACCATACCCGACAGCCGCCAGTTTCGGAAGGTCGCGTGGAGAATCAGGACGATCGCGACGATAACGCCGATCGAGGCCAGCATCAGATTGCTCTGGGCCGCTTGACGCTCCTGGTATTCTCCCAGTAGCTGCGGGTAGTACCCAATCGGGAACTGGATTTTCTCGAGCCGGGCTTCGACTTCGTGGGCCACCGAGCCGAGATCCCGGCCTTTGACGTTGGCGTGAACGTCGATTCGCCGAGAGTTGTTTTCGCGCTTGATCCGATTCGGCGTCGGCACGACCTTTACCTCCGCCACCTCGCCCAGGCGCACGCGCCCACCATACGGCGTGTCGATCAGAGCCTCACGAATTGCGTCTACACTGTGACGCGATGACGGCGCCGACCACACGAATACGTCGTATACCTTGCCCTCTCTATGAATGTCGGTGACCTCGAGGCCCGACATCAGAGCGGCCGACACCCGGCGGACGTCGCCTGGCTTGAGCCCATGGCGGAGGGCGGCGTCGAGGATCACCGTGACCTGTATCTGCGGCACCTCGACCTGCTGCTCGACATGCAAATCGCTGAGGCCGGGTATGTCCCGGAGGGCCTGCTCGACGTCCTGCGCCCTTTGCCGGAGGACCGGAAGCTCGGCTCCGAATATGCGTACGACGATGGACTCGCCCGCGCCGGTCAGGACCTCCTTGATCCGTTCGCGCAGATAGGTCTGCACGTCGCGATAGAGGCCGGGGTAGCCGTCGACGGCGGCCTCGATGCGCGCGCGGGTGGTGTCGTAGTCGACGTTGGACGCCACGCTGACCCAGTTTTCCGTGAAATTCACGCCGTACGGTTCGTCCCCGCCGACGGCGCGTCCGATATGGGCGCCAAAGTTGCGGACCCCGGGGATCGAGCGAAGCTCACGGCTGGCCCGTTGGGTGATCCGGAACGTCTCCTGGTGTGAGGTCCCCTCGGGGGGAACCCAGTGCATCAGGAAGTCCCTTTCCTGGAACGTTGGCAGCAGCGCCGTCCCGAGAAACGGGACGACGCCGACGCCGGCGACGACGATGACGAGGGTAATGGCGAGCGTCGCCTGGGGAGCCCGCATCACTCGTGAAAGAATCGCACCGTAGACCCGCTTGAGCCACGGGACCAGCGGAGACTCCCGATGCCCAGCATCGACACGATTCAGCAGAAGCAGGCCCAGGGCTGGCGTCACCGTCAACGCCACCACCATGGACGCCAGCATCGCCGTGAGATAGGCGAGGACCAGCGGTTCGAAGAACGCCCCCGACAGCCCGCCCATGAAAAAGACCGGGGTGACGGCCAAGACGACGATCACCGTCGCGTGCACGATGGCCGAACGCACCTCGAGCGATGCGTCGAGGATGATGCGGGCGGTCGACTTGTCGCTTCCGGCCCGCCGGTGCTGGCGCAGGCGCCGCACGATGTTCTCGACATCGATGATCGCGTCGTCCACGACGTCACCGAGAGCGACGATGAATCCCGCCAGGACCATCGTATTGATGGTGGCGCCCCGGAAATACAGGACGACCCCCGCGGCGACCAGGGACAACGGGATGGCAATGACGCTGATCAACGCCACCCGCCATTCGTAGAGGAAGGCGCCCAGGACGAACATGACCAGAATGCAACCGATGATGAGCGCCGTCGTCAGATTGTGCATCGACAGCTCGATGAAGGTCGCCGGTCTGAAGATCGTGGAGTCGATCTCGATGCCGGGAAGACCCGGTCGCAAGGTGGCCAGCACCTGCTCGACCCCCCGGGTCACCTCGAGTGTGTTGGCCCACGGCAACTTCTCGACGATCATCATCAGGCCGACTTCGTCGTTGATGACGGCATCACCGATCATCGGCCAGGTATCCCAGGTCACGTTGGCGACATGGCGCAGCCGCGGCACTTCGGCCCGGCGCTTGCTTTTCAGGGCGATCGGCACCTCAGCCAGATGTTCCGGCGAAAAGACGGGGGTCTGGTAGTGGACGACGAGCCGCTGGTTGGGGGTATCGAGCATCCCGTCGATACGGGTCTTCGCCGCGGCGGTGTACCGCAGCAAGCCGAAATCCAAGGCGTCCGAGGTTGTCTCCATGACCTCGTCGAGTGTGACGTCGTGGGCGCGCATCAGGCTCGGATCGACCTGCACCTGCAGTGACTTGATCCGTTCGCCCCAGATCGGAACGTTCGCCACGCCGGGGACCGACATGAGCCGAAACTTGATCGTCCAGTAGGCGATCATCGAAAGGTCCATCATGTCGTGGACCTTCGATGAAAGCCCGATCTTCATGACCCGGCTGGTCGACGACAGGGGTTGGAGCATCACCGGCATACCGGACGACTGCGGCAGCTCCGCGATGGCCAATTTCACACGCTCCTGCACGCGCTGCCGCGCCTCCATGAGGTCGGCGCCCCTCGTGAACAAGAGCCTGACCTGCGACAATCCCTGCACTGACGAGGACCGGATGATGTCAACGCCCGGTGTCCCCCGGAGCGCATCTTCCATCGGAATCGTGATCAGTTCTTCCACCTCGGCCGAGGTCATTCCTGGGCCCTCGGTCTGGATTTCCACCTGGGGGGGCGCGAACTCGGGGAACACGTCAACTGGCATTGTGCGAAGTTGCTGCGTTCCGAACACCAGCAACGCCGCGGCCACGCCTAACACCAGGAAGCGGAATTTCAGACTCGAGCCGATGATCCAGCTAAACATCGACGATCGCGCCTACCTAAGCTCTTGTTCAGGCGCGACGAAGAACAGACGAAGTTCCAGCGCCTTTCGTCGGCCGCGACCTGACGCCCTTGAGCGCCCGGCACCCGCCGTCAGGAACGGGTTCCGAAGTGACTGGAGCGTAGCGCATCCGGGGCGGGATTCGCAAGCAAGCGAGCACACGGCGGCGTGGGCCGGCAGGCCAGGTGACGAAGGGGATTCGCCCGATTCTAGCCGGCCGAAGGAGCCGACGCACCTGGCTCTGGTGGCACTCGATCAATCCGGGTCGCGTGGCCCAGGGAGTCTTCGCCATTCGCCCCGCCCGCCAGGACCGGCACCGGCGCCCGGCGTCCGCCCGCTGCCGGCACCCGCGCGCGTCGCTCCCGGCCGATCCAGGCCGACGCCCGCGACACCCGGGTTCCGAACGCGTCCATGTACAGGTACACCACCGGCGTGATGTAGAGCGTCAAGAGCTGAGAGAGCACCAACCCCCCGACCACGGCCAGGCCGAGCGGGCGCCGCGTCTCGGCCCCGGCCCCGATCCCGAGGGCGATCGGCAGGGTTCCCATGAGCGCGGCCATCGTCGTCATCATGATCGGCCGGAACCGGACCAGGCATCCGTGGTAGATCGCCTCGGCGGGGCTCTGGCCGCGCCGCTCCGCCACCAGGGCGAAGTCGATCATCATGATCGCGTTCTTCTTCACGATCCCCACCAGCATGATGATGCCGACGAACCCGTACAGGTTCAGCTCGGCGCCGAAGAGCAGCAGCGTGAGGAGCGCGCCCACGGCGGCCGCCGGGAGACCCGACAGGATCGTCAAGGGATGGATAAAGCTCTCGTAGAGCACCCCAAGGATCAAGTAGATCAGGAGCACCGTCACCAGCAGCAGGACGCCCATGCCCCTGAACGACGCCTGGAAGGCCTGGGCGGTCCCCTGGAAGCTGGTGGCCAGCGTGGCCGGCAGCTGGAGGTCGCGCTCGATCCGCTTGACCTGGGTGATCGCCTCGCCGAGTGAGAGGCCGGGCGCAAGGTTGAAGGAGATCGTGACGGCCGGGAGCTGGCCGAGATGGTTGACCGTCAGTGGGCCCACCCCGCGCGTCAGCGTGGCCACCGCGCTGAGGGGGACCAGCCGCTCCGTCGCCGAGCGGACGTACAGCATCGACAGCGCGGTCGGATCCTGCTGATACCGGGGCTCGAGCTCCATCATGACCCAGTAAGCATTGGCCGGCGTATAGATCGTCGAGATCTGCCGGGAGCCGAAGGCGCTGTAGAGCGCGTCCTCGATCTGCTCGGCGGTGACACCCAGGCTCGACGCCCGGTCGCGGGCGATCTCCACCGTGACCTGGGGACTCGTGATCTGCAGGTCGCTGTTCACGTCCAGGAACCCCGGGAGCGCCCGCACGCGGTCCGTGACGACGGGCGCCCAGTGGTAGAGCGCCTGGAGATCCGTGTCCTGCAGCGTGTACTGGTAGAGCGCCTTGGTCAGGCTCCCGCCGATCCGGATCGTGGGCAGGTTCTGGAGATACACGCGGATGCCGGGAATCGGGGCGAGCTGCGGCCGCAGCTCCTGGATCACCCGCTCGATGTCGGGTCGCTGGGAGCGCGGCTTGAGCCGGAGCACCACGCGCCCCTGGTTGGAGACGATGGCGACCCCGCTCGCGCCGATCGCCGAGTAGTAGTTCTCGACGTAGGGGTTCCGGCGCAGGACCTCGACGACTTGCTGTTGCCGCTCGACCAGACCATCGAACGAGATGTCCTGGGCCCCCTCGGTGAAGCCGAACACCTGTCCGGTGTCGTCGTTGGGAATGAAGCCCATGGGGACGATCCGGAAGAGATACGCGGTCAGCCCGAGCGTCACCACGAGCGCACCCAGCGTCGTCCGGGGATGGCGCATCACCCACGTGAGGCTCCGGTCGTAGATCCGCAGCATGCCGTCGAACACCCGCTCCGAGGCGGCGTAGAGGCGGCCGTGTGCGGCGCCGGGCGGACGCAGGAACCGGCTGCACAGCATCGGCGTGAGGGTCAACGAGACGAACCCGGAAACCAGCACCGCCACCCCGATGACGACGGCAAACTCGTGAAGCAAGCGGCCCACCACGCCGCCCATGAAGAGCACGGGGATGAACACCGCGGCCAGGGAGATGGTCATGGACAGGACCGTGAAGCCGATCTCCCGCGCGCCCCGGACCGCAGCGTCCAGCCGGCTCTCGCCCGCTTCCATGCGCCGCACGATGTTCTCGAGCACGACGATCGCGTCGTCGACGACGAACCCGACCGACAGGGTCAGGGCCATGAGGGACAGCGTATCGATCGTGTACCCGAGGACATACATCGCCCCGAACGTGGCCACCAGCGACAGCGGCACGGCGAGGCTCGGGATGATCGTGGCCGAGAGGTTCCGGAGGAACAGGAAGATCACGAGCACGACCAGGCAGATCGTCAGGATGAGCGTGAACTCGACCTCCCGAACCGACTCGCGGATGGCGAGCGAGCGGTCGTACAGGGTGTTGAGCTTCACGGACGGCGGCATCTGCGCCTCGAGCGTGGGGATCAGCTCGGTGATGGCGTCGACGATCTCGATCGTGTTGGTCCCCGGCTGGCGCTGGACCGCCAGCACCACGGCCCGATCCGAGTTGTACCAGGCCGCCGCCTTGTCGTTCTGGACGCTGTCGACGACCCGTCCCAGCTCCTCGAGCCGGACGGGCATGCCGTTCCGATACGCGACCACCAGCGGCCGGTAGGCCGCCGCGCTCGAGAGCTGGCCGGTGGCCTGCACGTTGACGGCCTGGGTCGGGCCCTGGAGGATCCCGGTGGGCAGGTTCACGTTGCCGCGGGCCACGGCCGCCCGGACCTCGTCGATGCCGATGCCGCGCGAGGCGACCGCGCTCGGATCGAGCTGGACGCGCACCGCGTACTTCTGGGCGCCGAGCACCTGCACCTGGGCCACTCCGCTCAGCACGGAGATGCGCTGGGCCACCAGCGTCTCCGCATACTCGTGGACGGCGTAGAGCGGCAGCGTCGGCGACGTGAGGGCCATGAACAGGATCGGCTGGTCAGCGGGGTTGACCTTCTGGTACGTGGGCGGGCTCGGCATGTCGGGCGGGAGCAGCGGCGCGGCCTTGGCGACGGCGGCCTGGACGTCCTGGGCCGCCGCGTCGATGTCCCGGCCGAGGGCGAACTGGATCGTGATCGCGCTCCGGCCGAGGACGCTGCTCGAGGTCATCGAGTCGATGCCGGCGATGGTCGAGAACTGCCGCTCGAGCGGCGTCGTGACCGCGGCCGCGACCGTCTCGGGGCTGGCGCCCGGCAGGTTGGCCGTGACCGCGATGGTCGGGAAGTCGACATTGGGCAAGTCATTGACCGGGAGCTGCTGATACGCCATGAGGCCGAAGAAGACGATGCCGAGCATGACGAGGGTCGTCATGACGGGGCGCCGGATGAACAGCTCGGGGGTCAACTCTTGCTCGCCGGCGCGGCCGGCGCCTTGATCTCGACCTTCGCCCCCGGGGACAGGCGAAGCTGGCCGTCGGTGACCACGCGCTCGCCGGGCGCCACGCCCTTGGCGATCACGGATTCCAGCCCCACCGTCCGCGCGACCGTGACCGGCCGGGATTCCACCGTGAGATCCGGCGTGACGACGAAGACGTAGGTGCCCTTCTGCCCGGTCTGAACCGCCGCCGCCGGCACGACGACCGCGGCCGCCTCTTCGGTCAGCTCGACGACGACGTCCACGAACTGCCCGGGCCAAAGCGTCTGAGCCTGGTTGGGGAACGTCGCCTTGATCTGGATCGTACCGGTCGCGACGTCCACGGTGTTGTTGACGAAGGTCAGCTCCCCCCGGGCGGAGGCGGTCTGACCGCGCAGCCGCGCCTCGACCGCGAGCGTCCCGGCGGCCCGGTACTGCTGAATGTCGGCCAGGTGCCCCTCGGGAAGCGAGAAGCCGACGTAGATGGGCCGGACCTGCGTGATGACCAGGAGCGGCGCATCCGCGTTTTCCTTGACCACGTTCCCGGCCGTCACCAGGACATCGCCGGTGCGCCCGTCGATAGGCGAGCGGATCGTACAGTAGCCGAGCTGGAGGCGGGCTTGCTCGACGGCGGCCTGATCCGCGCGGATGGTCGCGTCGGCGTTGGCAATCGCCGCCTCCGCGGCGACGATCGCCGCCTTCGCGTTCTCGAGGGCCGCCCGCTCGGCCCGCACCGTGGCCGCGAGCGCGAGCGCGTTGGTGTGGACCTGCTCGTATTGCTCCTGGGCCACGAACTCCCGCTGCAGCAGCTCCTGATAGCGGCGCTCCTGGACGCGGGCGTTCTCGAGCTGAGCCTGGGCCCGCGCCAGGTTGGCCTCGGCCTCCTCGACCTCGGCCAGCTTCTGGGCGTGCCCGGCGCTTGACTGCTGGCGCTGCGCCCGATCGCGGGCGAGATTGGCCTCGGCTTGCCGGAGCACGGCCTCGAAGGGGCGCGGGTCGATGGTGAAGAGCGGATCGCCGGCCTTGACGTCCTGACCGGGCCTGACCTGGACGCGGAGCACAATGCCGCCGACCTGCGGCTTGACGCCGACCGTCGAATAGGCCTCGACGTTCCCGATGGCCCGAAGCTGCACAGGCATGGTCTTCTGCACGGCCTGGCCCGTGACGACCGGCACCGGAAGCGCCGCCGGCTTCTTCGGCGCCGCCGCGGTCCCCTCCCTGCTACAAGCGGCCGCACCGAGGAGGACCGCCAGGCCGAGGACCGCGAGCGCGGGTCGGGCCGGCGGGGTCATCGCCTCTCGGAAGGGCATGGTCCAGCAGATGCTATCCGAGCAAAATGCTTTAGGCAATTAATCGTCGGCGGTGCTGCCGCCCCGCCCGCGGCAAGCCACTCCGGCGGGTCAGCGCTCGCCGGGCCTCACGTCCCGGATCTTCAGCTCGGCCTCGTGCTCCTTGATGAACGCTCGAAGCTCATCGGAGAGGTCGAGGAGCTTGAGCCACTGCTCCTTGTAGAGCGTCACCGGGAAGCGGCCAAGCCCATACACTGACACCGCACCCTTCTCGCTCACCTTGAGCGAGGTTCGACCCGCCCGCTGCGCCTTGAGCCGCTCGTTCTCGACTCTGAGACGCTCGATCTCCGCTTGAAGCTCGCTATCGCTCATGAGTCACCTCCAGTCGGAGGGTATCATCCTCGAACGGCCGCCCCGAAACGGCGAAAGCGGGTCTTCGAATGGGTGCCCGTGACAGGCTCCTAGTGTCCCGAGTCAGAAATGAGCCGACCAAGCGCCGGGCGCGGTGGGGGCTCTCCCCGCGGGACACGCTGTGTCGCGGAGCGGCGCCACGCTCAAATGGGCCACGAGATCGATGGTGGTCGGCTTCGGCGACCCGTGCGAGCGCACGGTCCCGCGAGGAGAGCCCCCACCCCACCCGGCGCGGTGAGTCAACGGATTCGACTCGGGACACTAGCCCGCTTCGGCGAGGAGCGCGCGAATGTCGAGATAGGCTTGGCGGTCGTTGAAGAACGCCAGGCTGTAGATCTCACGGACGCGGCCCTGGCCGTCGAAGAGATAGAGCCGGGCCGGGTGGTCGATGCTGCCCCCGGGCGCCCGCTTCGTCCACTCGCCGTAGGCGCTCAGGACGGCACGGACGCGCAGAGGCTCGCCGGTCAGGAAGCGCCAGCGATCGGACGCCGCCCGGAACCGGCCGGCATACGTGTGAAGCGCTTCGGCGGTGTCGTGGTCCGGGTCCACGGTGATCGAGAGGAACACCGTCTTCCCCTCGAGACCCGCGGCCCTGAGGCGAGTCCGTGCCAGGACCATCCGCTGGGTCAGGAGGGGACAGGCGTCGGCGCAGGTCGTGTAGATGAACGCGATGAGGACGACCTGCCCCCGGAGCGCCGAGAGCTGGACCGTCCGGCCCGCGGTGTCGGCGAGCGCGAAGTCGGGCGCCTCGCGAATCACCGCGAGCCTCGGCGTTTCCGAGACGGCCAGGTCGCGCGCGGGCGGCGCCTCGTGCGCCGTGGCGGACCCCGTGCTCGCCAAGATCCCGAAGCAGGCGGCGAGCCACAGCCAGCCTTCGTGCCTCACGTCATGCCCCCTCCGGGGCTGAAACCCTCGCCAAGTCAATTCAGCAGCATGTCGTGCGGGCGAGCGGGGCCATAGGGCGGCTTCGAGAAGTCGATGGCGAACTGCGGGTCGAGCTTCATCCGGCCGTCGGGGCCCACGTAGATGAGCCGCACGAAGTAGCGCGGCGAGTAGTCGATCGTGCTGATCGCCGAGTTCGTGAGGTAGAGGCGCCGCCCGTCGAAGGTCAGGTGCATCATGTTGGCCTGCACCATCCCCTGGACCGTGTCATGCAGGCGTGGGGCGTCAGGGGTCGAGATGTCCCAGGCCTGGATCTCGCCTCGCCGGAAGCAGCTCACGTAGAGGTATGTGTCCTCGGGCGATTGCCGGAGGTCGGCGGGCCCGCACCCGCTCCCAGTCTCGGCGACTCGCTTGTACGCGAACGTGCCATCCTTTCGCATTCGGAACATCCAGATCGAGTTTCCGGCGCTGCTGATGTTGTAGCCGTAGGTCGCGTTGGCCTTGAGCATCCACCGGGCCGCGAGGGGGATGGGGTCGCCCTTGAGTGTCTGGATGATCTTGCGGGCCTTCAGGTCCCATACCAGGAGCGTGTCGGAGAAATCCTTGGGGTCCCACTTGCTCGGCGGGCTCATGAAGGTGTTCTGGGAGACCCAGCCCGAGGTGATCATCCGGTTGAACTCCGGCTTGATGACCGTCTCGTAGGGATGGTTCGTCGCCGGATGGCTCGCCACGAACTCGCCGTCGTTGGTGAACTCGGCCAGGCCGCCGGGACCGTCGCCGGCCGGGCCCGACGCCATGCTGATCAGCATGCGACCGGGGATGGCGTACGGCGTGTGCGGGCCGGTCAGACCCGTGAGCGCCGGCACATTGTGAAGGGTCTTGATCAGGGTCGGGGTCATCGGATCCGTGGCGACGTCGAAGATGAAGAGCCGGCTGGTGTTGAGCGACGCCGCCCAGATCTTGCTCCGATCGTCGGTGTAGCCCATGTGGTGCGCTTCGTTGCCGGACGAGTCCACCTCGATCCGCTGGAGGATCGATCCGTAGGTGGCCGACGCGACGTTGACGTCGATGACGCTGAGGAAGTCGTGGCCCTCGCTCGCGGGCAGGGTCCACAGGTACATCACCTGCTCGGGCGAGCGGAGCGCCCTGATGTACGGGGAGAGACACGTCTCGGCGAACACGGCTCCTCCGGCGAGGACCGCTATCAGGGCAAGGACGAGGGAGAGTAACCGCCGCATGGGACCTCCGGAGCGCTGGCGGAGCGCTGGACTTCAGCCCGAATCCACCACGACCGTTCACGCGCGGCGAAGTATACTCCCCCAATATTCCAATGGTCAATCGAGCCGAGCACCGAAATCGAGCCGCGCGAGGCGCAGCTGGGCGAGAGACGCGAGAGAGATGAGCGTGACGACCGACGCGAGGGTGGCGCGGTGAGCGATCGAAGTCCTGCGGCGACCCCGCTCCTCGAAGGCGTCACGGTCCTCGATTTCACTCGGGTGCTCGCCGGACCGTACTGCACCCGCCTCCTGGCCGACCTGGGCGCGCGGGTGATCAAGGTGGAGCGGCCTGGCGAAGGCGATGAGACGCGGCGTGGCCTCCTGCAGGTCGAGGAAGGACGCGACGACCAGAGCACCTACTTCATCCGCTGCAACGCGGGCAAGCTGAGCATCGCGATCGACCTCGCCCGGGACGAGGGTCGGGCCGTGGTCTACGACCTCGCCCGGATCGCCGACGTGGCCGTCGAGAACTTCGTGCCGGGAGTCGCCGCCAGCCTCGGCTGCGACCATGTGACCCTGTCGGCGGTCAAGCCGGACCTGGTCTACTGCTCGATCTCGGGCTACGGGCAGACGGGCCCTCTGCGCCAGCGCCCGGCCTTTGCCCACATCATCAACGCGATGTCGGGCGTGATGTATCTCGAGCAGGAGGACGACCCTCGCCCGCGCGTCGCGTATCTTCAATCGGCCGACGTCCTGGCGGGCACCCACGCCTGCGGCGTGATCCTGGCGGCGCTCTTCCGGCGTGCGCGCACCGGGCAGGGCGCCTACCTCGATGTCTCGATGCTGGAGGCCCTGATCGGGGCGGAGGACGTGTCCTTCGCGTGCGTGCTCAACGGCGGGGTCGAGTATCCCGGGCCTCGGCGTGGCATGGTCGTGCAGGCCGTCGGCGACCGCCACATCGCCATGCAGGTGATCGGATCGCCGGCGCTCTGGCGCCGGCTCGTGCTCCTCCTCGGCCGGCCCGACCTCGAGCAGGACCCGCGCTTCGCGACCTACGCGGCGCGGCGGGAGCACTGGCCCGCCCTCAAGGCGATCATCTGCGAGTGGCTCGCCGGCTTTGCGACGGCCGACGAGGCCCTCGAAGTGCTGAGCGCGGCGCGGCTTCCGTGCGCCCCGGTGCTCTCACCCGGTGAGGTCGCTGTTCACCCGCACCTGGCGGAGCGGGGCGCCTTCCCGGCGGTCGTCCATGCAACGCGCGGCAGCGTCCGGGTCACCGCGTCGCCGTTCCACGTCGACGGGCGCGCGGTGGGCCCGTCGGGGCCAGCGCCGTATCGCGTTGGCGAGCACACGCGGCCAGTTCTGCAGGGGGCGCTCGGCTATCCGGCCGAGCGGGTCGAGGCGCTCCTGCGGTCGGGGGCGATCGCGGCGCCGCCGGTCGGTCCTACTGGCGCTTCACGAGGAAGTGAGCCCGACGGTTCTGGGCCCAGCAGCCCTCGTCGCGGGCGGGGCAAGCCGGGAGCAGCTCGCCATAGCTGATGATGGCGATCCGGGCCGGCGCGATGCCCTGAGAGATCAGGTAGTTTTTGGCGGATTCCGCGCGGTGCTCGCCAAGAGCCAGGTTGTACTCCTCGGTGCCCCGCTCGTCACAGTGACCCTCGATCAGGAGGGCGTCCCGGGGGCGGGACTTGAGCCACGCGAGGTGCGCCTGCAGCCGCCGGATGGCATCGGGACGGATCTCGTAGCGGTCGAACTCGAAGTAGATGTCCGGGAGCTCGGGCACCTCGGTGAACTGTTTGGGATCGGGCCGTCCCACCGTCGACCCGGACCCGGAGGCCAGCGCATCCGCGCTGGTGGCGCGGCGGTCGCTGTGAGCCACTCCCCCGTTGGCGGTCACCGGCTCGCCGTCGGCACCGATAGCGACCCCGCCGAGCAGCTCGTCGGGACGGCGGGCCACCGCGTGCACGTCACCCGACGCGGCCGTGACCGCCCCGCCAAGGCCACGTGCCCCAACGGCTGCCGAGCGCGGGTCGGACGCCCCGCGCGTCACCGGCTCCTTTGCGCACCCGAGGAGCACCAGCACTGCCGCCGCGCTGGCCGCCGCCACGTACCGACTCGACCTCGACCGCTTCATTCACGCTCCCCCCTCGTGCTCGGCTCCTGGACAATCGAGTCAAGGCTAAACCACGGGGATTGCGAAGCCGAAGCTTTCTGTTCATTCTGAGGGCCAGAGACGCAACCAGCGTGCTCCAGCCAGGGATGCCGCTTCCTCACGGCCGGGAGCCAGCGTCGGGCAGCCGGCGCATCCGTTCCCAGTTGGTCCGGGCATCGCTGCCCTGGAGGACAATTGGTCCAGCGGACGGTCGTCGAGGTGATGAACGCAAAGGATCGGAACCAGGGGGCTCGAGGGATGATTCGACGCGTCGTGATTGGCCTGGCGGCTGCGGGCTGGCTGGTGGTGGCCATGTCGGACGGGGCGGCGGCCTATGCGATCAGGGTCGTCACCGTGGACGACTTCGTGCCGACGCGGATCCTCGAGGTCGAGGTCGGCACGGAGGTCGTGTTCTCGGATCGACGGTTCCTCAATATCGAGGTGCTTCCCGACGACGGCGCGCCCGCGGCGACCCGGATCCCAAGCGGCTTCTCGGCAACGTTCGACACTCCGGGCTCGTTCCGGTTCCTGGCGACGCTCGTCAATGTCGCGCGACCCGGAATTGCTCCGGGTCACATCATCGTCCGGCCCCGGCCGGGCATCCTCGAGATTTTCGACTTCGGGTCGGCCAAGGCGGGCGTGAGTGAGCGCGAGTTCATGGCCGCTCGGGAGGGGTGCCTCCGGGAGCCCCACACCGCCGGCTCTCAGCCGCTCTACGTGATGTGCATGCAGAGTCGCGGCGTCATCCCGGTCAAGTAGCGCCGGTACCGGTCGAGAGCCGCGGTCACGGACAGGACGTCTTTGTCTAGCCGAATGCTGAAAACGCGGCGTACTCCCTGTACGGTGAGCGTGCGGCCGAGGGCGCCAACGAAGCAGATGGGCCTTTTTCAGCAGGCTGCTCAAAAAGGTCCAGATGCGAGGCGGCGCCCGAAGGCCGCGCGCGAGGCGTACTCCCTGTACGGTGAGCGTGCGGCCGAGGGCGCCAACGAAGCAGATGGGCCTTTTTCAGCAGCCTGCTAGGCGGGCCATGATCGACGGGCTGGCCGGAGTCATCGTGTGGACCGACCGGCTCGCCGAGGTGTCGGCGTTCTACCGCGACGTGTTGGGCCTGCCCGTCCATAGCGCGCGGCCTCACTTCGTCGCCTTCGAGGTCGGCCCGGATAGGCTCAGCGTCGGCACGCACGCCGAGGTGCACGGTCCGGCGAAGGAGCCGGTACGGGTGACGGTCAACCTCAATGTGACCGACGTTCAGGCCGTGTACCGCGAGCTGATGGCCCGAGGCGTCGTCTTCGTTCGGCCGCCCGAGCTTGAACACTGGGGCGGCTGGGTTGCATCCTTCCGCGATCCCGACGGCAATCTCCTCCAGCTCTTCCAGCAGCCCCTGCCCGGCCCCCCGCCGCGCATATCGGAGACCTCGGCCCCGTGACCACCCTCGCGGCGGCCCTGCTCCCTCTCACCCTGGGCCTCCCCGTCCAGTTTCCTTCTCGACGAACTCCGACAAGCCCCTCGAGAAGTGCGTGAGACGCCGGATTCGCCGGAGCAAAGAACAAGCCCCCGATTTCGAGGGCTCTTCTTGTGCTCGGTTCGATGGTGATCGCCGAAGGTGAAGGACCCCCCGCTTGAGCCTCGGCCTTCTCGCCCGGCGCCGTCGTCGACTCCATCGAGTCCGAGCGTCGCCGCGACGACACGGTTCGGCCTGAGCGGGATCTGTCGAGCGCCCCTCCGAGGGGCCGGGCTGACCTACTCGGGCTCGACGCCGAGCATGGCGTTCAGGCGGCCGAGCCCCAGGTTGAGCGCGATCGAGACGCCCAGCTCGACGACCTCGGCATCAGTGAAGTGGCGCCGCAGCTCTTCGAAGACCGCGTCGTCGACGTTGCGATGATCGACCGCCATCAGCTCGGCGAACCGGATGGCAGCGCGCTCGCGCGGCGTGAACGCGTCCGGCCGCATGCTGTCCAGCGCGGTGATCTTCTCCTCGGTCAGGCCTGCTTGCCGGGCCCCGGCATAGCGGACGGTCATTCAGTAGTGGCACGCGTTGAGCCGAGCGATCTTGAGCCGCGTCAGCTCCTTGATCGTGGGCTCGACGACACCCTCCTTGGCCATTGCCGCCCGAAACGCCGCCAGCCCCTTTACGATCGGAGGATGGTGGGCCAATGTCCGCGTGCTCGCCGACGTTCCGGTCTGCCGCTCGGCCTCCGCACAGACCGCCTTGATCTCGTCGTCGACCTCATGGATGTCCAGCGTCCTCAGTCTCGCCATCGTCGGTCCTCCAGCAGGGGGTCTCGAGTCGGGCCTCTGTGCTCCAGGAACGCCAGCAGGCTACGCCATGCTCCCCGGACGTCAAGCCCAATCGCGCGCCGACTCACGCCCGAGCATGGCGGAGCGGGCGGCCGAGGGCGCCAACTACGCCGGTGGGCCTTTTTCAGCAGCCTGCTCGAGGAACAGAGTGCGGAAACACCCGCAGGCTGCTCAAAAAGGTCCAGATGCGAGGCGGCGCCCGAGGGCCGCGCGCGAGGCGTACTCCCTGTACGTTGAGCGGGCGGCCGAGGGCGCCAACTACGCCGGTGGG